>ERZ1106923.581-NODE-581-length-12042-cov-20.058146_pt1 | contig 12042 bp, 15 predicted proteins | sample MGYA00403657_ERZ1106923 | MGnify/ENA primary metagenome ERZ1106923 (study PRJEB35170, sample SAMEA104062425) | human gut metagenome | biome: human gut; feature: human-associated habitat; material: faeces | place: Denmark | collected 2012-06-19 ...
ACCATGAGATACAGTTCGATGATGGATCGACGCAACGAGTCCTCGTGAACCACGATGTTCTCGGAATGACCACGGGAATACAGAGTCGTTGATTTCACTGGAATGGGGGCGAGGGATTGATTCAGCTGTTGAAAAGCGATGGAAGAGTCGGTGGCGAGATACACGTACACTTTTCGTTTCGGAATCTTCGATCCCTTGATGAGTCTCTTCACACGAGGCGGAATCGTCTTCAGAATAGAGGGAGTCACCATCGCTCGACTCTCGGGCACATCCGACAGCATGCCTCCACATCGAGCGTGAACGCCAATCTGATAACGGGAAGGACCGATCTTCACTCTCTCGCTTTGAATGGTGTGAATGAGGTCGGGCGTGGGGTTCATAAGAATGCGAACAGCGTACCGATAGAAGTGTTTCATTCCTTCTCGCTGCTTCAAGAATCCGATTCTTCGCAGAATGTGCACCAACTCCTCCTTGTTCGCAATCGATAATGGTACTCGACAGTCCATCAGAACCAAATCGCTCTTCTTCATCGACTTGATACCACGACCCTCCATCATACACTCCTTCAGAGTGCCGTAGCCCTCCATCCCTTCAATCGCTACTCCTCATGGAACTCCACAACTCCTACGACCATCATAACGCAACTCCCTGAAACACGAGTTCAGGTTGTTCCAATACACTCCATCCAGATAAACTATCCGTTATCTCTCACAACCAACTCCACTCTGTAGCCGTCTTCCCAGCAGAAGAGCATACGAAATGCCAAGCATGAAGGATACTTGCTTGTGACCCAGTCCACCTCGATTTGCGTTCAGCGTGAGTGTGTACCCACTTGAAGACGTGTTCAATTGGTTCACGAGGATGTGACACAAGCGATCATAGTCTTGGAATGAAAGAACGAAGAAGACCGTACTCACACCATCCTCCCACGGGTAGTATTCGATTGCCGTCGTTTGATAGGAAACAACACTAGAAGTCGTATTCCCTACAGTGTTATCAAGCTCAGCGGTTATTACCACTCTCTCTTATAGGCACCGTTCTCTTTCGGTAAAGAAGCGACTGGGAAACAGAGTGGAATAGACTGCGGTTTTCATATGGGGAGAAGAACCGGCTATGGAGCAGTAGAAAGACAATGAGTGTCATTAAGCATACTAACAACAGCCTCATTCTCTTTCTATTTGAGTCTGATCAGATGAGAGATGGTGCTATATAACCGGAATGCAGAAACGTAGATTAGTATTCTTGTTATTGCAATTCCAAGCCAGCACACTAAACGGTCTATAGGGATAGAACCTCTTTGCTGATAACAAACAATATGATACAACTGTTTTCAACAATTAATCGGACTATAGACTAGATTGAAGGCTTCACACCGTGCAATCAGTAGAGAGGAAGACAAAAGCAGGCCTACTATGAGGGGAGTTGCCCGCGTTGTACTGGAATAGTTACAATGAGTACTTCTTCAATTCCGCTTTTCCATGAGCAAATTGGCACATTCGTCCATACTTGCATTTCCCCGTTTGCGAATAGTTACGGCACATTTTCGTTTTGTACTTCTCGTTCTTTGCAGCCGGGGGCAGTTTTCTCTTCTTCGCCTTTTCAGAGGAGTCTGTAGCAGAGGCCGCATTCTCCTGTGACAGATGCTTCTCTTGGGTGTAGCCATACGATGGGGAATCAGCATACGCATTCCCGTTTACTAGCCAGTAGTAGTACATCACACAACCAGAAGGATTGCTATTCATCGTATAGTCCGAAAGAAATACTGAAATAGACTGAACCCGAGATACTGAAACCGCTTCGGCACAGTATTCATTGTGTCACTGTCTTTTCTGCTTCGCACAGTCTTCAAAATCGCTGAGGTTACATGATCTCATCTTGAATGTGTAATCCAACGAACTATTTGGGGTTTCGCGATGCATTACCTTTCCTAGTTCATTAGCATCATATCCAATAAACTGAATGCGTGATTCACGTGTTTTGGAAATAGAACATGGACTCTAGCTCTCATTCCTGGCAACAATAGGGTTCCGGATTAACAATGTCTAATCGATAATTCATATGAACCACAGGATTACCAAGGGGAGCATTGCGTAAAGACTAGACTATGAATAGACGCAACCCAATCCTACCACAACTCATGCTTTCTGCAACAAACAATGATACTTTATGCATTTTTGACTTAGAGAGATGAACATATGATACTGGATATACATGGGTTGCGTTTTTGCAGTCTTCACGTAATTCACAGACACGGAAGTTCTCTTATGGGGAATGTCAAAACCGAAATCCCTGGAAAGAACGTAGGGTCTGTTGTCTACTCGTGATTCCTTTCATCCAGGAATGCATTTCAATGCCTGTAGCCGGAAGTATATCTCTTCCTTATTCCCTCCGTAGTCAATGTAGTAGGGGTGGAAAAGAGGGTCCAACGCAGAACGCCTATACACGAAATACCTATTCTTAACGACCTCATGACGCACTTACGGCTCCATCCCATAGGAGAAGGGACATCGCAGGGCATTCGAACTGTTGTTGGTCCATTGATCTAAAGGGACGGTTTTCTATTCATGACACACGCTCATGATCATTACATAAACGACTCTATGGTCATATACCACCTCTTTGCTCTTCAGCCTCCTCAGTAAATCACTCTTGTTGCTCGGTGCTTTTCTCCACCTAGCGGTAAAAGAGTCACAAGAGAGTCACAATTCATCACAATCCCCTTCAGAAAAGCACTTGGCCAGAGAGGGCCGCTTTCTATACTCAAAGGACGAAACGACAATCATGTTGTGATGGTCACTTAACACATTTCTGTACTGGTTTATGCTCGATTCAATTGTATCCGACGGAAACATATCTGCATCCACGACAAAGCAATGGGTGGTTGAGATGCTCTCAATCGCTAAATCGCGCATCGTGTTCACTGGATAAAACCCATTTGGATAACTGAGATGATTCCCATTTGGAAGAGTGTAGAACGGAGTATTACTGGGAGTAATCGCCTTTACAATGTAAGCGGTGAACACAATCCGAGAATGGTGCGCGTGCACAAGAATTATCTCTTCAAGAGAGGACAATTCCTCCTCCGTGATGTATACTGCCAAACTGATTGCTCCTTTCCATCGTCTAAGAACATACGGCAATCGATTCAAACGATTGATTCTAGGTGTGATCAGCAACACTGGTGTTAACGTCATCTGAAGAGTCAGTGTTGTTCCCGTGTAGCCTTTGTCATGAATGTCTACAGGTTAATCCTTAACTGTTGTTCAACAGGGTTGTCTTCTGAAGGGCTGACACAATCCACTCGTCGTATTGACTTGAAAGATGTATGACTCTTGACAGTTGGAATAGGGACCATCGTCCTTGCAATTCACAAACAAATGTTCCTTGTTACGCAAGAAATAGCCAGTGATGTCTACTAGTGAATGGTATTCCACAGAACGACCGTGCTTATTCCTGCAACTATTGGAATAGTAGCGAGGATTAGCGTACTTCGTTAGTACGTTGAACAGCGCTTTTTCATTGATCACTCTTTTCAAAACAGGACTCTTGGTATGCTTCCACATGGGGAGGATTGACGAGTACAGTCTATCGCAGCATTCAAACGACTGTGCGCACTAGAATGAAGCAATCAGCCCACGGCCTACTGAATGGCACTTCCTGTTGCACTGTTCCATTTCATGGTCCGCTATTCTCTTATTGAATGAGTCGTGCATTCTACTCCGCTGAACTTGAAAAGGAACCCTCTTCCTGTATGCACATCCCTCACTACAGGAAGTGCTGCTCTTCAAATAGTTGCATTTCATGGGATAGAAGGATAAAGGGAAGACAAGAAGGAGAGGGAATAGCATGAAATAGATAAGGGGTGGCATAATCACGCGTTGCACTCTGAATTCTTTTGTGGAATAGTCGATGTTTGCACACATTTCTATTGTTCTTGTAATAGAAAACTTCTGTTGCATATGTACTGGCAGTGCTTCGTATTGCTGTATGCATTGAGTTGGCTATACGCAAGTCTACCCTTCATTACTCGAGACATGGTGCTAACAACTGTAGCGAGTCGCAATTCATCCAATGAAAGGCATGAGATGGATTTCGCCCAGCCGAATAACACTGCCATGATTCGGAGTTGTCGCAATCACCACCACCATCTCGACAACAAGCCCATTTCGAGCGAAACGCTCCTTGTCGTCGTCAACTACCACTATGCCTACTATAAGAGCGTTTCTTTCTTCGACAACGAGTACTTCCCCGAGTTCTGCAAACTCTACAACTACGACTTTGACGTGCTGTTCATCGGTGTCGAGGAAGACAAGAAGAATCGGGTGATCAGTAACGGTCTTCTGCCGAAGGGGTACATGAGTCAGCGTTCTGTTCACACGGCGTGGGAGTACGTGGGTGAGGAGTACAGTCTGCGCTATGCTGGACTGTTGTTCATGAACGACGACAGCTACGTCGACCCGATCAATCTCAACGAGATGAACCTGTCCTATTCGTACTATGAAGGGAACGTGCCTCTTCAGAGAGGCAACAACTGGCTGTGTTGGGATTGGCGTTATGGAAATAGGAGTGCGTTCCGATACAACGTGAAAGGAGCGATTGAAGAGATCAACGCCTCTCCCGAATTGAAGTCTGTGTGTGGCGAGTGGAGGTGGGACGCGATGCAGCACGGGAAGTCCGATTTCTTCTACATCACGCGCGACCAGTTGGTGTTGTTCCTCCAGTTCGAGGACATCTTCTTCAAACATTACAACTTTCTGGAAGTGGCGGTATACTCAACAATGAAGTGCTTGACGACGCACTCGATTCGCAACTGCAATCACATGCCCTGTCGCGTGAGTGACTACGAGTTCACTCACATCCATCCCCTGAAGTACTCCAAAGAAGCGAACAGGCGATTCGCGATGACTGTGATGAGGCGGGGGTTCAACCGATACGAGCACTACAGCTTCTACGTGGGAAGGGGGAGAGATGTGTTCCATAAGGACAATTGATTGAGGCATCATTTCATGGTGTTCAACGATTATGCCATTGCATATTGTTTTATCCGAACGTGATTCTTTGGTGTGTAATACTGTTTGTAACAATCACTATAGAAACCTCTGCAGATCGTGTAAGAATAGCGTTAACACGGAATAGCATTGCTATTGAAACACTATTCCAAGCACATGTATCTCATGTTATCATTTAGCTGTATTCCTGCTTAATCATTCCACCAATTAGTAGCAAAAGAGAAGTGCTTTCACTGACTCATTCTATCCCATATTGATGTCTCCATACCCCTAATACTCTCTGCTAGTTCATTCACGATTATGTAACAACAAACAATACAGCACTGACTAAACAACTTTGACACAGAATAGCGATCACCTGTTACTTGGGATACATCCGACAAATCCTTTTCCAGTTGGAGTGACACAGTCTTCATCGGCTGTTTATCCATCCAAAAGGTTGGGGTGTATAAGGTGTTCTGTCTGCAACTCGACACCGTCCCAGTACTGATCAAAAGGGCGGAAAGCACACCCTGCTCGGGAAGATGATCCTTCTTCACTACACCCTTCAGTGTCATACACCTTCTAGTGTAGGCGCACTGCATCCACGGTTTCACCACTCGATACCGACAAGTCTCGTTCCGATAATCGAGGAGGATGAAGGCGGCTCCACCCATGTGGTAGTCGCGTCTGATAAAGGAATGGATGAGTTTGTGATTAACCAGAAAGGAGTACGTCTCATCTTTGAAGCGACGATACATCGGAACTGGATCCCATGGCATGTAGGCTCCCTCTTTCCTCATGGCATTGATGCCCTTATTGACGTTGGAGTGATAGTAGTTGCCCGCGTCTTGCCACATCACCACCGCTTTCCACTGATAGAAGACGTCCGCGATAGAGATCGGCTTCCATGTGTATCCACCGTGAATGAGAGGCTCGTTGATGTTCATCCAATCCGGAAAGGACTTCCAGTTGTATTTCCGATAGTATATCATGGCGTTCGATTTCTTGGCTAAATGGTACTGATGCAACACAACAAGAATGGCGTTCAACTTGCAATGCTCCTTTTCATTTATCCCATAATCCATGAACACAAGGGATGAGTGGGGAAACGCCATGGAGAAGGATAGAATACAGCTAAACAGCGTAGTCACGTGATTCGATGACGCCCCTGTCATGATAATGATGTCCGACTTATGAACGGAGGGATTGTATTCTTCAATATCGCCAGTCTTCACGAAGTCCATGTCTGGTCGGTACATCAAGCCGTATCTGACGTAACGAGCAAAAATGTCGTTGTACAGTCTCCTAAAAGGGATTCGGTTTTTCGCATCTTTGTAGTCGTACTCTACACTAAGAAGGGGAACGAAGCAGTACGGTTTCGTGCATACATTCCGAATTTAGGCAAACCACCGACAGGGTGAGGAGGATGAAGTGCTATCCGCACTACCGATGTCTCCTGAGAGTCTCTGTTCACTGAATTCACCCTATGACAGATAAGATTAACAATAAGGAAAGGGAGCACCAAAATGATCATGTTATGCTTCCCACAAGAAAAGTCTGAATCGAATTATCAATAGCAATTATCAATGTGATGAGTCCGGTGTCCATTATTGGATCATGGTAGTTGAATCACTCTATTACTGCTTGCTGAAATACCACTGACACAGTCGCGCACATGGTGGGTTTCTCCTCAAAGATGGGGTATGTGAACGAGTCACAAGCTTTATGGATTACTAGTCCATCTTGTTGCGGTCTTAGGAAGCACTTATAAGCATGAAAGTGCCGCCGTTTATTATCACCATGGTCATTTCCATTCGCTAGTGTCTCCCTTCTAATGATTGTATGTGTTGTTTTGGGGATGCATTATTGCCTTGTAAGTGTGGATTTGCTTGCCTCTAATGCGCTCTTCAACACTTCCAGAAAACTAACAACACGACAGTTCCCGTAGATAAGAGTCCTTTAGGTATTGGAGATTACGAAGCCATAGTGTATGATATCGGGATTAAGGCACGTAAATCCAAAGTGATTTCAACAGTGAAGGGTGTTTGCCTTGTAATTGCTTCTTTAGTGGCCATTGTATTCTAGTCGCGCATATGACGCATCTAATGTGATTGGAACTACTACTGTGCATTAAACAATGAATACCGATTGGATGGCACACAAAAAGCACATACGATTAAACAAGAAAGGCACGACCTCCGTCCCTTCTAATATAGAGCGCTGTTCATTGAAACACGATTGGTTGGGTTAACAAATTCATCGGCTGGAGAGAAAACGTGTTGTCCTCCAGCTTTCCAAGCGGCACCTTCGTCCTCTTGTACACCACCATGTTCCATTCCTTGTTTTCCTCTGTGACGGTTGCTGTCCGTTTCCTGAACCCTGTCACACCCACATGGATCCCATAGATAGCTTCAGTAGCGTCGATCATGACGAGCTTCTTACACAACGCGCACTTGTCCTTGTGTCGCGTGATGATGATGTTGTCCACGCCTCTCCTCCCAATCACAATCGGAATAGACTCATTGGCTACCGTGGGAAGGGCGGCTCTGGAGAAGATGAAATAGTCCTATGGGTGAGGATGAGTTGGGGTGAAAACAGCCGTCCAATGATTCCGTAACGGATAGCCCTTCTCCTTCGCTTCAGCAAAACACGTCTCCACCTCCTCCAGAGTTGAAAAGCCAGTGGGAAGCGAAGTCGTGTTAATGGGATGGACGCGTCCAGCCAATTCGTGATAACGCGAAATGGAGCCGTTTTGAACTCGTTTGTCAAGACTGTTCAGCACTGGGAACACAACGGGCTCGATCAGGATGTCGGAGTTGAGGTACCCATAGTACTTGGCTTTGTAGACGGTGGAGGCAATGGAGTACATGGAATAGATGTAGGGAAGACCATAGGGGTTTCTATTGAAATCGGTGATGATCTTGCAGACCGAGTGGTCGAAGAAGCGAATGATGTCTTGATTGTTGGTGAACAGGATGCAGCGGTAGTTGAACCGAGCGTGATACACTGCCGAGGAATCCCTGAAGAGAGCGAGTTTTGGATTTGTTCTGTTGAAGACGTCTTCGGAGGTGAATAGAACGAGATCCACTGGAGTTGTTCTCACAGATAGAACTGTCCGTGGAGTGTCGTTCTAATCGTGAGCGAAATGGGATTGTGTTACGGTGGGGGAGAGTAAGAAGTATGAAATGCTCTTTCCACACAAAGAGAGGAGAAAGAGGAGAATGGTCATGACATATGAATAATGAAGCAGAAAAACACAATTCGATGAATTCCGTTTTCGTTGTCTTGTTCGTCGTGTATTGCCTGTCCTTTCTTTCCGATGAGAGAATGGAACAGTCTGTATTAGAATCCTCCTTGGCGTATCACAAGGAAGTGAAGGAAGTTTCGTACAAGGAGTATCTCGCCCAGAAGGCAGTCAATGGAACGGTGCTGCTCATGATGACTGATTATGGGTACATGGACATGTTCGTGAACAGTTATCGAGTTGGCAATCTCTCCCAGTATAAGAATCTCGTTGTGTTGTGTATCGATGAGCAGTCGTATCGAGTGAGTGTTGTGGTAATAAGTGAGGAATAGGAATTGCAGAAACAGCACATTCCCGTGTTCCTGGCATCGATTGGGAATGACAGTAGGTTCACTTCCTCCTTCGCGAATCAGGCATCTGCCGAGTTCAAGCGAAAGGTGCGTTGGAAGATCCAGTTCATTTTGGAGGCGTTATCGTATGGATACAGAGTGTTATATGTGGATTCTGACGTGATTCTGTTGAAGAATCCATTCCCCGTGTTGGAGAGCTATCAGGGTTACGATTTGATTGCTCAGGGAGATCAGTGGAACATATGCACTGGATTCTTCTATCTGCCATCCAGTGAGAAGGCGATTGGAGTTATGAAGCATGCGAAGGACTTGGTGTACAATCATGGATATCGAGATCAAGTGGCAGTGAATCAAGCCGTGAAGGCACTGAACGCGTCGATCCTGTTGCTTCCTCAGGATGCTTTTCCGAGTGGACAGGAGTTCTTCAGCAAGTACCAGTACTATTGGGATCGGAAGGGTAATGAGTTAAAGGAATGGCTAAAGAGTAGACAACGACTTCTACATCTTCCACAACAACTATGTGAGAGGACACTTCGGGAAGGATGTGCGATTCAAGGAGATGAAGATGTACTTGTTGGATGTGAATGGCGAGTACAGTGGTGCTCGGAAGTACTTGACAGTGGAACATGTGAATACGAGTGATGTTGATTGAGTGAGATGATGGATAGAGAACATGAGTGCGACTCTATTGTCTCTGTCGCGTGTGGCGAACGCACTGAATCGAACTCTGGTTCTTCCTCCCCTCCCCTGTTCCAAAGGGAAGTGGAAGTATTGCAATGTGTGTTCGTTTGATCGCGTGGACTGTTTCAAGGACATCATTCCGCTGTTCAAGAATGGCGTGAAGGAATCGATCTTCTTTCTGAATGAGTATGTTCCAGAGCGCATGAGGAGAGATGACAGAATGAATGCGATAGTGAGTTTCGAGAAGAGTTGTGTGCCGCAGAGTGAGTATAAGAGTGAATTCCCCGCTCATGTTGATCATCATCATGTTGTGAAGTGTGTTGGTTGTGAGAGTGACATGGAGTCCTGTGCGATTGAGTATGGGAGGAATGTGAATGATTCTGTCTTCAAGTTGTACTCTATTTCCAGTGTTTGGGGAAAAGACAACTCATTACCATAAATGTCATATTACATAATTGTTTCAATGATAATTACTGTATAAGGGTAATACAAAAGACATGGTGCTGCAAGGATACAGTTTCAGTATACTGAGTAGTACTGAGTACTAGCATTCGGAACAAGTCAACAGATGTGTAATCAAGCAACGGCTTCTCCTTCTAGACAACCTAGTAATGACCCTCCAGAACGAAAAAGAGGGAAGAAGTTACCACCGATTGCCAAAAACGACAAATACAAAACGAAATTGTGTCGTAACTACATGGAAACAGGGTTATGCAAATACGGAAGAGTGTGCCAGTTTGCCCATGGATGGAAGGAATTGAACAAGTACTCATTTCATTTTTATTACATGATACAATTCCACATAGGGACAGTGAAAGACGGTACCATTACCCCAGTTCTTTCATCTCTTCTGAACCACTAATACTTCAATTACACTTCAACAAACATATAACGTTCCGTACTGATAGAGCCCTCGGAATTGCATTATCTGATACCGCATGATATTATCATTCCGTTCAGCACCAAACGCCCTCGATTTGAAGGACCGCTGGTGAGGGATATCCACTCCAAAGTCGTTTGTTAGCACATAGTACTTGTACTCTACGTGTAACTGACCTGATAACACACATGACTTCCATACAGATCGATTCTCTTGTAAAACTCAATCTTGTCATAACCGTAATCCACGAAGTAGGGATTGAATATGGGATCGAGTGCGGATCTCCTGAAAACGCCATATCTGATGATCATGACGAAGCTAATGAGTCACGGCTCGATTTCTGTAGTGGACACAAACTGCTGAATGCAGTCACCCTCGATTTCCATCCACTTGTATATATTCATCAGCTTCTATTCCATCACCCTTTGAAAGCAACAGCACATGATAGATGGACGAAATAGGGTCGAACATATCGTTCTTCATCGCAGAAACGAGCTCCTTCTTATTCTGAGGCACCCTGTCCCACCTATTCATCACAGCCCTCACCAACCACTTTCAGATACCCACAGTCACCCGACAGACGGCAAACGGTCTGATTAACAGACTTTGAAAACTGGAAGATTTGGAATACTAGCGTACTGAAATGGTTGTTCAGGAAGCGCTTGTTATTCTCAATATCCTGCTCCAGCGTGGTTGAGATGAAGGTGTCGATGTCCAGCAGCAGGTAATGCGTTGTCTCGATGGACTCGATTGCCATGTCTCTCATGATGTTCATCGGATACAATCCATTGCTGAAGTACTTCACACTGGTCTTGTCCTTGCGATAGTAGGGAGTGTTGGGAGAAGATATCGTTTTCCGAACGTAGAAAGAGAAAACGATTCTCTTGAGGGAAGTATACTTCGTAATGACACTCTCCAGTCTGAGAATGTCATTCTCTTCCAGGAACATCGCAATGCTGATATCCCTCTTCCATCGCTTGATCAGATAGGGAATGCGGTTCACTCGATCCAATCTAAGTGTTGATTGAGAATGAGTCTCCTACGATATCTGCGTTGCCACAGTCACTCCGTTGTAGCCAATGTGATGTGTGTCTGTAATTCATTCTGTGCCGGCACTCTCACAATTCTGGCGATAGAAGGGTTCACACACGCTCCTTCTCGTATCGTATCGAAACAGGAAGTACTGCTGGCAGTGAGAGAAGGGGCGGCTATCTTTGCAGTTCACGAAGAGACTGGCGTTGTTCTTCATGTAGTAATTGATGGCTTCTACTCGGTGAGAAACGAAAACAGAGGAAAACGATGCAAATTCACACAAGGAGCAGCAGCAGGTGGGTTATGGTCATAGGAAGTGAGAAGAGAGAACAATTCCTTCTCATTCCCTACATGAGGGACGGAAGGGTGCTTTTGTATCCGCGTGATGTAGTCCGAGTGCTTGCCATACTCCTCATCGAAGCAATTCATGTCCGAACACTATCGGTGAGTGAGCCATTCCGTAGTGACTACCCTTTTCAACTGAGCCAGATCATTCTCAGTCTGTTGTGGTTGCTGAATGCAACCAGGCGGGGATGAATGAACCGGCTCGAGCCCGTTCGAGATTAACATACTAGTATCATCCTTGTTGATCGCAGCTCCATTGATTCCCAGAATACAGAGAAGTGACGAGAGAAGGATGACCAAATAGAATAGACCATGTGATGAAGCTGCCAGTGCCATTATGCAATTGTGATTCCCGACTGTGTTCCTGAATCCCAATGATTACTACTTTGGCTATGACACTCTTCCGCCACAGTATGGAGACAGGGAATGATTTCTTCTACAAAAACATATGAATCATGAAATCGTCGTGGTTCACGAGGACTCGTTGCGTCGATCCATCATCGAACTGTATCTCATGGT
>ERZ1106923.582-NODE-582-length-12037-cov-648.860875_pt1 | contig 12037 bp, 9 predicted proteins | sample MGYA00403657_ERZ1106923 | MGnify/ENA primary metagenome ERZ1106923 (study PRJEB35170, sample SAMEA104062425) | human gut metagenome | biome: human gut; feature: human-associated habitat; material: faeces | place: Denmark | collected 2012-06-19 ...
AATTAGGTTACGCTTCAGCTATGTCTTGGATTATGTTTGTTATAGTTATTGCTATCGTTGGACTCGTGGTAAGTACATCCAAGAAATGGGTTCATTATTTAGATCAAGAATAGGATTAGTTAAGTATTTTTTGAAGGAGGAAATAAACATGAACAAAAAACACTTTTTAACAGTATCAGCAGCATGCTTGTTAGGTCTTGCATTATCAAGCTGTCAAATTGCACCAGTAAATGCAACAACAAAGATCGATTCCGTTAAAGGCGCCGGAAGCAAAACACTTAGCGCTTTAGTTTTAGTCGATGGCTCTTGCCAAATCGAACCAACACCATTTGGATCAAACAGTTCCTATTATCTTGTAAATTCACCAGACTTCTCTGATGTTCAATTTACACCAAAAGCCGATGGAGCTAAAGTTAAATTAGCTTTAGATGGATACTTAACAAATCCAAACGGCTTAGCAACAACTCAAGCTGTATGGGATGAATTCAACCAAGTAGTTGAAAGTTATGTTCCAGAAGGATTCAATTTCAACCTTCGTACAGTTCAATCAAGTGACTGGAAAGATGAATACATGGACACTGTTCCAGGCGCAGATGTCAAAGCTTGGAAAGGCTATGTCTATCAAGTTTCTTACTCATGGAACTCAACAGAAGAATACATTGAAAAGACAAAGAAATTAATTGGAAATTCTTATGAAGTATCTCACTTAAAAGAATATGAAGATGAACAACAAAAACCATGGGCTTCATTAACAAAGAACAATGATGGAACTTATACATGGAGCGAAGCTTACTTAGTCAACTATTGGTCAGTCTACGATATTGCTGATCAAGTAACAGGAAGCAAGTACTTCAACAGAGCTGCTCTTGGTGCTGACTTTGCAGTTACTACAGACAACACATTTGCTGTCGCATTACAAGAATATCGCATTGGTGATTCTGATCCAGTAACAGTTCAAATTGACAACACTCAAGGAACAGACGAAAATATGAACTTGAAGTTCATCTCAGCAACAGGTTCAATTAAATCAGCTTCAAAGAACAACACAGGCTTAATTGTAGGTATTGTTATTGGTGCTTGTGCTGTCGTCGGCGCTGTTGTTGGTGGAGTCGTTGCTGCTAAGAAAAAGAAGACAACAAAAGAAGCTAAATAATATAACACATTAAAAATAGGAGGTAGCATGAAGGCATTCATAAAGTTTATTAATACTTTGGGAAACATAATAATATTGAATATATTATTCGTTTTAACATCAGTGTTATCTATCGGATTATGTATAGGAACTTCATTGAGTGCTCTTTATGCTACTTTTCTTGATTTAAAAACTGACGAATCTGGTTATTATGTCAGAAATTATTTCAAACACTTTAAGGGCAATTTTAAATCTACGATATTTATAGATATTGCTTTGATTTTATTAGCCGGGGCTGCTTATTTAAACTATTTAGCTATAAACACTATTAATTCTAGCAATATAAAATTAATTTTATATGCTGTTGAACTATTAATTGGATTAGAAATATCGTTTATCGCATCGTTCTATTTCATGGTCGTAGCTAAATTTGAAGGTAAATTTACTTCATTATTATATTTAAGCTTTATATTTGCACATAAATATCTATATTTATCTATTTTATTCGTCGTTCTATTTATAGGAAGTTTCTTCCTTTTAATTTATGTCAGTTTTGCCTTTATTTTTATTATTTTTGGCTTAATAGCTTATATCGAATCGTTAATATTAAAATACATCTGGAGAAATTATAATTATGAAATATCTGAACTTTAATTCACAATATGATAAATACCCTTCAACTAAAGTCGATGGAAAAGCATATCGTGGATATAGTGAAATTGTCACTTACCTTAGCAATGAACTAAAAGGCAAAAACGTAGTTGCTTTTGAAATGTATCCTGGAGTTTCCAAGCAAGAAATTGTTAATAATCTTATAATGAAACTCGGCTTCGATCGTGTTATCGATATTGAAACATGTGCACTAAGCGAAGATGATTTAGATAAATTATTAAAAAGAAATATGACTGATGACAGAGTTTTTGGACTTATGTCTCATTTTGAAATCGAAGAATTTTATGACTTATCTAAATTAGAGGAAGCTAAAAAATCCATAAGTTCTAACGAAAGAGTGGCTATTTATGGTTTTGGAGCATCTATGATTCATAATGATAGTTTGATTTATTTAGATATGACTAGATGGGAAATTCAACTTAGATATCGTAAAGGCATGTCTAACTGGAACAAAACAAATCCAAACGAAGATAATCTTAGAAAATATAAGCGTGGATATTTCATAGAATGGAGAACAGCTGATAGATTAAAGAAAAGAGTTTTAAGAAATTCTACATATTATATCGACTCCACTGTAGAAAATGATCCAAAGTTAATATTAACCGACGATTTATTTAAAGGAATACGCAAATTAAGTACTCATCCATTTAGATTAGTTCCGTACTTTGATCCAGGGGTATGGGGCGGTCAATGGATGAAAGAAGTATGTAATCTTGATCCATCAAAGAAAAACTATGCTTGGTCTTTTGATGGCGTGCCAGAAGAAAACTGCGTTTTATATGACTTTAACGGAATTAAAGTAGCTTCACCAGCAATCAATATTGTTTTCTTTGAACCTGTAAACCTTCTTGGAAATAAAGTACATGCAAGATTTGGTACCGAATTTCCAATACGTTTTGATTTCTTAGATACATTTGAAGGTGGAAACCTTTCTCTACAAGTACATCCATTAACCGAATATATTCAAGACAAATTTGGCATGCATTATACTCAAGATGAATCTTACTATATCTTAGATGCCAAAGAAGATTCAGTCGTTTATCTTGGCGTTAAAGAAGGCATAAATAAAGATGATTTAATCAATGATTTAAAAGAATCACAACGTACAGGCAAAAAATTTAATGATGAAAAATACATCAATAAATTTAAGGCAAAGAAGCACGATCACTTCTTAATTCCAGCAGGAACAATTCACTGTTCTGGAAAAAATACAATGGTTTTAGAAATCTCAGCAACGCCATATATTTTCACATTCAAATTATGGGACTGGGGTCGCTTAGGTTTAGATGGTTTACCTAGACCAGTTCATATTGAACATGGAGAACATGTTATTCAATTTGATAGAGATACAACTTGGGTAAAAAATAACCTTATAAATCGTTTTGTAGAAATGGAAGATGGTTCAACTAAGACCGGTTTACATGAACGTGAATTTATTGAAACACGTAGATATTTCTTTGATTCTAAAATTACAATTAAAACTTGTGATTCAGTCAATATGAATAACTTAGTAGAAGGACAAGCTGCAGTTATTGAATCGACAAATGGTGAATTCGATCCTTTCGTTGTCCACTATGCTGAAACATACATTATTCCTGAATCAATAAAGGAATATACAATCCGTCCTTTAAATGAAGGCGAAAAATGTGGAGTTTTAAAAGCATATGTCAGATAAACTTTATTTAGGTATTGATGGCGGAGGTACAAAAACCGCTTTTGCTTTAATGAATTCAGATTTAAAAATAATTAGTTATAAAGAAGTAGGTCCTTCATCACTTGATACTGTCTCTTTTGAAACTCTGAAAAAAGTATTAGAAGAAGGCACAAAAGATATAACACAAACTGTTGATTCAATCTTTTTGGGCTTAGGTGGAATTTATTCAAAAGAACAAGAAATGAAAGTATGTGAATTAACTAAAGAGCTTAATATAGTTGCGCCCCATACAAAAATAGACGCTTCTAACGATGTAATTAATGCACTTTATGGTGCTTTAGGTGGCAAAGACGGAATTGTTTTAATCGCTGGTACAGGATCTGTTTGTTATGGTAAAAATAACGGAAAAACTTTTCGCGTTGGTGGATATTGTTATAAAGAAGGCGATTTAGGATCGGCTTATGATCTTGGTTATAAAGCATTACAATATCTAGCTAAAGTTATAGATAAAAGAGAAGAAGAAACTTCATTTTCCAAACGTTTAAAAGAAGCAATTAATTGTTATACATACGAAGATTTAACTCGTTATTATATGAGTGCAACACGTACTGATGTTGCTTCATTAGCAAGAGTTGTTACTCTTGAGCAAAACGAAGAGCATGCTAAAAGCATTATAAAAAGCGCAGTTAGTGAAGTGTTACGCATGATATCAACGTGTTATAAAGAATTAAAATTTGAAGAAAATACTATTATTTCAATTATCGGTTCTTTAGGAAATGCTGATACATATTATAAAGAATTATTACTTGAAGGTATTAAAAATATTTCTTCAAATTTACATTGTGAGAAAAAAATATATGAAGCATATTATGGAAGTTGTTTAAAAGCAAAGGAGCTTACAAAATGTTAGCAACTATAATAGTCTTATCAATTCTTGTAGTCTTATTAATTACATATGTAATTTTAGTATCATTACAAAAGAAAAAAGATACTGACAAAGCTTATAAAAAAGGAGCTGATGATCTTTTCTCTGCCATATTAGCAAACGGATGGAAAAAGAAAGTTAATGACTTTAATGAATATAACAAATGCGTCAACAAAAGTGGAATAATTTTTGTCGGAGATAGTTTAACTGACAACTACAACGTCTATGAATACTACAAAGGTTATGATGTATACAATAGAGGTATCGGTGGTGATACTACTATTGGACTATTAAAAAGAATGAATGAATCGGTATACGATTTAAAGCCAAGTATTGTCGTACTTTTAATTGGTATTAATGACTTTGAGTTAGTAGAAAATTCAACGCCAGAAACAATATATCAAAACATTTCTAAAATTGTATCCGAAATACATAAAAATTTACCTGACACAAAAATTATATTAGAATCATTATATCCAGTTAACAAATCAGATAATTTTAAAATTAATCAACCAAGTGTAATGAGAAAAAGCAATTCAAAAATTAACGAGGTTAATGAAAAAATAAAAGATATTCCAGGAGTATATTATTTAAATATTCACGATTTGTTATTAGACGATAACAAAGAATTAAAGATTGAGTATACAATGGAAGGTCTACATGTTAATACTTTTGGATATCATTTTGTAACAAAAATTATAAAAGATAAAATTGAGGAGATTAAACATGAAGCATAATGAAATATTAACTCATTTTGCTATTGAAGCAAATATAGAAAAAACAATTGAATTAGATCGTATTTATCCTTTAGGAATAATAGAATACAAAGGATCTATTGACGTTCAAATTTCTTGTGATAATAAGTCTTTTGAAAGATGTAACATTACATCAAACAGTTTTAAAGATGTCACAGCAAAATACATTAAACTTACTTCATCTATATCTCAAGAAATAACTATCTATTTAGGCCTTGGATACTATGCTGAAACAAATCCAACAATGTCAAATTTATTTGAAAAAACATATGGTTGGACTGGTGCTGACGGAATTTATTCTTTCAACTTAGAACATGAAGAAGATTATGACCAAAAGAATGACAAAACACTATTTGTCTTTGGCGATACTTTTTATGGAGCAACTAAAGATTTAGCTAGAATTGAACCAACTGCAATGGTAAATAACTCTTTTGGATATTATAAGAATTCCAAAATTGATTTTGTTGTGAATAAAACAAAATACAATTCTGCTTGTTCCCTTTTTGAGCCAAACGAAGACATGTTAAAAGTTGGGTATTTAGCTAAAAATTTAACAAATTATAGTCTAGAAAAAACAAAGCCGTTTGTTTCAGCTTTAAATTGTAACGATGATGTTGTTTTAAATTTCGACCTCCATGGCATCCATACAGTAAACACCATAATTATAGAAAACTTTGATGATACTCCAGAGTTAGGAATTGCAAATGACGAAAGGAAAGTTAAAGTAATTGATATCTATAGTTCTGAAGATGGTGAAAATTTCAAATTTATAAGTAAAGAAGAACTTTCAATAACTGAAAATAAAACATTAATAGCAATAAATACAACTGCTAAGGTTATTCGTTTTATGATTAATAAGAACGAAAATATTAAAAATAGACAAACCGAAGACGATTGTGTTGGATTAAATAAAGTTTATTTCTATGATAACTTAGGGCTACTAAATGATGTAACTACAACGACGAATCAAGAATTCTATCAAGGAACATCAAAAATGTGGTATTGGTTACAAGACGGAATTATAGTCAATAACTCTTTATATATATTCCCACTTTTAATTGAAGAGGAATTAAACGGTATAGAAGGATTTGAGTTTAAGATGGATGGAACAGCTTATCTTAAAATGCCTATAGAAAATAAAGAAGTTAAATTTAACAAAGTAGAAATGCGTTTAGCTTCCCCATTATATAAAGTAGTCGGAACAAAAGAATATGTATTTCCAACAGCGATAATGCGTGAAGGAGATTATGCATATTTTTATGGCTATTGCAATGAAAGAGATCAATTCTTAAGACATTTGATCTTAGCTAGAATACCTTTATCTGAAATTGATGATTTAAATAATCTTATGTTCTTTGATGGAAAAGACTATATTAGAGATATAACAAAGTCAAAATTCCTTGTTTCTCACGTTAGCTGTGAAATGAGCGTCCAAAAAATTGTTGATGGTGAAAACAAAGGTAAATATCTTGCTGTCTTCCATTATGATACAAATGGTCCATGTGTTGCTTATGCTATTGGTGATACAAAAGAAGGTCCATTTACTTTACCACGCATTATTTATGTAACTAAAGAACCTGAAGAAATAAATAAAGGTACTACATATACATATAATGCAAAATCACATCTACACTTATCTTCACCAAGAAATATTTTAGTAAGTTATAATGTTAATGATATGTCCATGAAACAAAACAAATTAAATAGAACAATATATCATCCTCGTTTTTTAAACTTCATTGATACTTCAAATGATTAAGATAAGAGAACTCACTGAACTAAATAACAAATTTTATAGATTTTCTGGCTGGTCGGGAGCTGATGGAATCTATTCTTTTAAGGTAGCTGACAAAGTACTACTATACTTTTCAGACACATTTATAGGCGATTCTAGTAAAAATGGAATACGTAAAGATTTTAAATTAATTAATAATAGTCTAGCAGTTATTAAAAATGATACTATTGATTTTTATTATAATAAAAATCCTATTTCAAGTTCTTTTGCCGCATCAAACAACTCATATTATTGGCTTGAAGATGGCATTGTTGAAGGCGATAAATTGACAATATTTGCGTTAAAAATGAAAAATGATGTATTATCTTCTTTGCCATTTGAAATAGAAGGAATAGATATTATTAGGACTTCTACAACATTTAAAGATTCTATCGAATACACAATTCAAGAAACAAACTTATATTCAAATAATATAGTTTGGGGTATCTCATTAATTAAAGAGAACGATTATTATTATGTATTTGGATACAAAAACATATATAACAACAAATGCCTAGTATTATCTAGAACTAAAGATTTTATATCCTATGAATATTTGAATGAAAAAGGAATATTTTTATCCAATATTGATTCATTATTAATATTAAAAGATCATTTTGAAGCAGAAAGCAAAATTGTCAAAAAAGGAAATTTTTATTATATTGCCTATACCAAAGATAGTATTTCTTCTGAGATATTTTTAATAAGAACAGATTCACTATTAAAGCCTTTTACTAAAGAAATTAAAATTTATACATGTCCAGAGCATCAAGGTAACATAATAACTTATAACGCTAAAATTCAAGACGCGTTATCTATTCGAGATAATTTTGTTATAAGTTATAATGTTAACACTTTAGTAAATGATGAACATCAGTATTTATCAATTTACAGGCCTAGATTTATTGAGATAAGCATAAAGGAGATTGATCATGAATTTGAAAAAGATTTCTAAATTAAGTACATTATTTTTTCTTGTATCACTTGTTTCTTGTGGAACACCTGCAAAAGAAAAAACAGATAAATTATTTCCGAAATTAAGCTCTTCTATTTCACTTGGTGAAATGATTGAAGATATCACCGCTTCAGCATCATCAGCTCTTTACAATGCAGAAAATGTTATTAATTGTTCTGGAATGAGTGGAAATTATGGTAAAAATCATACACATTCATCTTTATCGCCTAGAGAAACAATGTTTTTAACCCAACCAAACCAAAAAGAAAACTATCTAGATTTAACTTTAAATAAGTCAATTCAACTAGGCCATCTTTATATTTATAACTACAATAACTTTGCAAAAATTGATTGTTCAGTTAAAACTTTTGAACTTTATTATTCTTACGATGGAAGTACTTTCTATTCTTTTGACAATAAAACACATGAACTTAGTTCTAACGAAGGAAAAACAGATTGTACATATTCTTTAATTGATGGAAAAGAATATTTGGATTTAGAAGGCTTAACTGCTAAAGTCATACGTCTAAAATTCAAGGAAAACTTTGGTGGAAAAAATTATGGCTTATCTGAAGTAAGATTATTTGCTTATCGCCCAGATGTAAAAACTGGAAATGCTATTTCACCTACTTTATATAACACACTCAAAGTAAGTTATCCTTCAATTTATGAAAATATTATAAATAATTCTGGTATGAGCGAGGTTAATTCTGCTGATGCTAAAATGTCTAATGATCCATCGACAATGGTCAAATCAAAAAGGACAGAATTAGTAATAGATTTAAAAGGAAATTATCCTTTATCAAAAATCTTGTTCTACAACTATAATGAGCCAAATCAATTGGATTGTGGTGTTAAAGATTTAACTATATCTTTTTCTATTGATGGGAAAAATTATGATATCAAAAATAATTTAATCATTAATAAAGCTAGTGGAACAGACAAAGAAGATGTAAGCACAACTCTTGAATTAGACAATATAAACGCTCAATTTGTAAAGCTTAACTTTAATTCAAATTATGGCGGTTCAGAATATGGACTAAGCGAAGTTAAATTTATAATGGGAACTGGTTACGCTTGCGAAAGAAACACAGAATTAACTGGAATGCTATCTAATTATAACGGTTGGAGTGGCGCTGATGGAATATTCGGTGTCAGATTGAATGGAAATCAAAGTATTGGATTTGACCATAATACTTTCTTTAATTTCTCAGACACTTATTTCGGAGATGTTAATCCAATAAATAAACACAGATCTAATTTTGTTATGAATAATAATTCATTCGCCTATTTTAATGATAATCAAATAAATTATGTAACTGATTATGAATATTTAAAAGCTCAGAAGATGGAAAGTAGATCTTTAGCAGATTGTTTTTATTGGCTTGGTGATGGTACTGTAATTGGAAATTACTACTATGTATCAGCTTTATATATTGCTAAAGAAGGTGTTTTAGGTTTCACTCAAAAAGGTGAAGATTTAATAAGATTTGATATCGTAGATGGAAAAATAGATTTTTCAACAAAGAAAGAATTTATAGATACCAATACAAATAAATTGTCTTATATTTCAAAAGATTCAAATTTGTCTATTATATTTGGAAGTGCAATATTTGAAAATACAAAAGAAGCAGGCGCATTGAACCCTGATGGTTATATATATAACTTTGGATATAGAGATGATAAAAACGCATCATACAGTCGTGGACTTGTAGTCTCACGTGTTAAGGCTGAAGAAATCGAAGCTTTTTCAAAGTACGAATATCTTTCTGATTTAGGTTGGCAAGATGACATTACCAAAACAATTCCATTAATTGATAGAGTATCATGCGAAATGAGCGTTACAGAAGTTAACAATCCAAATTCTCCATATTATGGTAAATTTGTTCTCACTTACGAAAAAGATACTATAGGCAATGAAATATGCGTTGCCTATGCTAACCGTTTAGGCGATAAATTCAACGAATCAAGGACAGTTTTTACTATCTTAGATAGAGATCGTATAAATAACGTAAGTAACTATAATGCTAAGATGCATCCAACCTTATCAACAGATAATTGCTATGTCATTTCATATAATTTGAATGAAAGTCAAAGTGGAGTTAACAACTTTAATGCGGATGTGTATAGACCAAGATTTTTAAATTTAAAAGAATGTATTTAATAAAAGAGCTTTAGATATTCTCTAAAGCTTTTTTACTATATTTTTTGTACAATACCAAACCTGTAATATCAGCTATAATCCATCCAATTGGTATCGAACACCATATAGCTATAACTCCTAAAGGAGTAGTCTTAGCAAAAGAATATGATAGTAAAACTCTTAAGCCTAAAGAAACAATAGTTAAGATTAAAGAAATTAGTGGTTTATTAATACCTCTAAAATATCCATACCATAAGAAAAGAATACCTATTCCAATATACATAGACCCTTCTATTCTCAAATATTTAGCACCTTCTTTTATTGTCTCGATTTCTGTAGACTTAACAAACAACATCATTAGATTATCTGCAGCAAATACTATTATTATTGAAATAATAAAGCAAAAAGCCACAGAAGTTATCATTGCTTTTTTTGTGCCTTCTTTAATTCTATCTCTTTCTTTAGCACCAAAGTTTTGAGAAACAAATAGTGAATAAGAGTTAGCAAATTCTTGTGCAGGCATATATGCTAAAGTATCTATTTTTACAGCAGCTGCAAACGCAGCCATTATAACTTTTCCAAAGCTATTAACAAGTCCTTGAATCATTAATATTCCAAAATTCATAACTGATTGTTGAATACATGTAGAAAAGTCATTTTTAATTATTTGCTTCAAGCGTGATGAATTAAATTTAATTTTTATCGTTTTTTCTTTTAATATTGAAAGATTAATAAAAGAATAAATCATTAGACCTATTCCAGAAATAACTTGAGCTATTACAGTAGCTATAGCTGCTCCAGAAACACCCATATTAAATCCTAGTACAAATGCAAAATCTAGCCCAACGTTAATTAATGAGCTTATTGCAAGAAACACTAAAGGTGAAACAGTTCTTCCAACCGATCTTTGTAAATAAGCAAAGAAATTATATAAAAACACAAAAGGTAAGCCTGCAAATATTATTAATAAATAAATTCTCATCATTTCAAAAAGTTCTTCTGGTGTTTGTAGAACTATTAATAAAACATCAGTAAGTGGATAAATAATTAATATAATCAGTATCGTGATTGCACAAATAAACCAGAACGAATGCCAAATATCTTCTTTTAAATCATTAAAATTCTTCTTGCCATAATCTTCAGAAAAATATGCTCCACTACCCATACATAACCCTATTATTATAGAAGTTAAAAATATCATTAAGCTATATGCTGATCCGACCGATGCCAACGCATCATTTCCAACGAATCTGCCTACAATTAAAGTATCGACAATATTATATATTTGCTGTAATAAATTGCCTAAAATCATAGGTAAAGCAAATAAAATTAACTTTTTAAAAATTGTCCCTTTTGTTAAATCAATTTCTTTCATTAAATACTCTTTCTAATCAATAAATTACTAATAGATAATATCATTTTTTAGTTAAAATTTGTGTTAAATGTTTAGTTATAAGATATTTGCGCACAAAAAAAGAGGCTTTTAACTAAAAAGTCAATAAGCCTCAATTAAACTATTCTTCTTCTCTTCTAAGCATTGCTTCTTTAAAGTCTCTTTGATCAGTAAAGATTTCATTAGTATAAGGGTTCTTCTTTTGTAAGATAGAACGTCTAATAATGATAGCTAATGCTATAACGTTAACAGCTAATGCAAGAATAGCTATTACACCTTGTGCCTTTGGATTTGCAGTTACTGGAGCTGTTGCACCTGTTGCAACAGAAAGATCTCCTGCTGGTCCATAAACAGATGTTACAACGTTGAATGGTAATGCATCTTGGAAATATGGAACAACTTGTGCAAACATACACCAAATAGCTAATGTATTAGCACGGTTTTGAATCCAACCACCTTTGTTCCAGAAAAGGTTTGCAAATGTTGGTGCTAATAATAAGGCAAGGCCACAGTACCATGAGTGTGTTGGTAAGTTGTTATAGGTGTATTCAAAGTTCCAAACATCATAAGCAATGATATAGACCTATGTCATATCAGGCCATAACATATCTTGCTTTTTCTTGGATGTGTAAAT
>ERZ1106923.587-NODE-587-length-11989-cov-17.246355_pt1 | contig 11989 bp, 15 predicted proteins | sample MGYA00403657_ERZ1106923 | MGnify/ENA primary metagenome ERZ1106923 (study PRJEB35170, sample SAMEA104062425) | human gut metagenome | biome: human gut; feature: human-associated habitat; material: faeces | place: Denmark | collected 2012-06-19 ...
CAGCGAGAAAGAGGCAGAAGCGGTTATGAGCGTGTTTTGGCGAGGACCGAAGTTGATGAAACAGACATTCTTAGAATTCGACGGCGTTCGGATTCTGGAATTCCGAGTTGTGTTGATGAAGAATAGGAAGAGAGGGATTCTCGCTGCTTTCGGTTGATCTGCCTTTTGCCTTCTCTTTCTCAATGGAAACGGAAAAGAAGATTCAAACGAATCGTTGCGTCTTGGGATTGGGATTGATGAATAGAGGTTGAATCTGCTCCGAGTCCGATGGGAATGGGGGTTCGCAAAAGGAAAATCGATATGACTCGAATCCACACGGTCGGTAAGGACAATTTGGACTCCACGTTCTCCGGAAGCGCGCACTCTATGTGATTGCATTTGCTACAGTTCATGCGTGTAGATTATCCTCTTTGGGCGTGCAGGTGTTGGATTCAGAAGAAGTGGAGAGGAATGTGATGGACCAGGCTCGTGTTTTGTCCGAGCGACAGGGTCCCGAATACGATGATTGTAATGGATTCCTCTTTCGCTTGATCGTAGTGCAGGAGCTGTGTACGTTTTCATTTCCAAAGACGTCGCTGAAGAATTTGAATAAGCTCAGTATGCAATACAAGGGGCAACTACAGAAAGCGACGTTTACGACGCAGTCGTTTTCCTCGATAATGGATGACGCCTCGTTTTTGCGATTGAAGCAGCGAATCATGCTGAACGAGATCGAAAAGCTGGACAATCAGAAGAAGCAAGAGCGTAGGTGTGGTGGAATGATCTCACATCAAGGGCTATTGCAGATGAAATCGCAGAAGGAGCGGAAGAGGGAGCAGAAAGGAGCGGAGGGGTGAGGATGGTTGATATGGATGAGTTGTAGTATTCCCTCCAAATCGCGTCACATTGCGCAGGAGATGCTGTCGAAGGTGTCCTTTCCGTTGGGGGAAGTGGAGAGTGTGAAGGGGAGTGTGAAGGAGAAGGATGTGAAGGAGAATGAAGTGGAGAAGGAGACAGTGAAGGAGAATGAAGTGGAGAAGGAGAAGGAAACGGAGAGCGTGAAGGAGAAGAAGGAAACGGAGAAAGAAGTGGAGGGCGTGAAAGAGAAGGAGAAGGAGAAAGAAATGGAAACGGTGATAGAAAGAGAAAAACACACAAACGAAGCTGAACCTGAAAAGGACGCGGAAAGAGAAGCAACAACTCCACCTCAAGAAGACACCATCAACTGCCCCATCTGCGGAATGCGCTTCCCCACCACCATGAGTCTGCGACAACGCACACGCCACGTGAACGCGTGTATCTCGGGAGAACACACACCAGCACAGCCTCGCCCCAAGAAGAGCGACGATGACTTGTGGGAACAGGAGAGCGAGACAGCACCACCGTCGAAGCGACAGCCAAAGGAAGGTCGTGCGGACGTGAGCGGCGTGCGCGGCAGACGCGTGATTCACGACGACGGCGAGGACTCCTACTACCACGCGCTGCTGTTCTCCTACCTGCAGTGGAGACGAGCCGTGCGCACGAACGACCCGTCGGTGCAGACCTGCTTCGAGAACTACCACCTGGTGGCGGACTCCATCTACGAGTGGCCGGCGCAGCTGCAGTCGGTGTCAGACCGCGTGACGAAGGAGGCGCTCGCCGAGTACTACCACACCGAACCAGCGCTTCTCCTCCCCTCGGGCTACGCGATTCCGCAGCACGTGTGGGAGGTGCTGTACCCGTATCAGCGCAAGGGCGTGGAGTGGATCCTTTCCCTTCACTCGCAAGGCGTGGGCGGCATCGTCGCGGACGAAATGGGGCTGGGAAAGACGCTCCAGATCGTGGCGGCGCTGGTGGCGCTGAAGTTCACTCAGTCCATCATTGCGTGTGGACGCGACATCACGTCACTTCCTCGCACCGACGATCAAGCCACACCTGCCACGGCGGTGGACCTGAATCCACGTCGCCTGCCATCGCTCCTCATCGTGCCGGCGACGCTGCTGGGTCACTGGCTGCGCGAGCTGCGTCACTGGTGCCCTCTCCTCCGCTCTGTCGTGATGCACTCCACCTCGCAGACCGTCGCGGACGGCGCCTCCTTGCGTTCCGTGCTGCTGCAGTGTCGTGCGAAGCACCGATACGACGTCATCATCACCACGTACGAGGGCATTCGTCTGTCCACGTACTACACCAAGCAGGAGTGGTTCTACGCGATCCTCGACGAGGGCGGCAAGATCAAGAACGCGAAGGTGGGCGTGTCGCGCGCGTGCAAGCAGCTGCGCACCGTGCATCGCCTGCTCATCTCGGGAACGCCGCTCCAGAACAACCTGAAGGAGCTGTGGTCGCTGATCGACTTCGTGTTCCCAGGACGCCTGGGCACGATCGAGGCGTTCGTGAGTTCGTTCGTGGTGCCGATTTCCCGCGGGATTTACAGCAACGCCACGCGACAAGCGGCGAGTCTGGGATACCAGTGTTCGCTGATGCTTCAAGACAGCATCAGTCCATTCATCCTGCGACGCCTGAAGAAGGACGTGAAGAAGGAGCTGCCGCCGAAGACGGAGCAGGTGCTGTCGTGTCTGCTGACGCCGCAGCAGGAGAAAAAGTACCTGGACTACCTGCAGAGCGAGCAGGTGCAGTCGTCGCTGCTGGGGCGCGTGATGCCGTTCAAGGCGATCGTGCGGCTGAGGCAGATTTGCAACCACCCCGTGTTCTACCAGTCGATCGCAAAGATGGGGGCCACAACGGACATGACGCGCGATGTGACGCTTTGCCACGAGGAGGGGATGTTTTATCGCGAGGAGCGCAAGACGCGACGCAGACAAGAGGAAGAGGAGGAGGAGGAGGAGATCGACTACGACCACGTGGACTGGAAAGAGTGGGGGTGCGAGGGGTGCATGATGCGTAGATCCAGCAAGATGCTGGTGATGAACGAGGTGTTGCACATCTGGCGGAAGGAGGGCCACAAGGTTTTGGTGTACACGCAGACCGTGTCGATGCTGAACATCATCGAGCACTACGTGAAGGAGCAGGGCTTCTCCTACTGTCGCATGGACGGCAGCACGCCCATCGTGAAGCGACAGGCGCTGGTGGACCTGTTCAACACGCGCGGCGACGTCTTTCTCTTCCTGCTTACGACGCGCGTGGGCGGGCTGGGCATCAACCTGATCGGCGCCGACCGCGTGATCTTGTTCGACCCCGACTGGAACCCGTCTGTGGACATCCAGGCGCGCGAGCGGTGCTGGCGCATTGGGCAGAAGAAGCCGGTGACGGTGTACCGGCTGATCACGAGCGGGACGATTGAGGAGAAGATCTACCACCGTCAGATCTTCAAGACGGTGTTGTCGAACCGCGTGCTGGGCGAGGGCAACGACCTGTGTTCGTTTACGAGTACCAACCTGAACGACCTGTTCTCGTATTGTGGGGGAGTGTGGGGCGTGTGAGGCGTAGCGAAGAGAGCGAAGGGCACGGAGACGGGCGAGATCTTTCCTCAGGGTGAGATCCTGCAGGAGGACCTGGAGTCGGAGAACGAGCACGGCGAAGTGGAGAGCGAGGTGGTGGAATCGGAGGAGGAGGTGAGCGACGACAAGAAGGTGATTTCGTGCCTGTTCAACCACGGCGAGCTGAAGTCGGTATTCAACCACGACTACGCGTTCAACAACACGGATCTGGTGACGGTGTCGCGGCTGGACCGCGAGGCGAGAGAGGAGGCGGAGGCGCTGCAGGAGCAGCTGCGAGAGAGTCGTCAGCAGTACTTGTGAGAGGAGGAGTGTGGTGTGAGGAGTAGGGAGGAAAACCCGATCATGAGCGAAGTGGGGCGGGAGCAGCGGTTCGGCGAGGGCGATTCGAGAGACCGCGAGGCGGTAGGAGAAGGGAGAAGGAGTAAGGGATAGCAGATGTCGTCGGCAGCGATTCTGAAGCGGCTGAAAGAGCGAAGAGGTTTGAGTGCGATGGGAGAGTGATGACAAGATGCTGGGGCGTCGCAGCAGAACGCCAGTGCTTCGCCGCAAGAGAAGACCGTTTCGCCGTCGCATCTGTCTGTGCGTGATGATGTGTGAGATAAAGAGTAGTTGGCGAATCAGATTCTCCACTACTTCCGCGTGCGCAAGGACCACCAGGCGTCGACGGACAGCGTGCTGTCGTTCTTCAAGGGGTGGAAGTGACGAGGGAGTGTGAGGAGTAGACACATCAAAAACCAGGACAAGTACCTCTTCCGGCGGTTGTTGAAGGGGTTTGCGGTGTACAAGAAGGACATCTGGACGTTGAGGAAGGAGTGGCTGTAACATGGTCGTGTTTGTTAGAAAAGCGATGGAAAAGCGAAGAACTGAAGCGAAGAAGGAAAGCGAACGAGTCACGCGGAGCGGTTCACGGCGTTGTTGAGTCGGTCGTCGCGCGATTCGTTCCACATCTTGGCATACAAGCGCACATCCTACGCGTCACACAGCAATGGAATCGCTACCTGTTTTTTAGACAAGTACTCCATGAAGGGGATAATATCCACGAGCTCTTTATCGTCTTCGTCGTCAATGAACGGAATGCACTCGATTCCGTTCTTGGGCTGGAATTTGTAGCTCGTTGCACTATTGTCGATCATGACGACAGAGTTCAGATCGCGGCCCAGCAGTCCCAGGTCCTTCACGAACACTCCTTCGGAGCACACACAGTGATCCCTAAATAGACGCGCCGCAATTCTGTGATCCTTGTCCATCATGTCCAACAGAGGATCCGCGTACTACGGATGAGGCGGGAGGAGAGAAGGCACAATGCGCAGACTTGCAGTGTAAATGACGATTTCGTATATTTTGCTCATCTTTTCGATGAATTCCAATGCGCCCGGGCGCAGATACACGTAGACGTTGTACGTGTTGCCCTCGATCTCCACGGGAATCACATACTGACAGTCGTCGACAGCCTGAAACGTAGAGTGCACGAGGGTCTCGTCCAAGTCCAACACGAGCGTCTTCTTCCCCTTGTCCTCTTCGCGCTGCTCGCCCAAGAAGGGTTCCATGGGCACTTCCTTTTCTAACTCGCGAACGTCATCATCCACGGGTGTGCCAGGAGAGAGAATGGGCCGCTTAATGGTCGATGCCGCCTCCTCCTCCGCGAGAGTGTCGCAGATGCAAAACATGTAGTAGTATAACCGTTTCCAGAACTAATCATGAGGACGCATTCAAACACGCACTCCGATCTTGTGTTCCTTTGGAGTCATTTCCACTTCCTCCTCCTCTTCCTCGATCAGGGGCAGAGGCGTCTGCTTTAGCGATCCGTCATCTTCCGCACGATAGACTGCCTCCTGGAGCTTTTGTTGTGATAGATTCTCCAGCTGCTTTGGAATGTGAATTGTCTCCGTTCTCGCGAAAATGATAGGGTTTGATCCCCTGCGGTGCATTTCTACGGGTAAGGGCGTCGGGAACGCGCATCCAACTCTGCTCCTTGTTTGTTGCAGCACACGCAGAACTCGAACTCGTACTGCTCATTGCTATCGAGTTTTCCTCGTTTTCTTGATCCACCAAAATCGGTAGGATTTTTGGAACGAGAAGAGGACGCGCGTTTGACCGCTGAAATGACGTGCACGGACTGTCGTACAGTGAGTAGGAGAGATAGGAGGAGATGACGGAGTGTGTGTGCGATGAACGAAGAACAGCCCTTCTACGCTGCCAATCGCTACAACTTTTCTTCACAACCGGTTTCACAAGAGGACAGGAAGCGCAACGCAAGAACGGGGAAAGCGCACGAATAAACGGGTTCGCCAATGAGAATGGTTGCCACGATTTAAAAGGAAACGAGACAAAGAGACTGAGAATGGATCTTGTATGTTTGGAGAATGACTGTTTACTAAAGCGAGCGATGGGAGAATAGCGGGACGGCGTACTGCCTCGCTGCTCTCCGTCTCCGTGCTTCCGTTCTTACCGCCTTTTGCTAACTGTCGTGTAGGGAGACGGAGGGCTGAAGATACGAAAGAAGAGAAAGCAACGGAAGGCGCCCGAGGCCCCGAAGAAGGCGCTCACTCCGTACATCTTCTTTAGTCAGGAGGTGCGGCCTCAAGTCAAGGCCAGCCTGCCGGAGGGTACGAAGGTAGTGTTTTGGTTTTTCTGTGAGGACCAGGTGACGGAGATCGTGCGCGTGATTGCGGAGAAGTGGAGTGCGTTGTCGGCCGAGGAGAAGGCGCCTTACGTGAAACTGGCCGAGGATGACAAGATTCGTTACTCACAACAGATAAATGCATACGACGGACCTCTTCACATTCCGGTGAGCAAGAAGAGAGGGAAGCAAAACAAATTCCCTGTGGGCGTTGAGAGTTGGCGTAATCGGTAGGGAGCGCCGAAGCGAGCGATGTCGCCGTTCCTGTTCTTTTCAAACGAGAAGAGGGGCGTGATCCAGTCGGAGAATCCGGATATGAAGATTACGGAGGTGTCGGCGAAATTGGGCGAGATGTGGCGTCTTATGAGCGACGAGGAGAAGCAGCCCTACGTGGAGAAGAGCAAGATCGACCGAGACAGGTACAGAGCGCAGCAGAACGAGTTCAAGGGCAAGCTGCCTCACGCCGAGTTGGGCAAGAGCTCGTCGTCCATTTCCGCTCCAATCCCACCGGTCGTGTCGTCGTCGCAGTGGAATCTCCCGGTGACGGAGAATGCGTCGAACCCCGTGTATCCTCGGGTGTACGACATGCCTCCTCAGTCCTCTGCCTTCACAAACATTTCGATTCCGATGGGTTTCAACAGTGGCTGCTGTGGGTCTGGCTGATGCGTAGATATTATGCAATAACGTGGCGAGCAGTGTTTTGTTCTCTTTGCCCTGTTTGTGAGAGACGCGAAGACGTTGTGTTGACAGCTCCACTCGCTTCCTGTTGATGAGGCTTCTCTGCGACATCGGCATCCTGCTGTGCGTTACCGTCCCCTGTCTTGTGCACGGTTTTCAGAAGCCGCTTCATTACCTGACTTTCGGCTATGCTACATCCATATTGTTTCAGGGCACGTGCATCTGGATTCTGTACAAGAGCGAAATGCACAGCAACGCCATCCTGCTCCATACACTCCTAATCATGGTTTATGGACTGCGACTGACCGTGTATCTTTTGCTGAATTCGTTCAACAGGTGCTACAACGAAACGGCGCCAGAGAGTGTCCAATACGAGCTGACGCCCATGAAATCTGCGACCATGCTGTGCATTTGTGCGTTCCTTTTCCTCTGCATGGTGTCTTCTCTTCTGGCCGATGTTCGCTCTTCGCTCCATAATGATCCGGTCCACAGTGTGCTGAGGTCTGCTGGAATCGTTGCAATGATTGCTGGAATCAGTATCGAGAGTGTTGCTGATGTTCAGAGAACGCTCCCCCGAAAACCGCCTTCCGAACCACACTGTTCTCGAGGATTGTTCACCTACGTGCGAATGCCGAATTACGCGGGGGAGATTCTGTTCTGGGTCGGCAACTACATCATATCCCTTGCAGTGCCCAAGGAGTGGATTCTTCTGCTCTTCACGACGATCGGAGTGCTGTTTTCCGTGGGTGTGCTGATCTACGCTGCCTATGACTTGGATCAGAAGCAGCTCCGTTGCTATGGAGCGAATGCGGACTATATGGCTTATCGGAGGTGCACGGGAGTGCTCTGTCCCTTTGTTCCCGAACCGTGATTCCGCGCTCCTATCTCTTTTCTACCCCGTATGGAATTCAATTCTTGAGAATCCGTGTTTCTTGAACAAATGGATGCATTCTTCTTTCCCATGCCACCCTTCTTCCGTTTTCCCCATGCTACTCCGCACAACGTAGACACGGACTCCATTTCCCGTCGACAAGAGCGATTCTCACGGTTTATTGTCTCTTCCTCCTCCTCTTCATCTCTTCATGGTACGCGTTTTCTCGTGCCGTTCTCACACTGACAGCCTACGCTCCTTCTCCATTTAGCTATCGTTGTTTTCATTGGCGCACGAGTTTCAGTCCAGTGACGTGCGCACGAAGTGGACGCATCAGACGGACATGCCATATCTTTTTTCGTAAATGAACAAGTTCGTTTTTGGACTCACCGTGCTTCTTTCTGTCGTCTTGGCCGACAAGTACGCCATCATCTTCCAGGGTGATCGCGGCTACGGCAACTACTCCGATTCGAGTAACACTTGCCGTGCTTACGACGTAACATGCACTTGCCAACCATGAACTGTAGGATATCATTGCTTCCGGCATTCCCGCTGACCACGTTCTCTACATGGCCAACGAGGCTACTCTCAGCGACAGCGATAACCCCTGGCCTGGTAAGATCTTCACCCTCTCCGACCCCGATGGCGAGGGTTGGGATCACGCCGCCGGATGCAAGGAGCACTTCGACTACAAGGGAAAGATGATCGAGCCCGAGATCATCCTGGCCATCATTAAGCAGGACGAGGAGAAGGTGAAGGAGCTGACTGGTCTTGAGAACCCCAAGGTGTTCCACACCACGGAGGAGGATACCATCTTCATCTACTACAGCGACCACGGTTACGAGGGCGGTGTTGGCTGCGGCAGCGGTGTGATCACCACCGAGCAGATGCAGGACGCTCTGAAGTACCTCCACGAGAACAAGAAGTACAGCAAGCTCGCCTTCTTCCTCGAGGCCTGCGAGTCCGGTTCCGTCTTCGCCACGCTCCCCACCGACCTGAACATCTATGCCTTCACCTCCGCCAACCAGACGGAGCCCGCTTGGTGCGACTACTGCCCTCCTAACGATGTGGTGAACCACAAGTCCATTGGCGTGTGCATGTCCATGTACTACGACAACGAGTACCAGCTTCTGTGGGAGCAGGAGTCCACCACCATCACGCTCGGCGAGCTGTTCCAGAAGACTCACGACGAGGTGGCCAAGTACAAGAACCAGGAGGTGTCCGAGTGGGGCGACCTGTCCATGAGAGACCTTCCCATGACCACCTTCATCGGCGACCAGCCCATCAAGACCCGCCGCGCCAACCGCGCTGGTTCCAACACCCGCGTGGAGAAGAGCGAGGCTCCCATCCACGAGGCGAAGTGGCGTGCCATCCGCGCTGACAGCAACTCCAACGACGCCGCCATGAGCGAGCTGCGCGAGCTGCTGAACACGAGAGCCAAGGAGGAGGTGGAGGTGATGCGTCTGGGCGCTGCCGTGATGGGCGAGAAGAAGATGAACGCCAAGCTCGCTGTGGACACGCCTTCCTACAACGCGAACTGCGCTTCTGAGGTGTTCACCGACCTCCTGAAGTACTGCAAGCACACGCTTCCTTTCCCTGCCATGAGCCGCAACATCGTCCACGCTGTCTGCGAGAATGGTCTGGAGAGACACGTGAACTGGGACGAGATTTGCCTGTAAGGGGTGATTCATGTTTGTTTTACCAACCGTCCCTTCGATGGAGAGCAAGTCTACGATCGAGCTGGAGTTCCGAACCGGCGAGGATCTGTTCAAGAACTACGGCATCGGGATCATTCGTCAGGTGGTGGACAAATCGGAGTATGCGACAGGAGTGAATACGGCGTGACGTTGTAGAAGTCAAATTGAGGAAAAGAAGGAGGGCTTGCGGCGTTTGGTGGGCGGCAAGTACTTGGACATGCTCAGCGTGTGCGACAGGATATCGGAGATGAACAAGGAGTTTGGCGTGGTCCGCGAGTCTGTGGACGCCGTGCTGCAGCTTTGCGAGTCCCTGGGCGACGACTACGCGTTCGTGAAGGAAATCGACCAGAAGAAGGAAAAACAAGCTGAAATCACACAAGAATCGCTCTGGGAGGAGTATGATCACGATGAAATGCTGGCCTTGGCGAGACATCTTGCTGCATTCAGGGACTCTCGTTGGACTGCTTATCCACACTCACGTATAGAGAAAACGCGCTACTCGTCGTTGAATGAAGAGTTCTTCACGGAACTGCCCGCCATTGCGGCTACAAAATGCGTTTCGCTGCTGCTTCAGAAGGAAGAGCTGTCGGGCGAAGTGGGTCTTTCAGCACGGCATTCAACGTGTAGAAGCAGATGGAACTGTTCACAGCCTTCTTCCTCTTCTCGCTCTTCACACAACCGGATGCGGACGTTCTTACACTGTTCCAGCGCTTCCTGTCCTCCGCCTCGGATCACATCGTGTCGCACGCCTCGTCCGCCGACCTCAACTCCTTCCTCCAGACGCTCATGGAGGTGCACAGACTCATCCAGGCCGTTCTCGGCGTGATGACCGCCGAAGACACCTACTCCGTGTTCACCTCCAACCTTCCCGCCATCCACCCCAGTTGGCGGGAAGAGTACCGTCCCGTCATCACCAAGTCGATCCAGGACTGGTTGGAGGGAGTGCTGGAGGCGTTGAAGGTGGGTGCGGAGAGCGTGGTGAAGCCCGTGGCGTCGGTGGAGGCGCTGGCGAGCGTGAAGCGCAGCATCAGCGAGACGATGAAGATGATTCGCGCGGACTGGGTGCAGGGTCTGCGCGTGATCTTCGCGCGCGAGGTGGCGGACCCGCTGGCGGCGCTGTTCGACGGCCTGTTCAGCAGCAAGTCACAGGAGCTGATCCGCGTGTGCTTCGAGTCGATGTGCGAGCAGGCGAGGGAGAGCGCGGCGCGTCTGAGCGATGTGAGCGTCGTGTACTTGCACGACGAGGTGAACAAGAAGGTGGCGGCGCCCATCACGCAACTGTTCGTGGACCTGTCGGACCTGGAGTACAGTCAGAAGTGTGAGTGCGTGCGTGGGTTGAGACGTAGTCCGGCGCTGGTGAGCATCGTGGAGGAGGAGACGAAGAAGTTGTTCAGCGTGATTCTGGAGGCGTGCAACGCCACGCAGGAGGAGGAGAATCGTCTGGCGACGGCGTACGTTCTGTCCGTGGTGCAGGAGGCGGCGCGCGGCATCGCGGAGTCCAATCACATGAACCTGCAAAAGTTGTCGCCCTTCTCCTCTCTCAGTCGTAGCATCATCGAGCAGTACCAGGCGTCGTTCCGCACTGCGGAGGAGCAGTGGCTGGACTCGGTGCTGGACTGCGAGCGAGGCATCAAGGACGCGTTCGCTGCCGTGCGGTGGACGATGCACGACGCCGGTGTGGCTCCTCCTCCCGCCTGACGCGTAGAGTGGTATGAGGCGATCAGCACGTGGAAGGAGTTCTCACTGGGCGCGATGGAGGGAGAGGAAGAACAGGTGCTGATCCCGGGCGCGTGTTCGCCGTGTCTGATCGGCGCGCTCACCGAGCTGTGTCACCTGCTGGACCGCGTGCGTGTGATCTCCTCGCATGTGGGGCTGTGTGGCGCGCGTGAGACGTAGGGGGGTTTCATGACCCAGTCGCGTCAGCTGCTCCTCCAGTCCGCCTATCACAAGATAACCGCGGTATATAACAGCGTCATTACCGAACTGTTGGGCACGTACCCCTCCATCGCGTCGCCGGGTCTGTTGACGGTTTCTCTCGCGTGCGGATTTGAGGCATAGGTGCTGTTCGACTTGCTGTTCCTGGAACGCGTGCTGGACGCGGCGACGGCGTTCGACGGAGTGGCGGAGGACAGGCGCGTGATCGGCGAGTTGAGGGAGAAGGTGCTGGAGGAGATCGACCCTGTGGACTGGACCCTGGCGGAATCGTACATGCAGGTGGTGTTGGAGGAGTACGTGTCGAGCGTCGCGCTGCTGATCAGCCCGCTGCTGCTGGATACGTACGCGCTGAAGAACGCCACGACGATGAAGTCCCTGTCGAAGAACGCGAACGTGATCTTCACCCCGATCGAGAAGCTCCCCTCGTTCCCCATCTCGTCACAGTCGATCCAGCTGCTTCTCCAGTCTCGAATGAAGGAGCAGAAGGCGTGATTGTTGTGTTTGTTCGTCACGACATGAGAGTGTTGAAATCCAGAAGAGCTGAAGTCATCATTCTCGCTTTTCAAAACAGCGCAACGCCTTCCCTTCCAGAAATGCCGAAATCGGGGCGATTTTGCCCACACCGTTTTCGCGAAAAGCGCGGCAAATACTCTCTACTCGCGAGTGTTAGCATATACAGAATGAGTTACATGATGGTAGGTGCGCGCGGGAGAGAGACTAAGCCGTAGCAACCTCAAATCATCCTTTTAAAGGATGGAACAGACACAAGTCAGGG
>ERZ1106923.590-NODE-590-length-11910-cov-16.584395_pt1 | contig 11910 bp, 6 predicted proteins | sample MGYA00403657_ERZ1106923 | MGnify/ENA primary metagenome ERZ1106923 (study PRJEB35170, sample SAMEA104062425) | human gut metagenome | biome: human gut; feature: human-associated habitat; material: faeces | place: Denmark | collected 2012-06-19 ...
AGGCGTGTTTGAAGCATCCGTGGTTTTCTTTTCAGTGGGGTGTTTGTTTGAAAGGAGTAAATACAGAAGCGGGAGGAAATGAGAGTACTTACAGAAGCAGTAGAGAATGAGAGTGCTTGCGGAATCAAGAGAGAACAGGAGTCATCCCACAATCATCCAAATGTGGGTTTTCAACCCTTCTCGAGTGGCAGTCCATCGCTGCTTTTGCCAGTGGCAGAGTGTGGGTTGCCGCTTCTTCACCAAACGGCGGATTCTCGTGAGCACACCCAAACCGGTGGAAAAACCCGTCGTTGAGTTGTACCCGTACATGAAATTGCGAGACATCGCAAAGAAGTCATATCTGCCCCTGTCTCATGTGACAAAGGCGTTGTGTACGCGAAACGGCAAGTTCTTTTATTTGCGAGTGATAGAATGGAGTGTCTGTGAATTGTAGGACGAAGAAGGAGTGAACCACTGCTTCCGTGATGAGAAGGACGTTGTCGTTCCCTATCCGGTTGCCAGTGCTTACTTGGAGCAGTGCCATAAGGAGAGCGTGTGTGTAGAAATTGACCCCGAGGCGATCCCCTCATCCGCTGAGGGAAAGAGAGTTTGTCTTACCTATACCTCGTAATGGACAGTATATGAACAAGCGTTTCGTCGTGTCTATCGTGGGAGAAATGGATCATGGCAAGACCACGCTGCTGGACGCTTTCCAGCACACGTCGTATCGAGAGCAGGAATATGGAGGAACGACACAAATCATGAGAGCAACCGATGTTGCGTTGTCTGACGAGGTGCCGTGCACCTTCCTGGACACTCCAGGCCAGTCTTGTTTTTCAACGGTGTGCCCATCATCGTATATTCATGCATAGATTCGTGAGAATGGAAGCATTCTGTCGGACTTGACGTTGTACGTGATTTCCCTGTTGGAGGGACCTTCGGAGGAGGCGCGAATGATATTGCAGCAGCTGAGTCACGACGCTGTTCCCGTGATGATCGTCTTGACCAAGAGCGATTTGGTGTCGGCGGCTCGTCGAGAGGAGGTAAAATTGCAGGTGGCATCGTTGGCCTCTGAATTCGGCATCTCTCTCGGTGATTCCGCATTCTCCTCCTGATGCGTAGTGGACTACGCGTGTGTGAGTAGCATCAGCGGCTCTGGAATGGATTCACTCCGGCAAACCCTCGTGTCGTACGCCGCGGCACATCCTCGCTCCGTCGCCGTGGACGTTCCCTCCGAAGCCACCGTGCTGGACAGCGCGCTGGTGCCTTCGCAGGGCATTCTCCTCCGCTCCCTCGTGCAGTGCGGTACGCTGCGTCTCCGCGACGAGTTCATCTGCGGTCTGTACACGGGGCGTGTGCGCAGCATCACGGATCTTCAGCGGCACACGGTGCAGCAGGCGACGCCCGGCATGGTCGTGGGCATCACGGGCGTGCGCAAGCTGCCGCCGCTGCTGCGTCGCAGTCCTCATCCCTTGCCGTGCGGAGACACGCTGTTCGTGCGGAGCAAGGCGGAGATCGATGCGATTTGGGAGCAGCGAATGCTGGAGTACGCGTTCAAGACGAGCCGTTGCGGCGAGGGCGATGAGGAGGAAGCGACGATGGGTGTGGTTCTGGTGGCGGACAACGCGAACAGCATGAACACACTGCTGGACCACGTTCAGGGCTTGCCGGGAGTGTCCATCGTGTACTCGCGCGTGGGGCAGATTCTGGAGAGCGATGTGCAGGTGTGCCGGGACAGCAATGCGTTCCTCGTGTCGTATAACGTGCCGCTGCCGAAGAATTGTCGTTTAGGGGATCAGTTTGTGTATTCGCGGTTGATGAGTTCGCTGCTGTCGGATGTGGACAAGCTGGTGAAGTCGTTTGAGGCGTGAGTGTGTTTTGGGTTGTGCTGTTTTGTGATTCGATTTGTGGTGTGCATTTCATCGTGATTCATTTTGTGGCGTTGATCGGAACTCCTTTCCTCGCAATTCCCTTCCTGACGTGAGTAGTGTTGATCGATACTCTTCGCAATTCGCCTCTCCAACGGACATCCACTGAAACCTCTTTCCCGATTTCTCATTCATGGCTGACGCAGCGTGAACTCATCTACGAATCCTCCCGTCTTTGTTCACCACACCAGAATCGTGCTCCTTTCTCTCCCCAATCACCCCCACGATTGCAACCCACGGTGGCTTTCATCTCAAAGCCAAACAATGGGAAAGCGAAAACGATCAAAATCTCCTTCTAGAAAGGAGGTCGTCGTTGACAGCAACTGCGAACTGTTTTTCTATCATCGTGTTCTCATCCGTAGAAGGCGGCTTGGCATATGCAAGAACGCAAAGTGCGACAAGAAGGCGCACGATACCATCGTTATGGAGGAGAGTTGGATTCTCAACAATGTGAATACGTATATCGAGAAAATGCTAACGATTTCCTCTGTAACAGGTCAGAACTACATGGAGGGAGCGACGCATTTTCTCAAGGGCCATAAGGAAGCTTCTTCCATTGACATACGAATGATTTACAACTGTTTCACCGATTTGGAGGTAGCCGCTTCCCCTGCGATTGATTTGCAGATCCCTGTGGAGTGCTACATTACGATCTTGTCATTCATGAAGAACGGAATCCAGCGTTTCTTGCACTTCTTTTCCTCGGATATTGAACAGGGCTTGATACCGGACTTGAAGAGTGCGATCGCGTTTGAGAGATGAGTCATAGGGATCTTGGATTCCTTCCATGTGAACGCTTTGTCCGTGCCGGCTATTCGAAAGAGCTCCTTTTCTCGGTGTTTTTCCTTCTACGCGAAGAATCCCGATTACAGTTGTAGAGATTCGATCGTTGCTGGCATTTATGACGGTATTGGTGCTGAAGGAGAATGAATCGTAGAATTGGATCCGGAATTACGCAAGGCCTTCTATAACACGCTTCGAGCTGAGTATGGTGATTCTTTTCCTGTAACAGACTCTGTACAATGTGACGGTTAGCTCTGCAGACGGCTGGCTATCGTCTACGGTCTTCCATCGCATCCCAAAACTCCTCTGACGGTAGCGCAGTTTCCGGCACATAAGAGAATAGAAGAAGCAGCAGCAGCGCGGTGAAGCGGCGCGGAAGGCGTCCACCATTTCCCCCGATTCGTACCGCTTGCCCTCCAACGTCGTCGTGCGCTACGTCAACTCGCTCGATTCTCTGATTATCGAGGGTATCGCTTCTCCCCACCGGTTAGCGTGTAGTGCCGAACATGGTGATGGAGCGTGTTCTGGGCTGGGACTGCGAGACGTTCGACCCCGTGAATACCAAGGAGCCTCCGGCGACGATCCAAATCAGCGGGAAGAACCAGGTGTGGCTCGTCGACGGTCTATGGCTACGCGAGGAGAAGATGCAGAAGGAGGCGAACGAGTACTTCGCGCTGGTCGTCCAGAACTACAACATCTTTCACGCGTTCATGGGGAGAACGGACGTGGAGTATTTGCGACGGTGGGAAGAGGGGTGGAGAGTAATGTGTAGATTGCGATTCATGCCGTGCTTTTGCGGGTTCATCAACGTTGTCGACATTGAGCAGGCCGTTCTGGGTCTGGGAATGAAGCGAATGAGCTTGAGCTTGTACTGCACCTTCTTCTTGGAGTGGATGTCGGGTGCTTGCGTGATGCGTAGCTCTCCGTTGGACAAGACGACGACCCTATCGGACTGGTCGCAGCGTCCGCTGGATCACGAGCAAGTGTACTACGCCGCGCTTGACGCGTATGTCACGCGAATGATTCTGATCCGCGCCATCTCGTTGATTTTGCACAATGCAACTGCTGCCGATGTGAAGGAGAAACTCGATCGGTTGGGAAGTGAGAAGATGTCGAGAATGAAGATGAGGAAGGGAGAGACGGAAACGGAGTTTGAGACGAGAAAGAAGAATGCGGTGAAGGATTTGTGCACGTATCGGGTTAGCGTGACGGAATCGGCGCGGAGTCGGTACGAGCATATTGTGAATGGATGTGAGGATTATGAGTGATGTTGTGTTTCTTTTGAAATGGCGAATGAAGGGTCTGTGAAGCAAAGTGTGATTCGCTCAAGAAAAGCGAACGTGAATAGAACTTACTCAAGGAGACTGAGTGTGAATAGCGATGCACCTTGCTATTTTGAACGCTCTTCAGTACATCACGACGCGAATGCAGCCCCAACACGTGAAGAACAAACACGACTACTCAATCTAAACCTTGACAGTCTTCTTCTTCTCCACACCGTCCTTCTTCGCGGTCTTCGTCGCCTTCGCCGCTTTCATCGTCTTTCCCTTCACGCCGCCGGTAGCCTTGGCTTTGCGAGTGGTTCTCATGACTAGGAAGACGACGACGACGATAATGAGAATGATCACGAGGATGAGGATCACAATACCGTAAACGGGTACACAGAAGCCGCTCGCCTGCTGCCATTCACCGTCCTTCTTGCCGAGCACGCACGCCCTCTTCTGGCTGCCCACGTAGCTGCCCTGCTTGGAGCACTGATATACTGCCGTTTCGCCCACCGGAGTGGTGTCGAAGACGCCTTCGGGAGGACAGGAGCCCTTGCGCACCGTAATCGCCAAACTGATGAACGTCTCGCCCTTGGGGTTCTTGCCACGCACGGTGTAGAGCACGGCGTCCTGCAGCTTGGAGGGCTTGCCGCTGATCACACCTGTCTTCTCATCGATCGTCAAACCGTCGGGCAGCGGCGTGTCCTCCTGCATGTAGAACTCGGTGATGAGATTCACGAAGGATGGCGCGCCCGAAGAGACCTCGGTGTCCAGAATGAAGACGAGGTTGTTGCCCTGGTAGTTGAGGTCGGCGGGCAGCTTGTACTCGCACTTGTCGGTCTTCACCTCGCCCAGCACGCCGTTCGCGCACTCTCTGTACGCGTAGCCTCGGAAGCCCTCCGCGCAGGAGGCAGGAGAGATCTCGCCCTCGCCAACAGAAGGATAGTCGCCGATGGCGGGACAGGAGCCGCTGCCGCTCGCCTTGCAGAACTGGGTGATGTAGGCGTTGGTGCTGGGCTCGAAGGAGGCGGGGGAGTTCACCTCGAACTTGAACTGCCTGAAGCCGGCGATGCACACGGGAATGGCCCAGGCCTTGCGACCGCGCTCCAGCGTGGTCTGGTCGGTGACGAAGAGCGCGCTAGTGTACTCGTCGACCGTTTCGTAACGGCCGTAGACGGAGAAGGCGTAGCGCGCGACGGCGTTGTTGGTGTGGAGCGCGAAGCTGTTGAACTTGGAGCCCTCGAGGTTCTCCACCATCCAGGAGAGGTAGGAGTCCGCCTCGTTGGGGATGTTGCCGAAGGTGGTGGGATTCAAGTCCAGCAGGTCCTCCTTGCTGCAGGTGGTGCCTGCGGGAGCCTCGATGGAAGCGAAGGAGTCCACGACGGGCGAGCAGTCGTTCACGCCGAACACGCCGGTGGCGTCGAAGACGATGGGCACGAGCGAGGGCGCCTGGTGGATCTCGAAGGCGATGACGTTCTTGCCGGTGACGGCGCCCACCGTGGAGAGAATGACGTGGAACTTGGAGAAGACGGAGGCGTCATGTGCCGCGACAGCGGTGGTCATTTCGTTGAAGTTCTCGTTGAGGTTGAAGCGCGCCACGAGACGTCCGTTGAAGTAGGCGACGATGCCGCCCACGTACTTCACGCGCACGTTGAGCACGTGGTAGTCGTCGATGGCGGGGATGTTCACTTCGCGACGCAGATAGGCGGTGATCGCCACGTGGTTGCCGAGGTCGGCGGCCTTCTCGGTGGCCCAGGCGGAGTCGTCGAAGTCGATGTCCTTCCAGTTGGAGGCCACTTCGTTGCCGCTGTTGTAGAGCTTCCAGTCGTCGTAGTTGATCTGGAAGGGGAGGAGCGAGGAGAACAGGGTGGTCACGGAGGACACCAGGTTGCCCAGCTGGCCCATCTCGAAGACCATCGCGCCCACGTCGATGGTGAGGTACCAGCCCGCGGGGTTCTTCCAGCCGTCGTTGCCGGAGTCGAGGAGCTCGAGCGTGTAGATGCCGTGCTCCACGCAGAAGTCTCCGTAGTTCAGGGCGCTCTTGGCTCTGAAGGCGGGGATGGAGGAGACGACCTGTCCGTTCTTGCCCTTGCCGGCGTAGAGCTTGTAGGAGGACTCTTCGGGCCACGGGTCCGTCATGGCGACCAGCGTGATGAGCGAGCGGACGCCCGTGCAGTACTCCACAGCGATGGAGACGACGGTGGTGGATTCGCCGCCGCAGAAGCGCTTGGCGTGGATGGTGTACTGCGTGGCGGGCGAGAGCTCGGTGGCAGTGCCCGAGAGCTTGCCGGTGTTGGAGTCGATGGAGATGCCAACAGGCAGCGCGGGCGTGATGGTGAAGTCGTAGTAGTAGTCGGAGTTGGGGTAGACCTCGCCCATCTCGATGTCCTTGTTGATGAGGATCGGGGTCTGGAAGGCGAGATCGGGGATGGTGACAAGCGTCGAGTCGACGTAGAGGTCTAGGGCACTCAGCAGCCAGGCGCACGAGGTGGCGTCACCGGTGGCGAAGTTCTCGAAGCGGTACTGGTTGTAGGGCTTGCTGTTGTCCACCCACATCTTCTTGTACTCGCCCTGGAGCGACCACTGCATGCCCGTCACGGTCTTCAGCGTGGTCCACTCCTCCGTGTTGCTGTTGCGCGCCTTCAGCACGAACTGTCTGGGGAACATGCTCGTCTGGCTGTAGGAGAGGTAGATGCCGATGGAGGAGATCCACTCGCGGCGGTAGTTGTTGAAGGAGACCGTCCAGTAGTTGTCGTTGCAGACCGTCGCCTTCATCGAGTAGCCGTAGTATTGCGAGGGCAGACCAACGGGGTTGCCCTCGATGTTGTTGTACGACACGGTGACGTCGAACAGACGGGACACGCCGGACGCGCCGATCAGACGCAGGACGCAGTCGAAGTGGGACGCGGTCTGGGTCGCCAGCTGGCTGACGACGGCGATGGCAATAGTGTTCGATCCTTCCTGGAGATAGTTCACGGCGGGCGTGTCGCCGGAGGCCATGGTCTTCACGGGCAGCGACACCTGGCGGTAGAGCAGGTCGTTGAACACGTTGAGGCCGACGCTGGAGGCGGTCAGGTCGCCGTTCACGCCGTTGCGGAAGACTTCGACGCCGTTCATGTAGATGAGACAGCCGTAGAGGTAGCGGAGCGATATGACGAAGGCGCCCACGTCGGTGAGCGAGTCCACGGTGAAGGTCTTCTTGTAGAGCTGGATCTGGTTGGTGGAGGCGGCGAAGCTGCCAATCGAACCCGTCTCCCAGCCGGTAGTCTCCGCATGAAACCAGTTGGCGGGCACCTCGCCCTTCTTGTAGAACCACTGCGACTGGGGCGCGACGGACCACTTGACGTTCACGACGCGATCCTCGGGCAGGCCTTGGAAGTTGTCATAGCGGATACGCGCGATGGTGTCGTACTCGTCGCTGTTGATCATGGCATGGAGGTACAGGAAGGACTCGTCATCCCAGTACACGCGGTTGCCGCCGACATCGATCATGTACTTGGCGTTCTCCAGACAGAGAATCGAAACCACCGTGGAGCCGCTGTTCTGACCGGAGGAGGGAGCCACGCTCAGCACCACCTGCTGCGTCGTCATATCGGTGATGGTGTACGCCTCGTACGAAGCGCCGTTCCTGTAGACGCGCGTGACGCGCGTGAGGGTGCCGGCGCAGGTCGTCAGCTCGAGAGAGAAGGTGCCCTGGTAGGAGTGCCCGTTGATGGTGGTGGAGACGGTGAAGGTGGTGGGAGCAATCGTCGCCGTGGCCTTGCCGGAGATGGTGCACGTCTGGCTGTTCATCGTCAGTCCGTTCGGCAGCGCGGGAGTTACCGAGCATCCGAAGAACTCGCTACTCGTGGGCTGGATGAGCACGTCCTGGTAGATGGCGTAGAAGGAGTAGGAGGGCGCCGCGAACTCGATTCCGGAGGGCAGATCCACGAAGCAGGTCACGGGCTGGATCTCGTAGGCGCTCACGGAATTGTCGCTAACGCCCGCGGTGACGGTCAGCCTGTAGGCCTTGTAGTTGCGAGCGTTGAAGATGGTCGTGTACACCTTGTGCTCCAGCGAGGTGTAGCTGCCGTCGGTGACGTCCAGAATGGTGCTCCACGTGGTCGAGTCCATGGAGCCCATCCACTTGAAGACCTTGGGGGCGTTGTTCACGCGGGAGTACGGCCAGACTCTCAGCCCGTTGACGTACGCGACGGCGCCGTTGAGGGCATATCCCAAGTCGGCGGGCAACTGGCTCTTGTAGATGGTGGAGGCGCCGGTCTTCTGGAAGTCGAAGGCTCTGGAAGGGTTGGAGACGTCTTCGTTGCTGACAGTCGCCGTGTAGGGGTAAATGAAGCACTTGGTTTCCTCGTCGATGGGCGTGGTGGAAGCCAGGGCCGCGACGTACGTGTCGAAGAGCACGGGGTACTGGAGAAGCGAAGGGAAGTGAAGTTCGACGGCGAGGATGTTGCTCGAGGTGACAACGTCGTTGGCAGAGCGGATCACGCCGTGGAAGCCGTAGGAGATGTAGGCGCCCTCCGAAATGGACGAAGGACTGGGGTCGCCGTCCTCCATGTGCTCGCGGAACACTTCGGCGCCGTTCAGGTAGGCGATGATACCGTGCTGGAAGTTGAACTGGAGTTCGTAGGCAGCCATGTTGGTGAGGCCGGTGAACTGCTTGCGGAAGTACTGCGTGCCCGTGGGCGTGGAAGAAACGGAGCCAAGCGTCACCGCAGTCCAATCCGCATCCGCGAAGGAAGCCGTGTTCCACCCGCTCGGAATGGAGGACATGGACGAGGTCATCTTCCACTCCTGGTTCTTGGAGACGGCATAGTAAAGGGACAGATTGAAGGACTCTTCGACATTGGCGGTCATGTAGTTCTTGAAGACGATATTGCCGTAGAGGCCGGACACACTGAGCCACGAGTTGTTCGACCAGGAGTCTTCCCCCGCATCCTTGAGCTTCAGCGTGTACTGGTCATTGGTGGAAGAAGGGAGGCAGAACTCGCCGTCACGCTGCTCGTTGTTGGCGAAAGTGGGGCTGGTAAAGAGAACGGTGGATCCAGACAGGATTTCAAAGGATTCCTCGTCGGCGTAATTGGCGGTCTTCTTTCTCCACTGCACGTAGGTTTTCCCCGGTTCGCAGACGAGATCGCAGAAGGCGACAGAGACTAAAAGTGAGGCAAAAGGAAAAGGCGAACAGAGTAAAAGAACAGCAAGCAAACGGAACATGCTACTCTACTAAAAGAAAAAGTGTTTGGAAGGAAGTGGCGTTTATGGTAGTGAACACGGGTTCGACGGTTGCCACCCGTTCGGGGGTTTCGCTGCTTTTGCGCGATTCTATTGGTTAGAGTTGTTTTAGGAATTGGAGGGTCTCTGAGGTTTGCTGAATGCTGTAGAGATGAAAATGAGTGCTTGTGGTGCAAATGTAGAGGAAGAGGAGAGCGGGTGTGATTCTGGGTAATGAGGAGGATGGGGAGGGAAGTGAGTAGGGGGGTTGGAATATGGAGAGAGGAAGGAGGTTGTAGGAGAGGAGGAGTGAAGGAGTGGTGATTTGGGGGATGGAAGCGGGAAAATGGGGAAATGTGGAGAGTAGAAGTATGTGAGGAAGAGTAGGTGCTTGTAATGCCTTCGCGTGACGGAATCAGTGCGAAGGCGATGCGAGTGCGTTGTGAATGGTTATAATGATTGTTGGCTGTTTTGTGTTTCTTATATAAGGGTTTGTTTGGGGTTGTTGGGGATATGATGAAGAAGTGGTGCTTTCTTGGTGCTTTTGACAATCTTGTATTGCGATCGTTTTCGTATTGTAATGGTTGGTGAAGAATAGGCTGATTGCGTATTCGCGGCGGATTCGAGTACGATGTCGTTCGGTTGGAGAGTAGAAGACGATATAAGGTGACTTCCTTGCGCGGGAGTGGTTTCACAATTGCATTAGGGGAGAAGTGGAGATTCTGGTATCTGATACGTACTGATGGTTGTGTGGTTTTGTTCACAATGGATGGAGAGTAATGCTCCTCCTCTGTTCATCTGGACGCTTTCTCGTTTTGGATGTCATGAGACTGTAACAATCCAGTAATGATGACAGTGATTGACGTAATTTGAGCGATTTCTGCTGCTTTGTGGATGTCCTCATCCTTTGGCTGCATGCATAATTGAATGGATCCAACGTGATGCTGTGTGTATTGGATTTGCGAGAACATGAGGTGAAATGGATGTTTCGTCTTTGTTGTTGCGTTTGGTTAGAACAGTCTCCTTTGCGTGTGGGTGAAAGGGATTGCGCTGCATTTGTAGTGGATTGTGAAGCATGACAGTGAGAATGCGATTTGGACTTCTTCTGCCGTGATCTTAAAGGAAACGTCTTATCCTCTCGTTTCCGATTATGTAAGATATCGTATTGAATGTGTCCTACCCGTTTCTGTGTTTCAAGACCCTGCATTGAGAGGAGACGTTCATGCCTCTCGTTCCTGCGAATCCATATCTGAAATGCGTGGCACGGTAATGCAAATTGGAATGGTCACCACAGAATCCTTATCTAACGAAGTGGCTTCGTCGATTTCAGTAATTCTTTCTTCTGATCAAGACGAATCATGGCAACGGTTCTTCCGAATCATTATGAATTGGGGCAACAGCTTGGCGAGGGGTACTGAGTGAAATGGACTGCTGATGCGTAGAGGCTTTGGGAAGGTATTCCTGGCAAAGGACAAGGAGTCGAGTAGTCTGGTGGCAATCAAGGTAGTTCAGTATGCTCCTGATCTGCCCTCCCCCGAGATGGAGAGCAAGTTGCTGCGTAATTGCACGTCCCCGTTTGTGGTGCGACACTACGGAATCCAGCGATACGGGAGCGAGCTGTGGGTAGCGTTAACTGAATGACATGAGTGGCGTAGATCGTGATGGAGTACTGTCACTGTGGGTCTGTGGGAGCGTATTTGAGGCGTGGGAATCGATTGAAGGAGGATGAGTTGCGAGAGGTGGTGAGTTGTTGTTTGCTGGGGTTGTCGTACCTGCACAATCGGAATGTGATGCACCGAGTGATGATTGGGATGGAGAGTGAGGTGTAGGACATCAAGCCGGACAATCTGCTGCTGTCGGAGAGCGGCGTGGTGAAGGTGGGGGACTTTGGGCTGGCGGTGCAGCTGGAGCACTCGTTCTCGAATCGCGTGGGATTCTGTGGCACCTCGCTGTACGCGGGACCGGAGTTGTACAGGAACACGGCGGTGCTGAAGAGTGACGTGTGGTCGCTGGGAATCAGCATCATCGAGATGGCGGAGGGCAGGCACCCGTTCGCTGGGCTGACGATGGAGAACGTGGTGAATCGGGTATTGAACGGCGATCCGCCGTCGTTTTCATCGTCGGGGTGGTCGAGTGATTTGGTGGACTTCGTGAAGAGGTGTTTGGTGAAGGACGTGAATGCGCGTAGTTCGGTGGATGCGTTGTTGAAGGTGAGTGTTTCGTTGAGGTATGAGGTGTAGCACCCGTTCGTGAAGGACGCTGTGGAGCGCATCGTGAAGAATGGAAACTCCTCCGTGCTGTATGAACTGGCGAAGCGCGTGGGGAACATCACGGATAAGGTTGTTCTGGACTCCTCTATCGATCAGAGCACCAACCTCATTACTATACCAAGCGTACAGAAAACGGGATTTGGAGTGAAGATGGTTGCTGCATCGAGGGATAAAGGGAAGCGGAAGATCAAGCTGGATCCGCCTCACAGTAAGAAGAGACTGTGGATTGGAGTGGGGTGTGTTGCTGGGTTTGTGGCGTTGATTCTGGGTGTCGTGCTGTTGATTCGATGTATCACTGAATACCGTAAGACGGACCAGACAGTCAGGCAGTTACAGAAGTGTTTGAAGGAGATGATGATAACAACAGACACGACGGAGCTGGTGGTTCCGAACAACCGATGCAATGATATGACGGTTTTGAGCATGGGCGCGTTCACGAAGCTGAGGGTGTTGTCGATTGGGAATGACTGTTTTGGG
>ERZ1106923.591-NODE-591-length-11906-cov-16.973497_pt1 | contig 11906 bp, 20 predicted proteins | sample MGYA00403657_ERZ1106923 | MGnify/ENA primary metagenome ERZ1106923 (study PRJEB35170, sample SAMEA104062425) | human gut metagenome | biome: human gut; feature: human-associated habitat; material: faeces | place: Denmark | collected 2012-06-19 ...
TGCGATTAACGAGAATAACACACTTTTGCCCAGAATCACAATCCCATCGCTCATTCCTCCCAATCTCTTCTCTGCACTGCTGATCACACACAGTTTCTGTTTGTGAGCTTTCGAAATGAGTGAAGAGGGAGATGGAAAGAAACCGACAATTCCCTTGACGACCGTGTCGGACATTGTATCACGAACCGTGGATGGAAAGGTCAAGGTGAGCAAGTCGTTTATGAAGCTCGTTCGTCTTCTCGACAACAGAGTCATATGCATAGATACAGGAGTGCGGAAACGCGTTTATTGGCCAATTGGCTACCGAATTAGTGGTTCAGGCGGAGAAGGACAATGTGAAGACGATTAGCGAGAAACAGGTGCTGGGTGCGTTGGATTCGCTTGGATTTGCGGATATGAAGAAGGAAGTGGAAGAGGTAGTCACATTGCTTCTTGGGAATGATCGTGTAGAGAGTAAAGAACAGCGTTCATTGTGCGTTGTGTGCTGTGATCTGTAGGAGAATAGCGCCACACGAAAGCCGACGCAGAAGCGGCGCATGCTGGTGATTTCAGAGGAGAACATGCTGAAGAAGCAGAAATCGAATTGAAATGTTTGTTGATTCCACGCAATTCACCGCCTCCCTTCCGGGACGCTCTGTCGAATCCACTCCTTTGTCTGGACCCAAATCGCGGCGCAGCCGAAGGAATCGAGTCGTTTTGCGGTGGAAGAGGGATCATTGAAGTGTATGTCGTCGCGCGGGACTGTGCCTGCCATTCTGAGCAGTTCTCACGCACGTTGCAGCTTCGGCAGTTGCCACATTTGCCATTATTCATTTCTACATTCATCAAATATGCTTGTACGCAGTGTCGTGGATGGGATAATGGCAATAGAGTGCCTTTTCTAAGAGACTCTTCTCAACTGGCAGAACTGTGAACAAACTCGGCGTGGCTGCCTACGCCAAAACGCACAGCATGGCCGTAGGGCGTGGATTGCACTCGTAATTCGCAGGGAAAGACGGTGTTCGTGCGCGTTGACTTCAATGTGCCGCTCTCCAAGGACGGAAAGAGAACGATCACCGACGAGACTCGAATCGTGAAGGCGCTCCCCACCATTAACGTCCTTGCCGTGTTCTTTGGTCATGCGTAGCTTCTGACGGGACAGGGCGCGAAAGTCGTTCTCGTCACCCACCTCGGCAAGCCCAAGGGCCCCGATCCCAAATTGACGCTGGATCCTGTGCGTGTTCGTTCCTGCCTCTTGACAAGTAGGTGGCGACTCGCCTCTCGGAGCTGGTCGGAAAGAAGGTGACGAAGGTGGACGAGGTCGTCGGTGACAGCGTGAAGGCTGCCGTGAAGGGAATGAAGAATGGAGACATCGTGATGCTCGAGAACGTGCGCTTCAACCCCGGCGAGACCAAGAACAAGCCCGAGTTCGTCAAGGAGCTCGTGGACTGCATCCACCCCGACATCTACGTGAACGATGCCTTCGGAACGGCGCACCGCGCGCACGCCTCCACCGTCGGCGTCACTGCGTACACGAAGGTGAACCTGGCCGGTCTCCTGCTGGACAAGGAGCTGAAGTTCCTGTACGGCGCCATCGACAACCCGAAGCGTCCTCTCGCCGCCATCGTGGGCGGCGCGAAGGTGTCGACGAAGCTGCCCGTGCTGGAGTCGCTGATCGACAAGTGCGACAAGGTGCTGGTGGGCGGCGGCATGATGTTCACCTTCTACAAGGCGATGGGCAAGACGATCGGCAATTCCATCGTGGAGAACGACCAGCTGGAGCTGGCGATGAAGCTGGTGGACAAGGCGAAGAACAAGGGCATCGACTTCCTGCTGCCGGTGGACACCGTGGTGACGGACAGTCTCGAGAAGCAGAGCGTGATCAAGACGGTGGACATCGACCACATCCCCGAGGGCTTCCTCGGCGCCGATGTCGGTCCGAAGACCATCAAGCTCTTCCAGGACTGCCTGAAGGACGCCAACACCATCGTGTGGAACGGTCCTATGGGCATCTTCGAGCAGAAGGCGTTCTCGGTGGGCACGATGGCGATCGCCAAGACGCTCGCCGAGCGCTCGGATGCCGGCGCCATTACCATTGTGGGCGGAGGTGACAGCGTGTCCGCGATCAACAAGTCGGGCGTGGCGGACAAGATCACGCACATTTCCACGGGCGGCGGCGCTTCTCTGGAGGTGTTGGAGGGCAAGATCCTTCCCGGTGTTGCTGCGTTGACGGACGCTTAATGTAACCTGTTTAGTGGGCTGTTTGTTTGTCATGGGGGGAGGAATGCTTCGCGTGGAAGAGTGAAATGCTTCTCGCGGAAGAGTGAAATGCTTCACGTGGGAGAGCGAAGTGTTTAAGAATGAACTGCCTCTCATTGAAAGATGCAGCAGGTGAACTCCACATACACCCTGCTGCCAACCGGTGTAGAGAACGGAAACGACCTGATTCGGAAGACGCTGGGCGAGGTGTACAAGGAGCTGGTGAATGCCGTGGACAGGGTTCCTCAGGAGAAAACGAAGGAGCGAAAGTATGCAACGATTCTTTCTGCGTCGGAACGAAGCCGCTTGCTGGTGGATAAGCTCATCACCGTGCTGAAATGGTCAAAGAACGTGGATGTGATCGACCGCTGTGGTTCGCTCGTCATCTACGACAACGACAACCTGAATACAATGACGAACGTGGCGATGACGCTCAACGCCGCCGTTTTCCGACTCCAGGCGTGTCTTCAGCCCATTTACCCCATAAAATCGGCCCTGTCCGTGCTGAACGACGGGGAGTATCCTTTTATCCCGCTGGTGTGCGACAGCAAGGCGCCGTTTCTGTCGCGCCTGACGAAGAAGGACGGAAACGACCTCATCACGCGGATCCTGCGAACGCGCATTCTCACGGAAGACGTTCCGTCCTGCTGCCACAGCATTACGGTTCGTGACTGCGCCATCGTCTGCGAGGAGAAGGGCCTGTTTTCCGTGTCGTTCACGTCCATCGTTCCTTCCTGTGTGCCCGTTTATGAGTAGAAACCGGAGCTCGACTCTCCCTTCACCGTGACCGTGCTCAACATCGCCAACAACAACAACACGCGCCTGATCATCTTCCCGTTCTTCTCTTCGCGGCAGCTGAGCAGTGTCATCGCGTCCATGAACATCCTCATCGCGGAGGAGACGTCCCTTTCGTCTGTGATCACGACACTGTATCTCCGATCAGCATTCCTCATGCGTAGCTACAAGGTGCTGTATTACGTCATCACCAAGCAGATTCTCTACGTCCTCTACACGCAGCTCACCTCCATTTCAGAGTCCCAGAAGCAGGCGTTTGGACTGCATTCCTACTCCTACAGCATTAATGACACAGTTCTCGGCTTCTCGTTCTGGGGCACCTCCTCGCGGAAGCGGCCCAGCTCCGAAGCGGAATTCGACCCAAACCGCATCGAGCTCAGGATTCAGGAGCGAGACGGATTCATGGGGATTGTTGGACGGTGCAACAACCGCGAGTTTTCCGTGGATCTCCGCGAGTACCGCATCATGCAGATCGTGCACGACGTCCTCCCTTCCCGATTTCGTCACTCCTAGTGCATCCACCACCGCCAGAGCGAGCTGCTCGCCGAACTCTGCCAGTACCTGCGCAGCGAGGTGGAGTCGTCGCACGCCAGTCTGATCGAGCACACAAGCAACAGCTTCCTGACGCTGCTGGAGCTGCACTTCGGGTGCACGTCTCTGTCCCTTCTGCTTCGTATCAACCCCTTCACGGGCGTGCTGGAGCGCGAGCTGTCGGAGCCGCGCATGCGGTACTGGTGCGAGGCGCTGCTGCACGAGTTGTACACGGCGATGGACTCGCGCCTGTACCTGTACGAGCTGCTGGGGCGTCTGTACGTGCACGCGATTCTCTTCTTCGTTGCGCGGTGCTTCGGCGAGACCGCCTCGCCGTTCTCCTTCGTGCTGAGCGAGTACGAGCAACAGCCGTGTCTGCTCCTGCCCTGCATCACTGGGATGAACTACGAGCAGCGGCAGCTGGAGCGATGGTCCATTCTGGTCCGACTCACCAACAACACGGGCATGCACCGCACCGACTCCGTCTCCTCCTTCACGCGCTTCGACGGCGGGCGTGTGCTGAAGCCCTCGCGCGACAGCTATCACACCATCAACAACAAGATGGACGACCTGAACGAGTACCCCGTGAACGTGGAGGTGGGCTTCGACATCGACGACAGCGCGAAGGAGGAGAACGAGGACGAGGACGAGGAGGAGTGGATGATTGAGATGACGGGCGTGCGCGAGGTGGGACAATCGATGGAGTTGATTGACTCCGTGAAGAAGACGATCATGTGGGAGGAGAACGACGCGGCGCTGCTGAAGCAGCAGATCCAGTGCTGCATCGAGAAGCTCATGCCGCGGCTGCGATTTGAGTCCACGTATCGTGAACTGAAAAAGAGGGGGGAGAGGGGGTTCGTGGATCGTGTGGAGGGCGACTGCAACACGCGTGTGCTCCAAGTACTCCACGTAACAAAGACTGACGTGTAGTGCTGCCGAACCCAGCAGAATCTTGGGATCACCCTCCACATCGAAGACGGCATGGAGATCAAGGTGGTGCAGGCGTGGAGCGAGTTCAGGGCGGTCCAGCCGCGCGGTTTGGCGGTGCGGAAGGGAGCCTGTCCGCCCGTCGACGTAAACGGCGATCGGGCTTTGATGAAGTGAGGGCTGTCCCGATGGGTTATGTGCAGACTGGTCCCCTTTGCGCCGCCGTCGCTGTTCCTGGAGTACCTCAACTGCTTTTCGCTGTCCCTCCAGTTTTTCTCGATCGAGCAGCAAATCGCCTCGAAATCTGGCTTTCCGTTCTTCACCGCCTTCGCGCCCTGCATGATCTCCTTCTTCACGTCCGCTGTGCGTTACCAGTTCCCTCCCGACTTGAAGAAGCACGCGCTGAAGAAGTACACGCTGACGTGCACGTGCAAGCCGTCGCAGTATTACAGTGTGCAGTGCAATTTGAGGATCCCCTGTGTGAATGTGCATGCCGAGAGGCATATTGCGAATATGGTGAGTGTGTGGGGTGGCGCTGATTATTAGGGCAACTATGGGTCTGGAAAGGACGTGAAGCACACAATCGTGATGTTGATTGCCGCGCAGTACGTGTATGAGAGCATCATGGAGGAGTTGGAACTGTGCCCTGAATTGAGGGAGAACGGAACGGTCGTTTTGCACTCCGTGAGCGTTTCGCGCCTGCTTCTTCGCATTGTCAAGAAGGACACGACGGCGTTCTACATCCACTTGGGAGATCAGAACGTTTCGTTCATTCCGAGAGACTCGTCGTCGAAAGCGTTCCTCCACTCGTGGCGTTCTGTGGATGGCGTGATGAGTAGGAATATGAGCATCGATTCGGATACGGTGCCGAAGGAGTACGCTCAGATTCGAGCCTTCGTTCATGAGCTCATTCAGCACAAGGATGGGTGACTCTAGCGACTGTTTGTTGGAGGAAACAGCTTCTTATTGAAACAGCAGAACATAAAAAGCCATGATGACGCACAGGGCAGCAACGTACGGGGATAACCGCTCTCCTATTCTTGCGCTCTTCCAGAATATGCCCGCGAAGCCCACCTTGTAGCTGTCGAGCAGTGACGGCATTTTCCCGTGCACATAGGTGCAAGTGCAGATGAACAGCAGAATCAGCACGATGATCTCTGAGAAATCGAAAATTGCAGCCTACGCACTCATGGCTATCCCCTCGTCCACCTACCATTCTATCAGAGAAAAAGACTGGGATGGATTCGCCCGAAACGGTTCAACAGTGGGAGTGGAGAGAGTGAGGTGAACTGAAAACAGAATCGCGCATGTGGAACAAACAGTACTGTCAATCGACAAGAGCACACTGAATCCTAGGCAGCTTATTTCGCGCGGGATCTCATCTGTCTTCTCTTACGTCTCAGACGTCGCATACGCTTCTTGGCCCACTTAGCTCTCATTCTACACAGCGGTTAGCACTCCCGCGTTACGAAGGCTACAACAGCGTCGTGACATCAAGTGCGTGGAAACGATCGCTTACTTGGTTCGATTGAATACAAATCTGAGCAGAAACAACAGGCTGGAGAAATGGAGAGCGGAGGGGTTGATGGTATTCAAGCAGGGTTTTGGGTATTATAACGGAATCCGGGGGTCTCCCTTGACCATCTTCTCCTCTGCTGCTCGTAGAATGAAGGGAATGCGAGAAAGAAGATGAAGAGCCGATTTGCATGAAAAGGGAGAGTCAGCAGCGTTCTTGAAGAAACATCCCTCGTCCACGCATCACAGCATCCCTTACGTCGAGCACTCGTCATTAGAGACAAAAACGGTTCGCTATACAGTCCGAGAGCCGTTTCACTCTCCAAGACAACCAAGTTTCTTCATCATATCATTGGAATCCATGAAGCAAACAGTGAATATCAAATATGGGAGCGTTGTAAAAGCGGTTGAGCTTCCCATATGCTTCAGTGCTGCTTCGCTGGAGGAATGCATACAAACCGTGCTTCATTGTCAACAAAAACCCATTTTCGGTCTACGATATGCGAACACGATGCACATCTACCCCCTAGAAGACATCCATTCCGCAGACGAGTTGATTGAGATCGCGAGCCAGCGAACCGAACCCCTTATTCTTGTTTTTCACAGTATTCTATGACGGATTGGAGTGAGTCTGTAGATCTGGTTAGCAATTACCGAGTGAAAGAGGTAATCCTCTCCGAAGAGATATTTTCAAAGTGTGTACTGTACGGGTTCATCGTCTTCTTCACTGTAGGTCCATAGGAATAAAGGATACGCTCTCTGCCGATGCTTTCTCGCTCTTCTGTCGTTTCTTCTTCGTATTTGAAACTAGATGGGGTTACGCATAGGGTTCGTCTACTGAACGTGTGATGAAGTTGCTGTCCATCGATTCAGTGGAAGGACTCACCGTAAAGTCGCTGTATGAGTCCTATATCCGACTGGTGGAAGTTCCCCTCTCAAGTCGTCTATTGTCCTTCTTCCGATTCGTTGACTCGGATGATGACGAGCTGCTGACGTTTCAGGAAGTGATCGAGTTGTTCAGCTATGTGTACTGGCAAGAGGCATGCTGTTTCGTCACTGGAGAGCTCTGTTCCAGTCAGGGGTTCATGTTGATGTCGTCTTTCACGGCGTAGTGCCTATTTCGTCCAGCAGAGTCAGAGCATCAGTGCAAAGTTCGTGACCGACCTCCTGCTCCGGGAAACGTCTTCCTACGACGCGATCCTGTTTTGGTTGATGAACCGCGGAAATAGCATCTTTTCGGAGTCCTTTTATTCCCTGCCGTCCGCCGAGCTGCTGCAAGCCACGCACACGCCCACTGTTGGGAGGAGTGCAGGTGCAGAGAAGGTGAAAGAGGGTGTTGGAAGAGTTAGTGAAAACGCAGAAGGCGCTAATGGAATCAAAGATAACACAGAAGATGCCAACAGAGTCAAAGATAACACAGAAGATGCCAATACAATCAGAGATAACGCTGAAGACTGTAACAGACTCAACGAAAGCGCAGAAGACGCGGAAGCCAAAGCGGACATCGAATTCGTGTACTTCCTCCACCAGCTCTTTCAGAAGATGATTGTCGCCCACCCGCCGCAACGAGATTTCGTGGACTGTGTGAGTGGGTACATCACCGAAGACAACACGGTCAGCGAGGACGACCTGACCAGCGCGCTGGAGAGCTACTTCGGCGTTGATGATGACAACGACGACATCGAGTTCTTCTCCACCCTCCACGATGTCGTTGAACTGAGCGCGAGTCTCTTCCACGACGACTCCGTTGCCCTCTTCACATCTCTTGACCCATAGCAGCAGATTGACGTTACTGCCGTCGTGACGCTGTTCCTTGTACTAGAGTTCGTCTCCACGCTGCGCTGCGAGGACACGGCGTCTCTCCTCGTCTCCTTCCTCTCCGACGTGGACAACCCTTCGTGCGTGCCGCTCGCTTCCATCACCTCCTTCTTGAACGCCATCGTGCAGCTGATGACTGGAGTGCGCGTTGTCCAGAAGGAGGATCAGGCCTCCGTGACGCTGCTGCGGACCCGGAAGACGTGCGAAGCGCAGAGCGAAGTCGCGAATCTCATCAAAGAGCAGTTGTGCGCCTTCGCGTCGCTGGATCGGATCAAGAACGAGGAGATGCGCGCGCAGTTCGTTCAGGACATGAACGGTCAGGAGGGCGTCCACGCACGCATCGCCACCTTCTTCATCGAGTTCCTGCTTCTCGTGTTCCTCCAGCAGTGGAGCTACACGCAGATGATCACGATGATCACGCAACTCTTCGCCACGCCCTGTCTCGACGTCTTCCTCCAGTCCTCCACACCCTGTCTCACCACCGTCGACGCCATCGCCTCCATGAAGGAGGACGCCAAACTCGTGTTGGACGACGACGCTGAGGACGACGCGCCCTTGAGCTCCAGCGACATCTCCGTCCTTCTCGGCGTCCAATACACTCCGGAGGCTCCGAGCGATGTGATTGCGACGGTCGGTCGAAGCTCGTCGATCGCCGAGATCGGTCTGTCGTCGCACGCCACTCACCACCACGTGAACATCTTCTCGCAGAACAGCACCATCGGCATCTATCTCCGTGTACGCTGCGGACAGACCCATTCACGCATAGTACATGACGCGCAAGTGGAGCGCGCGTCTTCACCTTCAGAGTCTCACCGTGCCAACACTTCTCCACCTCTTCGCGTCGTACGACCGCTACGCCGGCGACGAAGACAACATGTTCCTGAGCGAGTACCTGGAGTTCGTCCACTCCCTCCTCCTGACCATCAACCACGAAGACACCGTGCCCAAAGTGTGCATCAAGTTCTTCTACCACCTCACGCACTCCTCGCCGCTCTGCATCAACCGGTACGAGCTGGTGTGCGCGCTGGCGCTTCTGTGTCGCGACATTCACGTGGGCGACAACGCGGATCGCGTCTGGAACGTGCTGCAGTGCGTGTCGAGTCTCACTGAGGGCATTCACTCCTTCACCGTGTTCGTGCGTGCAGTGATCACCATGATCACCATCATGACGCCTCAACTCCTCCTCAGCTTCAACCAAGACGCCGAGTCGCTCGTCGGCTCTCTCTCCGCCTCCATGATCGCCTCGTACACATCCTTCGACGCCTCCTTCGCCTCCAATCACATCATCAAATACGAGCCCTTCCTTCTCTGGGCGTCGTCTTCGTTCTGCATCGATGAGGCCATGCGCGCCGGCTGCTCGCTGCTCAACGCACGTGTCGGTCGTCTCCAAACCCTCCTCGGCGTGCGCTGGGCATCATTCCACGACATCTGCGCGGCGCTGAAGACCATCGACGAGGGCGACGGCTCCTTCTTGTGCACTGCCTTCGTGGATGTGCGTGCAGTGGTCCGTGATAACCCGTAGATGATCAACGACTACTTCCCGCTCCCACCCTTCTCCACCGAGCGCACGCAGCGCGGCGAGCTTCTGTCCTGCTTCGTCTCGCTGTTCTCTGCAGAGAATCGCATGACGTGCCTGGAGGTGGAGGCGGCGTTTGCGGTTATTCTGAATCGACCACGCGAGGAGCTGTGGCGCGACCTGCTGGCGGAGGTGGTGGATGCGAATGAGGTTATCGACAAGGAAGTGGTGCGCACCATTCTGATGAGCCTGATCAAGATGAGTCTGTTTGTGGAGTGCGTTTCATCGGCCGAAATCACCTCTAGAATCGACTACTTCCACCCGCAACTGACGAAGTGCTTCACGCCCGTGATTGACTGCATTTGCGACGAACTGCCCTCCCCCGCGGGAGTGGAGGACGTGCGCGAGGTTCTCTACGACCACCTCCACCTCGTCCTGCCCGCGTCGTACCGCCCCCACCTCGCCGACCGTCCCGTGTTGCTGTATTCCGCCGTCATGAACCTGCGCGTGTACGCGGGGCTGGCGAACGTGATGTACACCCATCTCCAGGAGGTCGTGGACGGCTTCGACTGCGTGCTGCTCAGCAAGGGCAACTACGTCGCCTTCATCGAGTCGCTCACCGCCTCCAAGTCGCTGGCGCCCGCCGTCGTGTGCGACATCTACTCGCGACTGTTCGCGTGTGCCGAGACGTTGGCGCCGCAGCCGGCGGGCATTCACCGCGATTCGCTGCTCTTCCTCCTCTCCGCGTTCTACCCGTTCAACACGGCGATGGCGACGCTGGTGTTCGACCGTCTCGCGGGCGGGAAGGAGCTGCGCTTCGACCTTCTGGTCTTCTATCTGCGCCACGTGTACGCGGCGCTGAACGAGGTGCGAGCGGGCTTCTCGACTCACTTGTAGTTCTTCAGCTGCTTCGACCTCACGCTGGTGTGTCTCGAGCAGGTCGCTATGAACGTCGCCGACGCCTGCTTCAACCACTTCAACCTCGCCCGCGCCTCCGCGTTGACACAGGAGCAGTTCGTTCACTGGACGCGCTCGGTGGGCTGGTGCGTGATCACCAAGAACAGCAGCGAGGTGGCGTACTACGAGCCGCTGGCGAAGAACGTCGTGCTGACGTTCGAGACCCTGCTGGCGCCTCTTCCCGCGGGAATCCAGGATCCCAAGAACATGTACCTTCTCCCGCTGACGGAGGATCCGCGTCTGCAAGTGTGCGTGAAGCGAGTGTGCGTGACGCGTAGGTGTGTGGACCAGCTGGCGTCGTTCGCCTCGGGCATGAACTTCACGGTGTGTGACGACACGCTCATCGCCGCCATCAAGCGCCAGTGCGACCCAGACGGCGAAGTGGCTCGGAGCAGTTTCATCGCCTCCATCAGCATGATCATTCTGCAGCGATACACGATCGAGGTCAACGAGACGAACGAGCTGCTGCTGGAGCGCGCCGTGAAGCTCAGCTCCGAGAGCGCCGACACGCAGTCGATCCGCCGCGGGCTCGGGAAGCTCTTCGACAGTCTGGACCACCACCACACGCACTTCGTGAACGCGGCGCTGCTGATCGGGTCGCTGGGGCTGCTGAGCGAGGGCTCGATCGATTCGCGACTTCGCGTTGGCTTGCGGCGGCGGGATAACGTGTAGTTCTTGATAAACGAGGGCTGCGAGCCGGTGGGCGACCTGGTGTACGTGTCGCACCTGCACTCTGTGGTGCTGACGCTGTATCTCATCATCGACATGCTCATGCCCTCCGTGGCGAGCTCGCTGAAGGTTCGTGTCGGCAGTGTGGGTGAGGCATAGACCACGCCGCTGTATCTGACGACGTGTGCGCTGGAGGAGTTGAGCAGGAGGAGCGAAGACGGTCTGCTGGACGTGTCGGACGTCGTGGTGTTCTTCCACGAGCAGCTCGTCGCCGTCAGCAGCACGCTGAAGGAGGTGACGACGCGCGACAAGGCGGACAAGCGTTCGCTGCATGAAATGATTCAGGACTTCGCCGTCCCGCTGAGGGACGCGGAGCAGTTCTGTTCCGTGTTGTTGCTCTCCTCGTGCGAGAACGACCAGCCGGCGCAGTTCCTCACAGAGCAGCTCGTGCGCGACAAGCACTGGAAGGACGGGCTTCGTCGCCGCACGCTGAATCGACTGTTGTTGCGCGACGAGCTTCGGCGGCTCTTCTCCCTGCTGGATCTGACAATGCCGTGCAGGGCGAGAGAGGGGTTCGAGGAGTTGCTGATGCAAGTGGCAGGGAAGGAGGACGAGATTCCCGTGGTCGTTGGGATGTGGAGTAATGCGTAGTATGAACATGTGGTGTACGCCTTGCTTCCCTTTGTCTTACTTCCTGTCAACTCAGTTTCTGTTGTGAGCAAGTTCTATTATCAAGTGATTGCGCAAATGAACGATGTCGAGAGTCTGTCCTTTGCAATGCTTCGCGATGCAGTTCATGTCATTGTTCAAGTGTGGCTGTCGGTGATCGACAAGCCGACGCTGCTTTCAACCGCGCAGGTGGACGGATTGTTGAAGGAGTTGGTGGAGGTGGAGGACGAGGAAGGCGCAAGCGTCACGTGCACCTCCTTCGTCGGGAGTT
>ERZ1106923.592-NODE-592-length-11887-cov-16.258790_pt1 | contig 11887 bp, 18 predicted proteins | sample MGYA00403657_ERZ1106923 | MGnify/ENA primary metagenome ERZ1106923 (study PRJEB35170, sample SAMEA104062425) | human gut metagenome | biome: human gut; feature: human-associated habitat; material: faeces | place: Denmark | collected 2012-06-19 ...
GAGGACGACGAGCTCGCCTTCTACCACAAGAAGATCAACCAGAAGAAGAAGTAAAGGGTGGGTGTTGGTGTTCAAGCGATACTTTGAATGGGGTGTTTGTTATGGAGTATGCGTGATGCGTAAAGGAAGCGTAGCGAATTGTTAGTGCGGTATTGACGAGTTGTTATGGGGTTACCGCGGGAATGGGTTTACGTTTGTTTGAGAGTGTCATTATTTCTTAGGATGGACTGGTGTGCTAGGGATGAGTCCCTTTTTCGCTTTTCGAGGGATCCAGTGGCATATGGTGATGAGAGGATAGAGCGGTGTTCTGTTATCTTGTTAATTATGTGTTTGAAGTAAGTAGTTGAGCGGTGAACATGGAACACAATAATTAAATGTGTAAAGGAACAGTCGGTGAAATCGTCCTGATTTCTGCCGTTTCGTTATCTTCCGAGCCATTGATTTCTTTTGCGCAAATAACACTACCCCGTTGCGTTAATTCTTCACTTTTCCGCTTTTGCGCACGGGATATAATAAATGGGAAGGAAGATCGTTCTTCTGGTAGGACCTAACGGGAGTAGCATCGTGAGGTTCATTCGGGCTATCCCGGAGTGTAGTATCGAGTGGCGCGTTTCATGGAATAGATAGAGGGCACTGTCTGGAGATAGACGTCGCTAAAACGTCTCTTTTGCAAGATCGACTTAAAGACGTGAAAGAGCGTGTTGTGATCATCAATATCGCAGAGGACATTAAGACTAACCTCTATTTGAGCAAGAGTCTTGGCTGTCCTCTCTCGGAGCTCTGGGTGTGTGGCTTTCCCCATGCTATGGGTCTTCAGCTCTGTGGAGACCTTTGTGAGAGTATGTGCTCCGCAGTGGGTGGCGCTTATGAGCACAATGATGCTGTTATTGAGAGGCTCTTTCCCCGTTTTGGTGACGGTGCAGTAGGGAACAATCCTCACTTTACTAAGCGCCCTCTCTTGGTTATATCGCAGATGAACAACCTGAAGTCGCTGTTCGTGGATGAGGTGCATTCGCACATGATGTGCCACTTGTCTGGTTTGTATTCCTTCTTTTGGTGATGAATAGAATTGAGGAAACTCTCCTTTCTGTCCATCTCGGGTGAATGGGAGAGGATTCGTGTTGATAATCAGAGTGAGTCACATGCCCTACCATAATCTGTAGATCGCTTGACATTCTTCATGAGTGCAGTACTTGACACTCATGACAGATGGAGGGTTGTTCCTCAAGAGATCAAAGGCAACGAAACTCTTATTTCTATTGAGGACAATGAAGTAATTTATGGGAATAAGAAAGAGGAGGCGGAACAGGAGGAGGATATAACTCTATGCCTTCAGAATGATCCCTTTTCGGAAGACTATTGTGAATGCTGCATCAACTGCGGGTGCAATGAAGACTGTGAGGTTCACAAGAAGTGCGAGTGCTGTAAGGAATTCATTGAGAATCTTGAGTGCAAATGTGCGAAGGACTGCTTGTGTGCCAACCACAGCAAGCATAATTAAGAGTATATACATAGCAATGAAATACCACTACTGAATCCGTCAATAACGCTCTCCTCCCCTCTTTGTTACACTCATTCTCTTTCATGTGCGCACCCACATCATGCCTTTCCATCACGTGCTGATGCTCACCATCCTGGTACTAAAACTCCCCCTTGGTTCCCTATCATTCCGCCTTTTGATCCCTAGCAGCAGCACTGTATTGTAACCACCCCCATTCCATCCTTCGTATCGATTGTAATCCAAACCATCTACAAGCTCCCTTCAATATCTCCCTACAAGTGTATTCAGATAGTACAACGGAGTCCTTTTCGACCTCCCTGGAATTCTCAAAAGACGATAGTAATACGCAAAGTACTGTATTGTGCGTTCCCCCAAGTCGCCTCTCCATTGCTATTCATAGCAGGTCCCTCCTCTCCTGCTCCTCTGACACATAGTGATATGGCCATCATGAATGTCGTCGTCAGCAAAGGAAACGCAACCCTGTTATCGTTTCTTCACAAGGGTTGGCGTTCTTTGCATTCATTTCAAATGGACAGTGACGGAAGACAACGACAAAGTGAAACAATAACCTTACTAGATGATACGGACAAATGGCTGTATCTTGTGAGGGACAGAAACCCTCCATTCTGCTGGAAGAATCCGGACTCCTGTCCCATCGACTGGAGTGAAGGGGTCGCGAGTGATGTTCCATTAGTGCTGTCCAACGTAACCTACTACTGCACCTCGTTCTGGGTTCAGTCTTTATCTGAATCCGGTTACTTCCATTTGGTATTGACAGTCCGCGGTGGAATGATCGTGTATCTGAATGGAATCGAGGTGTACCGCGTTAATTTACCCGAGGAGGTGAATCGAGACTCCTCTATAATCGCGTCGTCGTGCACTCATCCTGAAAAGGAGGAGACGGTGACAATTCCGTTGTTTGAGAGCCCTTTGCGAGAAGGGTTCAATTCGATAAGTGTAGAAACCTACCGATGCGTGTGCGACCCCTACCCGTATCCGCTTCGTTTATCCCTGCTTCTCCAGAAGGGGTCGTCGTCAGTGAATGCGCGAAGCCAGCACGCGGCGTCGGTTTCAGCCGTTGCGCCGTGGAAAGACGAGAACGCCTTCGACGACGACGACGGGACCTTCTTCGGAACGCAGACTGCCTGCAAGGGGGTGTTTTTCCTGTTCACCTTCAACCAGTCGCTTCAGTACTTCGTGAGTGGTTACCGCATCCACGGCGCGAAGGAGTGCCTCTCCCATCACCCCACCGCCTGGGCGCTGTACGGGCTGAACTCCACATCGCACGCGTTCGACCTGCTCCACGAAGTGCGCTACTCCCCGTTCGAGCGCGACGAGACGAAGGAGTTTTCGCTGTCCTCCAACACACACTATGGGGTCTACAAGTTCCTCGTCGTCGACTGCGCGAACCTCCACGACGAGTGCAAGGACCGGAGTCTCTTCTTCGGCGGCGTGTCGCTGCTCATGGGGCCTCTGCCGGGCGTATGCTTCGCGCGTGATGGTTATCCCAACACGCTGTCGGGCAAGACCGCGCTGATTCCCTGCGACGCGTACTACGCCACCTCTCCCTCGTACCGCTCTCGGAAGTGCGTGGAGGGTGACTGGGAGCAGGAGGTGAAGAACTGCAGTGCCGACATGCTCCTCTATTCGGTCGTGGAGGGCGCGCCGTTCCTCGTGGGGAAGAAGGCGAAGCCGTGCTTGGTTCTGTCGAAGAGCGGCGTTCGTGACATGAGCTTCTCGAGTCTGACGGGACCGTCGGGACTGACCATCTCGGAGAAGGGCGTGGTGTATGGAACGCCTCGCGAGGTTTACGACAGGGAGTGCAAGGTGGAGTCGCAGCAGAGTTCTTCGCAGTCGATCGTGTCGGTGGATTGCAGGACGTTTAGCGAGAAGAAGCGTTCGTTCGTCTTTCGCCTCGATGCCTGCTGCATCCTTGTTGCCGCCGTCGAGTCGGTGGTCTTCTTTCTGGTATTGGGCATTCGTTTATGTATCAAAGAGCGCAAGCGCATGCGCTTGATGAAGCTGCGTTGGGGTGTTTGTTGAGTGAGTTTCCAATTATAGTGAGTTGTGTATTGAATGAGTTTCAAAGTACAGTAACGTGGGCGTTGAACGCCTTCCAAATCACACTGAAATGAACATATGTCTGGAAATTAGTGTAGTAATGAATTGCATTCAGCAAACAATTCCATGCACGTTGAAGTCCTTTCAACCCAAATCACACAAAACAAATCCCGCACACCTGATTGGACGCACCACTTCTCCCTCTCCTTCCAAGCGGGAACGATGACTCATTATTCACTAATTCGCAATGGCACTCAGCTACTCTGTACGGAAGCAGTAGTCGGTTGCAACTACCGATAACGGAATAGACTCCAGGGGAATGAGAATGAAGTGGAGAACGATGAGGAATCAACGTTCGATCCCGTCGAAAAGATGCAACAGTTCGGAATCAACGCGAGCGACATTCAAAAGCTGAAGGACGGAGGATACTACACAATCGGCATGGTGCTGAAGACACCCCAAAAGGTCCGACTCTATCTCTGTCTATCACTCTAGGATCTGGTGGCTGTGAAGGGGTTGAGTGAAGCGAAAATCGACAAGATCATCCAGGTGGCGAAAACGATTGAAGTGGGGTCTGTGCTTCGTGTTCACTGTAGACGACGGGTGTATTCTGTACGGGACGAGAGATACTGAGCATGCGACAAGTGGAGCAAGCAGTGCGGGGTGAGGAGTAGAAGGTGATCAAAATGACAACGGGCAGCTCCGAACTGGACACGCTGATTGGCGGGGGCGTGGAAACGATGAGCATCACGGAGGTGTTCGGGGAGTTCCGCACGGGAAAAACGCAGCTCGCGCACACACTATGCGTCACGGCGCAGCTCCCTCTCGACATGCACGGCGCGAATGGGAAAGGTGGGTGGTGAAGCGCGGTGTCACCCATAGTCATATTCATCGACACAGAAGGAACCTTGTAGAAGAGGAGGGGTAGCGTGACTCATAGCCGTCCACAGCGCATCGTGGAGATCGCGGGACGTTACGGACTGAACGGAGATGAAGTGCTGGACAACATCCTCCTCGCACGTGCGTACACACATGAGCAGCAAATGGATATTATTACTGCCGCTGCAGCGAAGATTGTCGAAGATGAGTCGCCCTTCCATCTTCTCGTATTCTTCAATACTGCATTGAATGGTAGATCATCGACTCCATCACGGCGCTGTTCCGCGTTGATTACAGTGGAAGAGGAGAGCTCGCGGAGAGACAGCAGAAGCTTGGACGCCATCTGAGTGCACTCAAGAAGCGTACGTCGCTCCTTCTACTGAATCAACGAGTAGTAGCGGAGGAATTCAACGTCGCAGTCGTGATCATAAACCAAGTCACCGCCGACCCCGGCGCCGCGGCCATGGTAGGAGCACAAAGAGAGGAATCACGTGCAGTTTGTAAAGGACACGAAGAAACCCATCGGGGGAAATGTGATCGCCCACGCGAGTACCACGCGCCTGTTCTTCAAGAAGGGGAAGGGGGAGCAGCGAATATGGTATTTCCGTCGTTGCGCGTCATCATCCCTAGCAAGGTGTACGACAGTCCCGATCTTCCCGAGAACGAGGCCACCTTCGCCATCGGACCCCAGGGAATCATGAATGCGGACGGATAGATTTGTTTGTTATCCCGGAATTCCCGTTTTCACCGCCGAATCACTCGTTTTTGGCACTATTTGTGTAGCAAAGGCATGCTTAAGGGTTGGAGCATTATCGTCTTCTTGGCATGCTTGGTAGTCACGGTATTCCACATAATCGTGCCGCTTGTGCTCATTCCCCTGATGGACGTAGATCCCCTTCGTTGACGACGCTTACATCCCGTTCCCGGGACTGCGACTGCGCTCCCAGTTAAACAGGATATCGTACGATGACCGAGTGACGAAGCCAAACAAATACAAGGTGCGGACGTGGCTGGCTCAGCACAAGCTGGTGAAGCCGATCTTTCTGACCAATTCGCATTTATCGGCGGAAGAACGGGAGAGGAGACTCGCGGCTCGGAAGGCCATGGTCGAATTCGAATCCTCGAAGAGCGCGGGTCTGTTGGACAGCGTGTCGGACGTGAACAGCGTCGAGAGACTGAACCAGATGCTCAATCGCCACGGCAAACGCCACAGCGGCGCCTCAGACCCGGGCATGCCGCAGAACGCTGATCTGGAATCGAGCAGTGTGCCGGAGAATACCATTTGCGTAGGTTTCACACTGCCCGTCACAACGGTCTCTGTTTTCGGTTGGACTCATGGACTAGTCGCGACGAATTCAAAGTATTTATGTTAATACCATAAACAGCATGTTGCTTCTGCGTAATTCGATTCGCGGTGTGCTCTTCGACAAGTCCGGGAGTTACACGGACGTGTGTAACTACAACCAGTTTGTGTGTGTTTCCGATTACGAGTACGCCCACGCTGCCCTCTCACCCGCAGACTTGACAGTCAAACACAGCAGCCGCTGCTGTCCTCGCTGCTGGACAAGCTGCAGGAGGTGAAGTGGGGAGGCAAGGCGTGCAGCTACTACGGGTTCGTCAACAGCCACGTCCTCCTCTCCAGCACCATCCAGCAGGTGCTGAAGGAGCTGGAGAGCCAGTTGGTGGGAAATCTTCACAGCGTGGTGCTGCTGGGCAGACAGGTCGCCAAGCCCGTCTCGAACGTCCTGCTCTTCTCCTCTCTCCAGGACTACAACGAGTTCCTGCAGCAGACCTACATCCAGTCGCCGCTCGCGGCGGAGAATCGTTACGTCGGTGCATGTTCAGTGATTCATGATCAGAGCTATGTCCTCTTCAAAGAAGGTACGGTGAGCTCGCTACCGTACGCTGGCTACGTCTACGACGACAAAGAGGTGTTTGCGTTGATGGCGACGCGCTATCTGTCCAACTCCCAGATTCCCGTGATTGACATAAGCGAGGGGCGTAGGGGTTGGAGAGGGAATGAACGCGTAGCGTTCTGTCTGTACCAGGAGGACGAGAACGACGACTCGTGTTGCGACGTCAAAACCGCGGGTTATTTCGTCAACGAGCGTCTGGTGAAGAAATCGACCGCGGCGTGGGCTCGGATGTACAACGAGATCGGGGCGGCGCCGTCGATCGTGAGTGCCGACTTTCGTTTGAGTAGAAATCGGGGGGTATTCTGACGGGCAGAAATGGTGAAGAATTCGGTGTTTTTCATCCGCAATGACGGTTTTTCGGACTACTTTTCGAAGGATGAATTGTCTTTTATGAGCCGGTTTGTCTACAACCACAGTAGGAGCGGAGACGGGGATCGAGGGTAGATTGTCTGATTATGGGGGAAGGCAGAACAAGCAACCGAATCGCTTCGCTGTGCAGGAACGGGACCTATGTTTCCTATCACCGCGTGCTGACGTAGCTGCGGAGTGCGTGGCTGACGCGTAGTGGCGAGAATGACGTGGGACCCCACTTTCACCAGCAATTCTATTCCTTCAAGTGGATTCGTGGCGGCGGACTCATGGGTAGTGAGAGGACGCAGATCGGGGAGAAGTGCCAGATTTCTGACAATTACCTCACCGACCCGATCGGCGTGGACAACCTCGCGGACGCGTTCAGCTACACGCACCAGCTGTACGACGCGATCATCCTGGACGGAGCGGAGAAGACTCGCTTCCTGACGAATATATCCTGCGTTGAAACGGAGGGCGTTTCCTTCACGGCAGATTTACCCCTTCTTGCGAAGCACCACACTGGTGGTGATTCACGATACGAACACGCTCAAGTACAGCAATCTTATCGATGATTTGCTTTCCACCACTTCCTTAAACTTGATGTGGCGGTCGAGAAGCGGAGTGACGCGTAGATCCATTTTTTCCGATCCCTTGTATCCTGCCGGTATTTCTGTCTTTAAGAAGCCCGAATAGATTTCCTTTATCGCTCGATCCTTCTTGTTGAACAAAGATCCATGACCATCAAGGATCACTGCAACTCCCCACTCGTCCAAAACACAATTCAAATCATGCGCAAATCCCTTGTGTTTCTGTTTGTTCTCGCCATCGCCGTTTGCGACGCATGCGATGTTGCCGATCTGCCTGGCCTTGACCGTAGGGCTGCGATCCCAGAGTGAAAAGTGTGGAACTCTTCAAGCCGTGGGAGGACGGATTTCCCTGCATCCGCGTTCCCTCCATCGTCCGCACGCCCCATGCCCTCATTGCCTACGCGGAGTGCAGAATGATCACGGGCGATGGGTGCAATCCGGATCCTATCCACAGAATTCTGAAGTAGGGTGGACGTAGACTCGAGTGAAGGGATAGCGACAACTCCATGTACGTTTGTCAGAAGAAGTCCGTCGACGGCGGCAAAACGTGGGGCAACCTCACGTATCCGTTTGGCAGAGAGATCGCCACGCGCGAGCCCTCCCCGGTGTACGACTTCATCCACGACAAGCTCATGCTCGTTGCCAACCTCATGGACTCGCAGTTGATCATGGTCCCACTCTCCGTCGTCTCCGTCACCCGTAGGCTCTGTCCGATGACGAGGGCGAATCGTACTCTCCCATGGAGAACATCAACGAGAAGGTGGGTGCGGCGCACACGACCTACGTCGGCGTGGGCCACGGACTCCAAATCCGAAATGGTCCGCATCGCGGTCGTTTGGTAGTTGAATTCCAGTCTTCTCACGTCGCAGATCTTCATCGGCCACCACTGGGCGTACGAGTACGATCCCGTGTGGTACACCGACGATGTGGGCAAGACGTGGACGGCGAGCAACTCGATGATGAAGAAGATGGACGAGGCGCAGCTCGTCGAGCTCGAGGACGGTATTGTCATGGCGAATATGCGCAACCAGCATCTGAATGTTGAATCGCGTGTTCTCCGTGACTCGTAGGGAACGGCGCGTGCCGTCGCAGTGTCAACGGATGGCGGTGCCAATTTCGGACCCATCTACTACGACCCCGTGTTGGTGGACCCGATCTGCGCCGCCTCCATCATTCGCGACTACCGCACCGACCGCGTGTACTTCTCGAATGCGGCGCACCCGACGAAGAGAATCAACATGAGCGTGCGGAGAAGCAGCGACTGGGGCAGGACGTGGGAGAGCACGCTGCTGGTGTACGAAGGTCCCTCCGCGTACTCCGACATGATCGACCTGGACTCGGACGAGTTCATCGGTCTGACGTGGGAGACCAACAGCACGGGCTGCCAGGGCGAGTCGTGCCGCACGCTCTTCTCCTTCGTGCCCAAGAACTTTTCGCTTGTTTGTGAAAGGAAACAACCCCAGTTGCAACGAGCCGTAACAATGTCTCTCCCCTTCTCCTCGTACTCCTCCTTCGATATCCACATCTGCTGGAACGACCCCAGCGAACTCTACGCCTCACGCCACGCTCTCTCTCCCACGATGATCGACCCGCCCGTCCACGCGTTGTACGGACTGTAGATGGGCTCCGAGCTGTACAGCTTCGGCTTGAACGACTACGCGTCACGCTCTCGCCACAACGCCACCGAGTTCAGACGACTGTTCAGCTCGCTGTCCAGCCGTGCCGACAAGCCCTTCATGCAGGAGCCGCCGCCAGCGAGCACGATGTTGGAGGTGAGTTCCTTGCGGATCTACGATGAACGCACGCACGAACAGCCACCTCCACGTCGCAGTTCTGGATGCAGTCGTAGATCGTTCCCGGCAGTGGGGGCCCCTCCGTCTAGACGTCACGTACCCCTCGCAGCCCCACGGTGCCGTTACCCGTCATCATCACCTCCGGAATGCAATACGCGTCCTGGTCGAGGTGCACTTCCTGGTTGTCGGGAAGAGTGTAAGAAATGGGGGTCGTGGGGGGCGGTCTATTCGTAATGCTGGCACGATGCAGGAACGATTGTTTGATGGGCTTCGCCGCCAGGTGGAAGCAACACTCCTTCATGTCGCGCACGATATCCTTCGATTTATGGAATTCCAAAAACAGTACCATTATTGCGTATTTGAGGAAGGACGCGCGCGTGTTGGGGTAGTCGATTCGCTGGATGTTGGCGACGACTCCCTCCACGATTTGCTTCTTCAGGAAGCAGTGTGGCGTCACTTGGATCTTCTGTGAGCTCAGTTTGTCGAAGAGGAGCGAATTCAGGTAATCACCGCCGTAGGGCGATACTGCGCTGGCTACGATGAAGAGACGACAGTGAGCATACAGGTCATAAGAGAATAGCCGTCGTAGACGGGAACAACGCAGATGCCGCTCGCTCCGAAATCGACGGTCATGCACGTCGTTTTGCCCATCGAGAAGCTATGCGTCACTGCTCTCCACGAAGCGGACCCGATGCAGGAAGAGGATTTGAGGAAGTAGATGGCGGGGAAGCCCAGCTTCTCAAACATCAGCTCCGCGAGCTTCTTGCGCTGCTCCGTGAACGCAAACGGCTGCTCCACGATCAGCAGCGGGTGTTCTGACGCCTTGTACCGCAGTCCGGCCGTGATTCCGTAGTCCAGGAGCTTTTCGAGCGCATCGTAGTTTGTGACTACGCCGTCATGAGCAACGCGATCCACGCACTCTTTCCGTTTGCGAGGGAAGGGAAAACGTCCATTTGGTCTCGCCTCGTGTTCAAATCCTGCGTTCCCAGATAGTAGGTCGGAGGATCTTGGCTATTGAATCCGTACGACTACGACGTAAACGAGCGCGTTGCGAGCCACGTACCGAAGGATACACCGCCTTGGGCACATCTTCTCCGCCGTATCCCAATTTGATGGACGAAGTTCCAATGTCGACAACAATTCCGCCGGTTTCGTCTAGAAGTAACGGGAATCCCTGCGCTGCAGCGTACCACTACAATACATCGTTCGATTGGCTTCTAATCTTAGATGAGTTGCGATAAACGAGCTTCCTCCACGAGAAGTGCAGCAGTTATCTCGCTTTTTCGCTCCCAAGGACTGCCAAAATGGGGAGGAAATGGGTCTTGAGGGAAACAGACTCGATTTTGGCTGAGATGGACACCAAAATAGCTCCTATTCGTGGCAGTGGTTTGATTTCTTCCTCCTGAGAGACGGATCGCTTGCCCTTCCTTTGCACACACCCATGGGAACCATTCCCACCACCCCAACAATTCGACACTTCAGTCTCCCACAATTCTCTTCCATTTCGTCTTGTTTCATTCCATTTCTGCTTTCGAGAATGAACCAATACATCTGGCAGAAGGATGCGGCAAACGATATCGGTTCGATCCCATCCGGCTCCTCTGATCGCTAGATGACGCCTACGATGGAGGAATCGAGGATATCAGCACCGTGAAGATCAACATTCTCAGAGAGCTTCAGGATGCGGGTCAGGACACGAGCATTTCGATCCAGGACATGGACCGGCTCGTGAAGTGCTCCATTGAGAACAGTGAGGAGCTTCTTGACTACATCTCCAACCATCCCCTCATCGAGTACAATCCTCCCTATCTGCGCTTCAAAGTGCTTGCTAGTCATGTACGTCACTCCTAGCCCGAAATCAATGCGAATACGAGTGACGACTTCTTGAGTGAGCTCCACAGTCGTCCTGATGGCGTGAAGCGAACCACCGTTATCGGAGCGTCTCGTATTTCATCACGCCCTCACTCCTAGAAACCGCAATGCCGATAGCTTCCTTCTGCCCCTGGTTCACCAGGGAAAAGTGATAGGAACCCGCGACGATCGTAGCAACGAGATCGCGAGTCTCTTCCCGCGTCTCTACCGCTTTCGCACCAAGTTGTCGGGAACGGCGGAGGTGAAGAATCAGCGGAGCTACATCGTGATGTCGAAGAACGTGTCGAAGGAAGTGCGGCAGGGAGATGCCATCCTAATCAACAAGGGAGTGTACAGAGGTAATGACGCGGAGAGGGACTGACGTGGAGTGGATTCAAAGCCGGTGCAGATGCCGCTGTCCGTCTGCAGTCTCAAGACGATCGGAGAGGCCATCGACAAGCACGAGAGGTAGGAATCGCGTTGTCGATCCATCGTAGCGGCAAGTCCTGGGTGCACGAGGTGACGGACACCATCTATCTCGATAGGCCGTACGTGGGAGAGGAGGGAAAGGACGTCCCCATCTACCGATTCGGCGTGACCAACGATATCCGAACGCTGTGGCTGAACAATTGCGACTCCTTCTACAGCCGAAGCGAGGAGCTGCAGAACAAGATAAAAGAAGCGAACCTGGACTACGATCGCGTCCTCGTGACCGAGCGGCATCAGTTCAAGCGTGCGAGGAACCCAGACACATTGTCTATTTGTTTGACACGGCAGTCAGAGTCGAATCGCAACAAACACAGCATTCCACATCCTTCTGCGGCGCTCTCAGCTTGGGACCGCCCGCCTCCTTCGCCATGATAATCTGATCCACCTTGAGGATGGTCAGCGCCGCGTTCACCGCTAATCGCATCGCGTTCTTCTTCGTCGCGTACACGTCCATCACCG
>ERZ1106923.593-NODE-593-length-11874-cov-16.822235_pt1 | contig 11874 bp, 19 predicted proteins | sample MGYA00403657_ERZ1106923 | MGnify/ENA primary metagenome ERZ1106923 (study PRJEB35170, sample SAMEA104062425) | human gut metagenome | biome: human gut; feature: human-associated habitat; material: faeces | place: Denmark | collected 2012-06-19 ...
GAAACGCCAATACCTCGTCGAGCTCGGCATAGAACACTCCATCGGCCACACACTGTCTCTTCTTGCTAATCTTATCAGCAGGCATGTTGCAAAGGCTGGGTTTTGGAAAAGGAATGAATGGAGAATGGGGCGCACAGTGGTCGGCTCCTATCATGGAACAGGAATCACGCAACAAACAGGACCGATTACGCACGCTGTGTAATCTCTAAAAGGACGATTCGCGTGTACTTCAAGTAGTACCAAATCTGCTTCTGTTCCAGTTCATGCTCCACGACATGGCACTTCTTCGCGATTCCACTCTTAAAACGGTCGTACAGCTCTTCAGTGCGAACGGTGCAGCATATCAATGCCTTCTTCACTACAGATCACAACTCCACGAAGGGACTACGGGAATACGACGAAAAGCACATGGAGAGCATGTCGATCAGTCCGTCAATCAAATCGGGAGAGAAGGTCTACACATCACCAGCAGAGAAGAGTACGACGATATCCGTAGCAATGATCACCTCCGGCTTCAACGCTTGCAGCGTATCCAAATTCGGGTTGCAGAAATCAATCGTGGCGACGGAGGGAGGACAAACGCCCAAGTGCTCAAAGACGGAGGCGTCTACACATCACGCTGTGGATCGAGCACCACTCTCCTCAATGTTGCCCAAGATATACTCCGTCACCTCGTTACAGTAGTCGCTCATCGTCACCCTCGTGTCCCTTACGATGCACTGGAGCATCTGACCACACAAGCCACTGCCAGCACCAAGTTCGAGAACCCTCTTTCCCACGAATTCCTCCTTGTGGTCCAGAATCCACTCCATAAACGCAAAGCACGCCTCCCACGTCTTGAACGCAGTGCAGTTGGACGAACGCTTCAACTTCACTTGCAGCACCTCCTCGCTGTCCGGAATGGGGTAGTAGCAGAAGTGGTACTCTCCCTCTTCGGTTCTAACGTTCAGTCACGTTGGAACGCATACGCGTGGTTGTGAATTCGGTCGTACTCCATGGCCAGCGAATCGGCAATGAACTGCGTATGAAGAAGGAAAAGAAAGCGTACGACGTCCTTCATCATGAGAAGATCGAAGTACTTGCGAATGAAGGGATACTCGTAATCCTGAACATGTCCGTTCTTTACGATGAGCGGATGGTTGATGCACTATCACTGAAATGTCGAAACGAGAACTACTTCGTTCACGACGCGTTCCTGGAATGCGAGCTCGAACCAGTCCGGACACTGCCGAATCAGTTCAAGCACCACCTTCGTCGGCGCTCCCTGGATATAGTAGCTGCGGACACGGGAAAAGGGATCCATCGAGTGCCAATTACTGGGAACATGTTGGGACGTATTGCTGCAATTCGATCCTTTCCCATTCGTCTCTCCACCTCTATTGTCGGCGGCGTGAGATCGTATCGTTCGAGGCATTCTCCTATCAGTGGCTGAATACACGCAGCGTTATGTTTAGTTGACGAATCACAACTGCCACAACTGAATGAGCAGGATTGGAGTCGAATGGAAGCTGGACTTCGTGATCTGCGCTCTTCTCGACGCGTTCCGATGCCACAAAGTGTTGAATTCCACAGCGAAGAGGAGTCAATGACGAACAAGCAAGAAGCTCCAGAGAAGGAAGAGGCTCCGAAACCGGAGGCGGCCGCTCCCCCAAAGCCGTCTCTCATGTTCGATTTCAAGATAAACCAGGACAATCTCTCGGATGCAGAGTTTGAGCAGGTGAAGCGTCTCCGTGAGGCGATGAGCGATCCGAAGCGTGCGAGATCCACCAACATCACAAGCCTCATGAACGATATTGGACTCACGGAGGAGGAGAAGCGCATTATGGTGAAGGAAATGCAGTCCATCCCTAAGGACAAGCCGGTGCATGTGGACAGCACATACCAAGAAGAATTCCGTCGTTTGGAGCAGGTGATGCGCGATGATGACGGAGTGTTCCCGTTGATGGAGAAGTGGACGAGGGACGTGGAGAAGGCGCTCGGAAAGAGCGTTTCGGACCCAACGCAGCTGACAGAGGAGGACTTCAAGAAGATTCCGCCCGTTCCGCAGAAACTGCTGGACGTCGTGAAGTACATGATGTCGGGAAAGCAATAGTCTCTTTAGAACGCTGCTTGTTGAACAAACACGCCTATTCTTCGGGAATCCACCACTTGATGAGGCCGAGACCGTCGTAGCTGATATCGCCGTGCAATGAAGTCAACCACGAGCAGCTGCAAAAGGATATGATAATGGACATCGGGTTGGGAGGAATGACGTGCTCGTCTCGGATATCCACACTGGAGCTGCGCACTCTGCTAATCTCCGGACCCTGCACGTCGATACTCGATGTGCGCGTTCGTTTCTGTCCATGAGTCATCATCCCTCTCCATACATCTCGATCCGCGTCTCTCTCCACGGACTTCACCTCGGATGTCACGATTGTGTTGTTCTCTACAGCGTGATTCTCTCTCCCTCACTCCACTCTCCACCCGGTTATATTGGAGCGCAACCACTCGGAAGCGGATCAGCTCGCCGTTCTCCACCACAAAGTCCAGCTGCTGCTCGCCATCATCGTAGTGCCAGATCCAGACGCGCTTCACAGGGTCGTACACGCTGCCCTCCTGCACTACTCGTCATTCGTCGAGCAAACACGCACAGTTGTACGAGGGAATCCATACGTCCTCCAGGAACTCGAGGGTGACGCGGATGCCGTTCTTGTTGCTGGAGAGCACCTTTCCCACCAGCACCTCGCCTTCAACGGGTCGGAACATGATCATCCGGAATTCCACTACGCCTCATCACTCACGATAAGCCCCACCTTCGTTGTGACTCGCCCCGTCTCCGGGATACACCTTTCCCAGCTCGATGCGAATGAAGTCGTAGAATGAGATGCAGAGGCCATAGTCGGGAATTACTTTGTTCGAGTATTTGCGGTTTATTTCTTCTATCAGCGTCTACGAGGGGAGTGACCCAAACGACAGCAGGCGCCTACCGTGACGTGCTCCTTCGAAAATTTGCTCGGCTCTATGCGGATGACATCCCGTATCGTCACGAGGATGAACATGAGGGGCAAACAAGAGATGAAATGGCTCTCTCGCGCACGCATTCCCATTCAGTGCAACAAACACGCGACAGAATACCCTCCTTAAAAGTCGCCCAAATCGTCCTCCGCCGACTTCGGCAGCTTGATCAGCACTCTCTGCACGTACGTCTTCAGATACTTGGCGTCGATCGGAGACACGGACTGCAGGTAGTTCTCCAGCACCGCGGGATTCTCGTGGATCTGCAGCAGGTGCAGCAAGGCTCTCTCCGACGCCAGCTTCACCGGGATGTACGAGTCCTGCACGCTCTTCAGCAGCGTCGGCACCAGCGCGCTGAGCAGGTCCACGTGGGTGTCCTTGCACACCTTGCCGAAGAGGCTGATCGAGACCACCGTGTCGTAGCGCACGCTCGAGTTGGTGTCGTAGACGCACGTCGTCAGCTCGGCGATCAGCTCGCTCAGCACCAGTCTCTACCCATCACGCACGCCCTCCGCGCCCACCTTGTTCTCCTCCGTCATCATGTTGTAGCTGTTCAGCACGTACTTGCACACCGAGATGGCGGACTTGCGGATCATCAGGTTGTCCGTCTTCAGGTACAGCGTCACGTTGTGGATGATCTCCGTGTGGTACGGCACGCTGCGCTCGCCGTTGTACTTCAGCAGCTGGCCCAGCGCCACGCAGCGACCGTGCTGCTCCTCCGACGACAACTCCGCCAGCGACGTCGTCAGGATCGTGGTGCGCACGATCGAGTCGAACACCGCATCGTCGGCGAAGGTCAAGCACACGCCCAGCACGCTCGCCGCCAGCACGCGCACGTCCTCCTCCGCGTTGAACAGCAAGTTCACCATTCTCTACGCGTCACACGCCTCTCGTGCCTCCACCTCCTCCACCGTGGTGCGCGTGGCCGGCTGCAGCTTGGCGCCCACCGCCAGCATGATGTTCTGCAGCGCCGTCATAATGCTCTCGCGGATCTCCGTGTCGTTGCTCACCACGTCCGCGCTCAGGTCGTTCACCACGTTGTCGATGCGCGTCGACAGCTTGATGATGTGCACCAGCGCCTGGCCGCCCTGCTCCCGCACGCCCTTGCAACTGTCCTTCAGCGCGCGGATGAACGTCGTCTGCAGCTGCGGCAGGAAGGGGCGCAGCGCGTCGCTCGACTTGGACAGCAGCAGGTTCAGCGCGCGGTAGAAGGTCGTGCGCAGCTCGGGACTGTATTTGTCGCCGATGATTCGGATCAGCGGACCCGTCACCTGCAGCGCGTACAGACGCACGTTCTTCGCGGGGGCGTACTGCACCAGCTCGCAGATCAGCGTTGCGCAGTCCGCCTTGCGCTCCGTGGACGCCACCCTACGCGTAACCCCGTCGCACAACCACACACATGATGCCCTTCTGGAGGAGCTGGAACAGCGGCTTCAGACCGTCCTTCTTCTCGAAGGCAGGCAGCACGTACGTCGACATGTCCACGCCAGGCCTGTTTCTCACGCCAACCCATCACACCCACTTGTAGCGTTCCGTGCTGATCACCGTCGCGATCATGTTGCTGATGAAGGGCACGTACTGCAGCATGTCCTCCACGCGGTTCTTCGACAGCAGGATCGACAGCGCGTCCCACGCCGCGTCGATCACCGAAGGGTCCGAGTCCGCCGCGCGCTTGATCAGACAGCGCAGGATCATCTGGATCTGCTCCGAGTAGTCCGCCTCCGTGCTCTCGCAGAACGTGCCGATCAGCGCGCACGCCTCGCGGCGGTAGCCGTTGTTCGCCAGCCCGCTGATCTTGTCCAGACACGTGATCGTCCACTGCGCGCCGAAGGTCTGCACGTTGGTCACCATCGCACGCAGCACCTCGCGGATCGCCGTCGCCATCGCCTCGTCCTTCAGCGGCGTCTCCGCCTCGTCGTTCTTGCCGTAGAGAACCAGGAGGAAGTCGTTGGTCATGTCGTTGATGAAGTAGTGCAGGTACTTCGAGGTCGACGGAATGATGGCGCACAGCACGTGCAGGTGGTTGATCGTCAGCGGCGCCGTCGTCAGGCGCGTGAACAGCGTCTGGATGATCTGCTTGCCCTGCAGCACGATGATCTCCTTCAGACCGTTCAGCGCGCGGTGCTGCTTCGTCTCGTCGCCCGTCTCCAGGTCCTCCAGCAGGATCGGCAGAATCGAGTTGAACGCGTCGCCACTGCCCTTGCGCTGGAGCAGCGTCAGCGCCTCCGCGGCCGCGCTGCGCACCGCCTCGTCCTCGTCGCAGATCGACACCTCAAGCGACTTCAGGAACTCGTTGCCCCAGTCCTTCAGCACGGCGTTCGAGCAGTTCGACAGCACCTGCACGAAGCCCATGCACACCACCTGGCGCGTCACGGGGTCCTCGTTCTTCGCGCCGTCGTTCAGCACCTTCAGCACGTGCGGGATCACGAACTCGCCCAGCTTCTGCACGATCTCGCCCAGGCAGCGCGCCGCCAGCGTGCGCTTGTTCTCGCTGTCGCTCGTGAACATGGAGAAGCACAGCTGCGTCAGCTCGCCCAGCAGCTTCTTCAGCGTGCGCGGCGTGTTGTTCACCACCGACTTCCACACCTGGAACGCCGACTGGCGCACCGCCGCCGTCACGTCCGTCGTCAGGAAGAACAGCGCCGCCATCACCTCGATCCACGTCTGCATGCCCAGCTCCTTCTGCAGCAGCAGCTCCACGCCGTCGCTCGACAGGCCCGTGTCGTTCTCCTCCTCGCTGATGCCCACCGCCTTCGTCTTGCCCAGCGTGTACAACAGCTCGCCCATCAGCATGATGCTGCTCTGGCGGATGCGCCAGTCGTCGTCCATCATCGCCTCGCGGATCGGCGGCAGCACCTGCGCCAGCTCGCTCTTCGCGAACGTCTTCACCAGCACCTGACCCGCGCGCAGCGCCACCTCCGCCACCATGTCGCTCTCGTCGGCCAGACCGGAGACGATGGCGGGAAGAATGGTGGAGAGAAGCGAGGTGAAGCGTTCGCCCAGCGTCGAGGGCAAGAACGAGATGGTCCACATCACGCCCTCGCGCACGCACGCGCGCGGGTGCTTCGCGTTCTGCAGCAGCTCGTTCAGAATCTCGTCGAAGTGCTCCTTCGACACCGACGCCAGCAGGTCCGCCAGACCCTGCGCCGCGCCCGATCGCTCCGCCACCGTGCTGTCCTCGTACACCTTCTCGATCAGCCAGCTCAGCGTGTCCTTCATCTCCTCCTCGCCCACCTCGTGGCCCAGCATACCGATGCTGTGTGCCGCCACTGCGCGCACGTCGGGCAGGGGGTCCATCAGACACTTCTTCAGCGGCGGCAGCAGCTTCGGCAGGTACGGCATCACGTCGTCGCGGTTCGCCAGCGAGCAGATGTTGCCCACGATCAGCGCCGCCTTCTTCTTCGTGTCGGTCACGCGGTCGTGCAGGCCACGCATCAGGATCGGCACGATCAGCGACAGCGACGGCGCGTCGATGGTGTGGTGGAACGACGTCTGCGTCAGCGTCCGCAGCGCCTCGCCCGTGAACAGGTGTGGCTCCGTCAGCGCCTTCAGCAGCACCTTCTGCAGGTCGGCGATCTCGGGGGTGCGAATCACGTTCACGATGTCCTAGAATGAACTCGCGACGGCAACGCTCACCATCAGCGACTTCTTGGCAGACTCCTGGATCTCCGTGTGCGCGTCGTTGCACGAGTCGGTCAGGATGGGCACGATGCGCGGCAGACACGACGACAGACTCTGCGGCGAGCAGTACGCCATGCTGCCCAACATCTTGATCGCCACCTGCTTCGTTCTCCACTTCGAGTCCTATTCCTCACTCCCCTCTCCAACACCCACGCTCAGACCCTCCAGCACCTTCGGAAGCACCAGCTTCACGCCGTGCGGCGACAGGTTGCGCATGACCGAGTGGCTCGCGTCCTCCGCCGCCTCGCGCACGCCCTCGTCCTTGCTCGAGAAGTTCTCCAGCAGCAGCGGCAGGTACTTCACCACGTACGGCTCGAACATGAACGTCAGCGCGTCGAACAGCGCGCCCAGCGCCAGCATGCTGCCTTCGCGCGCCGTGTTGGAGCTGCTCTGCGCCGCCGACTCGATGAAGCCGTTGATGTTGTACTCCTTGAACGCCTTGCTGCTCATGCCCTTGATCACGCCCGCCAGACCCACGGCCGCGCCGTGACGCGCCGCGTAGTCCGCGCCCTCCGTCAACTGTTTCAGCAGCGCGTCGATGAAGCGCTTCGCCTCCGCGCGCAGACACTCGTACTTGAACAGCGGCGTCAGGCAGCGCGCCACCGCCTCCTGCACGGAAGCGGAGGGGATGGACAGCGCCGTCATCAGCGTGTCCGCCGTCGACACGATGCGGGGATCGCCGTCCTCCAGGAAGCACGTCACCTTGCCCAGCAGCACCAAGCAGCCCTCGCGCTGGTGGTCCTGGATCTCCGTCTACGGATGACCCATACATCGCTCTCGCACCTCCTCCTCCGTGTCCGCGTCCTTCTCCAGCGACCTCAGACGGTCGTTCAGGTACTTCAGGAGCTCCTGCGTGTGCTCGGCGCCGTAGCTCTCCATCACCGCCTCGCCCGCCTTCATGCTCTCCACGCGCACCTCGTTGCTCTTGTGCGCGAAGCCCAGGTTGAACAGCAGGTCCAGCACCTCGAACAGACTCGCCTGCGGAATCGCCTTCTTCACCGCGCACTGCTCCAGCAGGTAGAACAGCATCACCACCGTCGGCAGGAACGTCGCGCGCTCCTTGTCGTCCTCGATGGCCGCGATCTCGTTGTACTTCTTCACGATGTGCTCCAGCACCGACTTCACCGCGTTGGGGAACTGCAGCAGGCCCGCGGCGATGGCGCGAGCGGCGCACGCGCGGATCTTCGCCTCCTTGTGCCCGAGCAGCAGGAACAGCGGGATGGAGAACGACGGCACCAGCGCCAGCTCCTTCTCCTCCCACTGCTGCTGCGCCTCCTCGGCGATGTCCGCGTCCTCGTCGAACTGCGCCATGAACAGCCGGGTCTACGGGTTACGGGTAGCGCACACCGCTACCAGGTACAGCACGTTGGGCTTGTCGTTGGTCAGCGAGCCCAGGTTGATCAGCGCGTTCAGTCGCACGTCCTCGGAAGCGGAGAGCATGCCGCGGTCGCCCAGCAGCAGCAGCACCTCGTTGGTCTGCAGCGCGGGCGCGTCGTCGCAGAAGGTCATCATCACGCTCTCCGGCGAGGGGTCCAGGTGCGGCGCCACGCGCAGCAGCTCCAGCAGGACCTCCAGCACGTCGTAGCGGCAGCAGCGGTTCGCCTCCGTCTTGAAGTCGTCCTGCACCTCGGAGAAGGCGCGCAGGATGCGCATCACGGACTGGAAGAGCGAGGCGCAGTCCGCGGAGAAGGCGACAGCCTTCAGCACGGGGATGAACAGCGGGATGAAGTACGACGCCACGCCATCAGACGCGATGAGCGCGTCCGTCGTGTCCAGCAGCGGCTTGGCGATGTCGAGCAGCGGCGTGGTGTCTGAGGGTGAGAGGGAGACGAGACGGCTACAGAACTCCTTGAAGAACACGTGGTAGATGGAGTTCTTCAGCAGGTCGCGCAGCGAGTTCGCCTCGATGCACTCGCAGCAGTCCTCGTACACTCTACACCTCACGCAACGCACGCGCACTCACTCTCGCGCCAGCTCGCACACCAGCGGGTTGCTCAGCAGCTTGTTCACCAGACTCTCGCACTCCATCACGTACTGCACGAAGCCGCCGCGCGCGCCGCGAGCGAGGGCGCGAATCGCGAGCAGCACACCACGGTACTGGTCCGCCACAGCGTCCACGCGCGCGCGAACCGCCTCCTGCTCCTTCAGCGCCTCGCAGCGCGCCGCGATCGCCTTCTCCGCCTTCTCCTTGGCGATCTTATCCTTGTTCAGCTCCGCCTGCCCATCACACACGCCTCACACGCCCACCTGCAGCTCCGCCGCCCACGCGTCGTCGCTCTTCACGCCCTTGCGGTTCACTTTCGTTCCCGACTGGTCCGCCACGTAGCCCACGTCGTCCTGCACCGGCTTCCACTCCACGTTCGCCGGCGTCTGCCAGATGGCGAGGTCCTTCGAGGAGATGTCGTTCACCGCGGTGGAGGCGGCGCGCTTCAGCAACAGCGGCTGGAGAACGGCGTACAGCACGGGCAGGAAGCTCGGGACGGACGCGAGGTTCTGCAGCGCGATTTGCGAGGCCAGGCGCAGCGTCGCGTTCGGCGCGGTGACGGAGAACACGGGCGACTCCATCAGCTCCGTGATGAACGGCGCGTTGCCCTCCGTGAGCTCGAGGTTCTGCGAGGACGCGAGGATCATCTTCACCGACTCTACGCGTCAGCCGAGGCGCCCAGCACTACTCCACGCACGCGTGTTCCTGTCGCCGTGGAGGAACGGGTGGCTCGCGCACCAGGCGAAGACCGCCACGTCGTCCTTTTCAACACGGCCGTGCGCCAGCGTGTGCAGAATGGAGATGAGCGCGTCGCGGGAGTACGGGTACTCGTCGCAGTAGAACGGCAGCGACGCGGACTGCACCAGCCACTGCTGGTAGCTCTGCACGAGGAAGTGGAGCGACGCGGCGTTGAACGAGAACGACTGCAGCAGCTGCGTGATCGCCTTCTTCATCTCCGAGTCCACCTGCGTCTACGCCTCAGCGCGCCACGCCGCCCCTACCATCAGCACGAAGACCAGCTGCACCACGCGCATCTGCTCCTCCTCCTTCAGCGCGTGACCGTTCATCGCCAGCACCGCCAGGCGCAGGATGCTCTGGTGCGTCCAGCGCGCGACGATCTCGTCCTCCTTGTTGCCGAACAGCACGCTGTTCTGCAGCAGCACGCTACCCTCCTGCAGCGCCTGACTCACCGCCGCGGGCACCTCCTTGCCAGCGAGGATGGACAGCTGCACCAGCGAGGGCAGCGCCATCACGCCGTCGCAGCCGGCGATGAAGGGACGCGCGATGGCGGCAGTGATCACCTCTCCCAGCTTCGGCATCAGCAGCTCCGCGTTGAACGACTGGCAGGGAGTGGAGGTGGCCTGCATGAGCACGAACAGCACGCCCTGCTTGAACGCCGTGGCGGCGGTGTTCGCCTCGATCCACTTCATCACGTCCTCCGACACCACGCCGCTCATGCTCACCGCAGCGCCCAGGCAGTCGCAGCACGCCACCTTCGCCGCCGCGTTCGTCTCCTTCTGCACCGTCTTCAGCAGCTGCGCGCTCATGCCCTTGCCCAGCGCCGTCACCGCCGTCTTGCCCATCACGCGCTCGCGCACGTTCGCAAGAATGACGTGCACGCCCACGTACACCACGCGACGCACCGCCGGAGTGAAGCGGCCCTGGTCCATCTCCTTCAGCAGCGAGAGCACGAAGTTGAGGATGGCCTCGCCGTCGCTGCAGCGCTGGATCGTTGTGGAGAGAAGCGAGGTGAAGCGCGCCGTTTCAGACTCCTGCTTGAACAGGTGCATGCAGGTGTCGACCAGGAACGACAGGTAGCGACTGGGGTCCACCTTCAGCGACGTCGCCGCACGGAGAATGCACGGAATCGCCATTTCGGCATTGCGCTTCACGGCGCGAGACAGCGCGGGGAAGAGGTCCTTTGTGAGCATGTCGTGGGTTGCGTTGGCGGCGATCTCACCTCCAGCGAGGATGACGCTCTGAGAGGGCGTCTTTCGAGCGGCGGAGAGAACGGCCAGATATGTTTTGAGTAAAAGAGCGAGCGACGCGTCGCGAGAAGCGGGCGTCTGCTGGCTGTTGTGAAGATAGCATGCTGTCAAAAGGAGGGAATCGCGACGGCCCACGCAGAACGCAATCGCCTTATCGAGCAGCGCATCCGCGTCCTCCTTCTTCGTTGCCGGAGACAGGGAAAGCATGTAAGAGACACAGAGATCGCCAAAGCGAGGGTCCTTCTCCGCAACTTCTTCGATCAGCTGCATCTACATAGTTAGCGGGAGAAGTTAGGCGCGTACCTTGGCTTCAAGAACAGCATCAGCCAAACTGCTGTCCCCGTCAGCGTAGAGGATGCAAACCATGCGGAACAGTCTGTACGCCCTACGAGATGAGAGAAGAGCGCAACGATAGACCATTTCACTGAACGACTGCCACTGTTTGCAGACACCAGCTTCAAGAACGGCTTTTCGACTGAAACAAAGAACTTGACGGAAACCAAGAAGGAAAAATACCCTTCCAAAAGAGCAGCGTCCTCCTTTGAGGCAAACTTCCAATTGTTCAGGAATGCCATCAAAACGGTCTTTGCGGCGGTTTTGTCGATGTCAACGGTATCAGATGTAATCAAATCAGACAGAGCCTACAAATCAGCGAACTCGCCCAAAACGCACTGAAAGCTTCTCGAGGAAGCACTTGAGTTCAATACTACTATCAACTGACTTTAGTAAGTCTTCCATAACTCAATTATGGACGAACGAGCATCACTTGGTCAAGAATTTTCCCGGAAACTTCCTCATCACAGCACGCTGAGTTGCCTATTTAAACAAACAGCCCTCAACTCCACTCTCTTTCCAAGTCGTCGATATCGATGTCCTCCCCGTCGTCCTTCGTTTCGTCGCCTCCCTCCATGATCTCCTCAAACTCGTCTTGTTCGGGTTCTTCTTGGGCTGTGTGTGGCGTATTGATATTATCTTCTTCTGGTTTGTGAGTCGCGTTGTTATTCTCTTCGTTCTGTTCTTCTTCACCTTCATTAATCTTCTCTTCTTCACCTTCATTGATCCTCTCTTCTCCACTCTCATTGAGTTTCTCCTCTCCACCCTCATTGATCTTCTCTTCTTCACCTTCATTGATCCTCTCTTCTCCACTCTCATTGAGTTTCTCTTCTCCACTCTCCTCACACCCCTCTCCACCCACCATCTCCAACGCCCCCACGTCAATCCCGT
>ERZ1106923.595-NODE-595-length-11870-cov-2.514685_pt1 | contig 11870 bp, 16 predicted proteins | sample MGYA00403657_ERZ1106923 | MGnify/ENA primary metagenome ERZ1106923 (study PRJEB35170, sample SAMEA104062425) | human gut metagenome | biome: human gut; feature: human-associated habitat; material: faeces | place: Denmark | collected 2012-06-19 ...
AATAGACCCGCTAGTCGGGTCAGCTAGCAAAGGTGGTGCTGAAGGGAAACCATTCGGTAGGCCTTTAGGCCTCGGCTGGTAGCAGAGGCTTTCAGCCAAAGAGCAAACCACCCGTTCTCACGGGTGGTTTTGATTAAAAGGAGTTAAATATGATTTGTTTGGAAAAGGTAGAAGATATTCCAAGACTACAGGAACTTTTCGCGCAAATCCTAATCGTTCATCATCAAGCTCGTCCTGATGTCCTTAAAGTAAAAGGAAGTAAGTTTACGGATAAAGAGTTAGAAGGAGTAATAGGGGATGCAAATAAACCTCTATTTGTCTATGAAGATGAGGCTGGAACGATCTTGTGTCATCTCTTCTTGATAATTAAAGAAGTATCTGAAAATGATGGTCCTCAAAAACCTATTAAACTCTCTTCATTGATGATCTTTGTGTTGAAGAAAAAGCTCGTGGACAAAAATTAGGAGAGAAGCTTTATCAATTTGCTTTGGACTATGCTACGGAGCAAGAATGTTATAATGCAACACTTCACGTATGGAATGATAACCAAGGTGCTCTAGATTTTTATGAGCATTTGGGAGCGAAACCGAGATATACAGAAATGAAAACTATCCTAAAATAGTAGTTTTTCACGAGATGAATTCAACTTATTTTTTATATCAAAAAGCAGCCCACAGATGTGACTGCTTCTTGATGATTAGTTTTTCTTTTTCATTTCACCATGTGGGTAGTAAGTCCCTTCTGGCATATCGTTAATGAAAACATGGATAGCTTCCTTGGGAGCTTTTGCAACACGTGATACAACTTCAGTAACTTCGCGAGCAAGTTCAATTTTTTGTTCTTCTGAACGACCTTCAAAGAGATCAATTTTTACAAATGGCATAATGCATCTCCTTAGTTTTGATAGTCCTATTATAGCACTAATTAAGAGAAGATTCTAAAGTTTTTGGAAATTCTCGAAATAATGCTAGACTATGAATTAATTTGAAAGTAGTAGGTGCCTTATGATCTTAAAAACCTGTTTGCATTTTAAATTTAGCATATTCAAAGAGTTGAAAACCCTTACTAAAAATGCTAAAATAGTGCTAACTAGAGACAGTAAGGAGTAAACTATGACAATTGATTTTCACGCCGAAGTTGATAAACGTAAAGAAGCTTTGATGGAGGACCTTTTTGGTCTTTTGCGTATTAATTCAGAACGTGATGATAGTAAGGCTGATGAAAAGCACCCATTTGGTCCTGGTCCAGTGAAAGCTCTAGAACATTTTCTTGCTTTAGCTGAACGTGATGGTTATAAGACTCGTAATATTGATAATTACGCTGGTGACTTTGAATTTGGTCAAGGTGATGAAGTCTTGGGTATTTTTGCACACTTGGATGTGGTTCCAGCGGGTAGCGGATGGGACACTGATCCTTATGAACCAGTAATCAAAGAAGGAAAGCTTTATGCTCGTGGTTCATCAGATGATAAAGGGCCAACAATAGCTTGTTATTATGCTTTGAAAATTATCAAAGAGCTTGAGCTTCCAGTATCTAAGCGTGTTCGCTTTATTGTTGGTACAGATGAAGAATCTGGTTGGGGTGATATGGATTATTACTTCGCTCATAATGGATTGAAAGATCCTGATTTTGGCTTTTCTCCTGATGCAGAATTTCCAATTATCAATGGGGAAAAAGGAAATATTACTGCCTATCTTCATTTTGAAGGACAAAACGATGGTGACTTTAGCCTCGTAAGCTTTAATGGTGGCTTGCGTGAAAATATGGTCCCTGAATCTGCAAGTGCAGAGTTTACGGCACCTATCACTTTACAGGAACTTGAGTCTAAACTTAATGACTTTGTTGCTGATCAAGCAGTAACCGGTCAAGTGACTGAAGAAGCAGGTGTTTTCCATGTGACTATTCATGGTAAATCAGCTCATGGTATGATGCCTCAAAATGGTATCAATGGGGCAACATACTTAGCACTCTTCCTTAGCCAATTTGACTTCAAAGCTAATGCTAAGACTTATTTGGATTTAATTGCTGAAACACTTCATCAAGATTTCTTTTCTGAAAAGACAGGTCTTTCCTATACAGATTCTAAAATGGGTGAGTTAACTATGAATGCAGGTGTCTTTACCTTTAACAAGGAATCTGAAGATAATACCATTGCTTTGAACTTCCGCTACCCTCAAGGGGTTAATGTAGATGGTATTAAGGCTGGCCTTGAAAAACTTGAAGGACCTAAGGCGGTCAGTCTTTCAGAACATGGTCATGTGCCGCATTACGTACCAGTTAGTGATCCTATGGTACAGACACTTCTTTCGGTTTATGAGAAACAGACAGGTCTTAAAGGTCATGAACAAATCATTGGTGGTGGTACCTTTGGACGTCTCCTTAAACGTGGTGTTGCTTATGGTGCTATGTTCCCTGGTTATGTCAATACCATGCACCAAGCAAATGAATTTACTGAAGTTGAGGACTTATACCGTGCAGCTGCCATTTATGCAGAAGCTATCTATGAGTTGATCAAGTAAAAAAGAGACATTTTGTCTCTTTTTTTGGAGGAAAATATGGAAACACTTGAAGAATTGACACAAGCTATTATGGCTGACGAACAAAATAAAACGTATACTGAACAAGGTATCAAACCCTTGTTTAGTATTCCAAAAACTGCGAGGATTAATATCGTAGGACAAGCTCCTGGTATCCGAGCTCAAGAGTCTGGACTTTACTGGAATGACCCTAGTGGAGATAATCTACGGGATTGGATGGGTGTGTCGCGAGAAGAATTTTATGAATCAGGTCTGTTTGCCATTGTACCAATGGATTTTTATTTCCCGGGGCATGGAAAATCTGGAGATTTAGGGCCCCGCAAAGGTTTTGCTGATAAATGGCATGAGAGAGTTCTAGATTTAGCTCCAAATATTCAATTAACTATACTTGTGGGAAACTATGCTCAGCATTACTATTTGCATCAAAAATCATCAACTAAATTAACAGATACAGTTAAACATTACAGAGATTATCTTCCAGATTATTTTCCTTTAGTGCATCCGTCACCACGAAATAATATCTGGCAAGCGAAAAATCCATGGTTTAAGAAAGAACTGCTTCCAGATTTAAAAGAATTGGTTCAAAAAATCTTGAGTCAATGAATTCAGATATTTGACCTTGAATAGTCACTAGTGATTCGTAATAGGTCAATGAGGAACCATGGGGATACTCGAATATTGTTAAGATTTTTGCCCTTTGGGGCTTTTTTGGTGTTATAACAAAATCTTTTGAAAAATACAATTAACAATATCTTAAGTCTAAACTTATTCATTGCAATCTATTTCTAATTTTAAGAGGAGGTAACATATAAAATTAAGATAGCTATTTTTAGACTAAATAAATTATTATACTATGATTAGAAACAAGATGACAAATGAAAAATTTCGAAAACATTAATACAATCTATTGGCAGAAAATTTAACGGTGTTAGGCTTTAGTTGTTAAGAAAATTTGTGATATGGGAAGAAGAGATTCGCAATGTTTTTCAATCATAAAGTATAGCTTTGGAGATGCCTATGTTCTTTTGGGTACAACCATTCTTGTGATGGAAGCGGTTGGTGTACAGCATTTTAAGGTTTCAACTTCAGCTGTCACTGATACGCCACTCAGTGTTTCTGTGCTAACAGATACCACTGTCAATTCATCAACTGTTAATCATTCAGAGAAGCAAGTTGTTTCTGTCAAAGAAGACGGAAATATCACTTTCCCAACAAGTGTTGTTACAACTGATATTTTTGAAGATGCTAAAGCCTCTGCGATAAAAAAGGGTAGAAGTCGAAGAAACTACATTTCAATCACATACATCTTTAGAGAGTGCTATTGCTGACAATCATGCACAATCAAAAGAGATTAATACAGTTGGTTATGATTAACAGAAAGTAAAAGAAGACCACAAAAAAAGATTTAGCTAAGTATGATAAAGCAAAGGCTAAGTATGATGCTAAAGTGGCTGAAAAGCAGCAGCGGATAAAGTAAACTCTGTTTCTAAAGCATAGTATGATACTGATTAAGCTACTATGAAAAAGATATAGCTAAATATCAAGCTGATAAAAAAACTTATAATGCAGTATTGTAAGAATGTAATAATCAAATAGTGACTTATGGTTCTAAAGTATTCGAAAAAGCATCAGCAGATAAGACGACGGCTGAAACTAAAGGTAAGTATTATGCAGAAATATCTGTTTATAATATATCTAAAGTGTGCAATACGATAAAGATTTACAATAAAACTAAGCTAAGAAAGTACAGTATGGTAAAGATAAAGTAGCCTATGACAAGCTTTTGATATTAAGGATGAAGAAGACGATGCTAAAGCTCAGTATGAAGTTTATCTTATGAAATACAATATAGACCTAGAGCAATACGCTAAAGAAGCTTATGATAAGTACATGAATGATAATGGTTTCCAAGATATAAAAGATGTAGAAACTGTTCAAAATTTGACCTTTCAACGTGAAGGTGGGGATTCTGATATTGTAGCAACCAGTCCTTAGTCTAATAAATGAGACTGAATTCATTCAAATTACATAGGTGACAAATTTGTTGTCACCTATGATAATTTGAATCAGTCAAGCATGCGTGAATATACGGATATGCATTTAATTAAGCATGTGATTAACTGTTATGAGATTTTGAGCCTTTCATCAAATGATGGCAAATGGGTTGTTGCAGTAGGTACGGACCTAACTACTCCAACACCAAAAGTGGTTGAAGTTCCAGCTAGACCGGTTGAACCAAAAACACCAGAAAAACCAACTGTTGTATGGCATAAGAATTATGTTATTGAGAGGGTATCATTTTTTACCACCTACACCACTGACTCCAGATACTGAAGTTCCTCAAGCTGAGTTGCCACAAACTGGTGAGCACACAAGAAATGCAGGATTACTTTGATTTATTTCGATGATTTTTTTCAGCTTTCGTAGGATTCTTCAAACATCGTAAAGAAGACTAAGTGATGCTACTATATTATTTCTACCTTCAAATTTGATTCTAATTTTAGGGTCTAGTTTTATTGTTTTAAAGTTTTTGATAGCCTTTTCATACTTATCGTTGCAATTTGAAGAACACTCATGTTATAATAAATTTGAATGACTATATAGAAAGATGTAAGGAAATCTGCATGGATGAATTAAAAAAGCTCGCCGGTGTATACGCTGCTGGATTTGTTGAAGATGGCATGGTTGTTGGACTAGGTACTGGCTCAACAGCTTATTTCTTTGTAGAGGAGATTGGTCGTCGAATAAAGGAGGAGGGTCTCAGTGTAGTAGGTGTAACGACGTCTACTCAAACAACGAAGCAAGCTGAAGGTCTAGGTATTCCTTTGAAATCAGTGGATGATATTGATAGTATTGATGTTACCGTTGATGGCGCCGACGAAGTAGATCCTCAACTCAACGGCATTAAAGGTGGCGGTGGTGCCCTCTTGATGGAAAAAATCGTTGCCACACCTACGAAAAAGTACATCTGGGTAGTTGATGAGTCTAAGATGGTTGATCAACTTGGTGCTTTTAAATTACCAGTCGAAGTTGTTCAATATGGCGCTGATCGCTTGTATCTCGACTTTGAATCTAAGGGCTATAAGCCATCATTCCGAGTAACTGAACAAGGTGATCGCTTTGTTACAGATATGAAGAACTTTATTATTGATTTGGATCTCGGCAAAATTAATAACCCAGTTGCTTTAGGTGACGAACTAAAAGCTATGACTGGTGTTGTTGAACATGGCTTATTCAATGGAATGGTTAATAAGGTTATCGTCGCTGGAAAAGATGGTGTTAAGATTGTTGAGGTTAAGGATTAGTCCTGTTTAATTTTTCTTTTAAATTGTAAATGAATAAAGTAACCTAATAGTGATGTTATCACTAGATTATTATATAGAAAGAAAAGAGGTAATTTCGAAAGATTTTAGCTCTTTGTGGTGTTGTTATGTCCAAATTTAATCGAATGCATTTAATCGTTCTTGATTCAGTAGGTATTGGTGCAGCTCCAGATGCTAATAATTTTGTCAATGCTGGTGTTCCTGACGGAGCTTCAGATACCCTTGGACACATTTCTAAAACTGTTGGTTTGAATGTGCCAAACATGGCTAAACTTGGTCTTGGAAATATTCCTCGCGAACAACCCTTGAAAACTGTTCCAGCTGAAAGCAATCCAACTGGTTACGCAACTAAGTTAGAAGAAGTCTCTCTTGGAAAAGATACCATGACAGGTCACTGGGAAATCATGGGACTTAATATTACAGAACCTTTTGATACTTTCTGGAATGGATTCCCAGAGGAAATTCTTACTCAAATTGAAGAATTCTCAGGGCGTAAGATTATTCGTGAAGCCAATAAACCTTATTCTGGTACAGCAGTTATCGATGACTTCGGACCACGCCAAATGGAAACTGGGGAGTTAATTATTTATACATCAGCTGACCCAGTTCTTCAAATCGCAGCTCACGAAGATATTATTCCTGTTGAAGAATTGTATCGTATTTGCGAATTTGCTCGTTCTATCACTTTGGAACGTCCAGCTCTTCTTGGTCGTATCATTGCTCGTCCTTACGTTGGTAAGCCTGGGAACTTTACTCGTACATCTAACCGTCGTGACTTGGCTATTTCACCATTTGCTCCAACCGTTTTGGACAAATTGAACGAAGCAGGAATTGACACTTACTCAGTTGGTAAGATTAGTGATATCTTCAATGGTGAAGGTATCAACCACGATATGGGTCATAACAAATCAAATAACCACGGTGTGGACAATTTGATTAAGGCTATGACATCAGAAGACTTTAAACATGGTTTCTCTTTCACAAACTTGGTAGACTTTGATGCCCTTTACGGACATCGTCGTAATCCACAGGGCTACCGCGATTGCTTGCATGAATTTGACGAGCGCTTGCCTGAAATTATCGCTGCTATGAAAGAAGATGATCTCTTGATGATCACTGCAGACCATGGTAATGACCCAACTTATGCTGGTACAGACCATACTCGTGAATACATCCCATTCTTGGCTTACAGCCCTTCCTTCAAATGTAGTGGCTTGATTCCAGTTGGACATTTCGCTGATATCTCAGCAACAATTGCGGATAACTTCGGTGTTGAGAAAGCCATGATTGGTGAAAGTTTCTTGGATAAACTTGTCTAAAATGAAACGTTGTACTTTTCTGGTTCGTGGGATAAATGTCGGCGGTCGTAATAGGGTAGTCATGGAAAAATTCTGCTATGACCTTGAGAAACTAGGTTTTAAGAATGTTTCTTCCTTTATTAATAGTGGAATTTTTTTCTTTGATTCACTGATGAAAGAAGAATTACTTTTAGCCATAGAAGAATTTCTGAATAAGTCTTACGCCTTTATTAATGTCTTTTCTCTTTTTACACTAGAGGAATACCAAAATGAGTGTAAATATCTACCGAAATGGTGGGAAAATGATTTGTACAGAAAAGATGTCCTCTTTTATACAGTTCAATTAGACAAGGATGAATTGAAGAGAGTAATAAATTCTTTTGATTTGGCAGATGAGACTCTTCATTTTAGGGAATTAGGAGTCTACTGGGGGAAACATGATAAGACAAGCTACAATCAAACGGTTTATCATAAAAACCTATTAAAGTCATCATTTTATTCTTATATTACGATTCGAAATGCAAGAACTTTTTCAAACATTGGTCATTGTTTGAAAAAATAAGGAACTAAAGGAGATTTAGAATGTCACTACTTGAAAAAATTAGAGTTACGCAAACCTTTTTGGAAAACAAAGGAATTGAAAAACCTGAGTTTGGTTTGATTTTGGGTTCTGGACTTGGAGAATTGGCTGATGAGATCCAAGATGCTATTGTAATCGATTACGCAGATATTCCAAACTGGGGGCAATCAACAGTAGTCGGTCATGCAGGTAAACTTGTATATGGTACTTTGTCTGGACGTAAGGTATTGGCTCTTCAAGGACGTTTCCATTTTTATGAAGGAAATCCTCTTGAAGTGGTAACTTTCCCTGTACGTATTATGAAAGCTCTTGGTTGTGAAGGTGTTATTGTAACTAATGCTGCTGGTGGTATTGGCTTCGGTCCTGGTACTTTGATGGCTATTACTGACCATATCAATATGACTGGTCAGAACCCATTGATCGGTAAAAACTTGGATGACTTTGGCCCACGTTTCCCAGATATGTCTAAAGCTTACACTCCAGCCTACCGCGAAATTGCTCATAAAGTGGCTGATAAACTTGGAATCAAGTTGGAAGAAGGGGTTTATCTTGGAGTAACTGGTCCAACTTATGAAACTCCTGCTGAAATTCGTGCCTTCAAGTCATTGGGGGCAGATGCTGTTGGTATGTCAACAGTTCCTGAGGTTATCGTCGCAGCACATTCTGACTTGAAAGTTCTGGGTATTTCATGTATCTCTAACTTTGCAGCTGGTTTGCAAGAAGAATTGAACCACGAAGAAGTTGTAGAAGTAACTGAACGCATTAAGGGAGACTTCAAAGGATTGCTTAAAGCTATTTTGTCGAAACTCTAAGAAATGATTTCTCAGGTAAGGAAACGTTTAAGGTTGTTACCAAAATCCCTTAAGCTGAGTTTAGCCGTTATTGAAACTGGGATTGCTTCAGGTTTTATTGGAATTTTTTGCCACTACCTTCTAGAATTTATACAAGTTATTGTGTTTGGTAAAGATAAAGGGAACCTCTAGTTACAGTTTCAATCAGTGAGTGCTTTTCGAAGACTCTCAGTCTTACTTGTTGTTGGGATCTTATCTAGTTTATTTTGGTATTTTCTTCAATGACGTGTCACCTTACTTTCCATTAGCAAAGCTAAGAAACTCGTTGGTAAAAGGAACCCAAATTTCCTAGGTCAGTCTCTACATGCATTAGTCCAGGTGGCAATCGTTGCTGCTGGAGCTTCAATAGGCAAAGAAGGAGCACCTCGAGAATTGGGTGCTCTCTTTGGTGGGAGTCTTTCTAAAGGATTGCATTTATTCATTTCCGATAGACAATTATTAATTGCTTGTGGTGCTGGTGCAGGGCTAGCATCTGTTTATCAAGTGCCTTTTGCTAGTGCTTTGTTTGTTTTGGAAACCTTGGGAGTCTGTTGGAAACTAAAGAATATCATTATTATTCTTGCGACCACTTATGTATCTGCTTATTGTGCCAAACCAATTGTTGGTGGACACACTTTATATATAGTCGATAAAGTGACTATTGATTCTTCCAGTTTTATACAGGCAATCATCTTAGCATTATTTGTAACACCACTTGCCATAATATTTGGATATTTTGCAAAGAAGGCCAATAAATATCGTATTACAGGTAAAGAAATTCTTTGGACGTTGCCCTTTACCTTTATGATTCTTGGTGGACTGTCAGCTTACCTTCCAATTTTTATGGGAAACGGACAGGTTTTAGCTCAATGGATTTTTTCTGGGAACTCTTCAGCATATCTTCCTATCATTCTCATCATCAAATGTCTATTAGTCTGTCTACTTTTAAGGAGTGGTGCTTATGGTGGAACTCTGACGCCATCGTTTGCTATAGGTGTAGGTACGGGTTATCTGATAACGGTGCTTCTTAGAAATTTTGGATTTTCTCATGGTCTTAGTTTAGGAATGCTACTAGGAACAACGCCTGATCCTCCCTAACAGGAATAGCCTTGGTTGTTGGTTTTACAGGTACAGGAGGAGTTATCGTATTCCCACTTATACTAGCAAGTATCCTATCAAGGATAATAAACAATAAATGGAAAGAAAGATCATGGATATTCATTTTATCTTACACGAAAAATTTGAGGTTCCAGGAGCTTATTTGAAATGGGCTCAAAAGCGTGGACATCATATTTCGTAAACAAAGGTTTATGAGGAAGAAGAACTTCCAGAAACTGTTGATGATATTGATTTCCTTATAGTAATGGGCGGACCTCAGTCACCTGATGAAGATCGTCAAGTCTTTCCATACTATGATCCAAAGGCTGAAATTGCATTAATTCAAAAAGCCATTGATGCTGATATCTATATTGTCGGGGTATGCTTAGGGGCTCAACTTTTATCTGTAGCTTATGGTGGAAAATATGAACATAGTCCAGAACGTGAAATTGGCGTTTTCCCTTTGACCTTAACTGATGAAGGATTAGCTGATGAAGGATTAGCTGATGAAGGATTAGCTGATGAGCACACATTAAAAATCTTGGTTCTACTTTAAACACGGGTCACTGGCATGGTGATATGCCTGGTTTGAGCGACAAGGCAGTTGTTCTTGCGACTAGCAAGGGCTGTCCACGCCAAATAATTTGCTTTAGCCCTAAACATTATGCCTTCCAAGCACATTTAGAGTTTGACCTTGAAGCGATTGATTTACTGATAGCTGCTGATGGTGAAGAGCATTTGTACCAGCAAAATAAACAGTTAGATTTTGTTCAAACACCAGAACAATTGCATAATCATGATTATTCTCAAATGAATAAAAAATTATTTGCTTTTCTAGATTCACTAACCCAGATCTAAACATTTAAGTAGCTCATATACTATTTATATAGTAGTAGTAGAAAACTTTAAAAAATATAACTTAAGGATTGCGGAGCAGGTATTTATATTTGAAAATGAGTGGAGAGTTTGGGAAATAGCTAACCTGCTTAGACGCGTAGAGCTATGTCAGCTTCCTTATTTTCAATTACTTTCTAGTTGTTCTTTAACCTTTATAAATAATAGAAAGGATGGGTTAACCGTATTCAATGAACTGAATACGGGCGGAGAAGAGTGAAAAATATAAACTGGATAGCATTGGCAATCTTCGTAAGTTTTTTATTTTTACTTCGTCTCTGTCGCCCTTTATAGATTAATTATGTCAATTCATATTTCTGCCAAACAAGGAGATATTGCTGATAAGATTCTTCTTCCTGGGGATCCTTTACGTGCAAAATTTATTGCCGAGAATTTCCTTGAAGATGCTGTATGTTTCAATGAAGTTCGTAATATGTTTGGTTACACAGGAACATACAAAGGTGAACGTGTCTCAGTAATGGGAACTGGAATGGGGATGCCATCTATCTCTATCTATGCTCGTGAGCTTATTGTTGACTACGGGGTTAAAAAATTGATCCGTGTGGGAACTGCTGGTTCTTTGAATGAGAATGTTCACGTTCGTGAGTTGGTTCTAGCACAAGCTGCAGCAACTAACTCTAATATTATTCGTAATGACTGGCCTCAATACGACTTTCCTCAAATTGCAAGTTTTAATCTCTTGGATAAGGCTTATCACATCGCCAAAAATTTTGGTATGACAACACATGTTGGTAATGTTCTATCTTCTGATGTTTTCTACTCAAATTATTTTGAAAAAAATATTGAACTTGGGAAATGGGGCGTGAAGGCTGTCGAAATGGAAGCAGCAGCACTTTACTACCTTGCAGCCCAACACCAAGTAGATGCTCTGGCTATTATGACTATTTCTGATAGTTTGGTAAATCCAGATGAGGACACAACAGCTGAGGAACGTCAAAATACTTTCACTGATATGATGAAAGTTGGTCTTGAAACACTAATTGCAGACTAGTTTGTAAAAGGACGCCATTTGGTCGTCCTTTTGTGTTGTAGCTAATATCTGTTCGAAGTGATAATAAGTTAAAATTTTTCAAACTACTAGAAAAAATAAAAATATTTGGAAGAAGAAGACTTTTAATAAATAGGTAAATATCTGACAATTTAAAGTTTAACTACTAAAAATGTGAAAGATAGTTCACAATATAATGGAAAATGATATAAATTAAATGATTGATATCATAATGAAAACGTTTTTTTGTTTTTTTTTGAAATATGAATTACACTATTCAAACACATAATCCTATAGTCAA
>ERZ1106923.596-NODE-596-length-11816-cov-17.660573_pt1 | contig 11816 bp, 12 predicted proteins | sample MGYA00403657_ERZ1106923 | MGnify/ENA primary metagenome ERZ1106923 (study PRJEB35170, sample SAMEA104062425) | human gut metagenome | biome: human gut; feature: human-associated habitat; material: faeces | place: Denmark | collected 2012-06-19 ...
GTGCCCGTGAACTTCATCGGTGTGGGAGCGGACAGAGATTCTGTGATTTCGCATTGAGTGGGTGTTTGTTGGGAGTGTTTCGATGAATGAGACTCATTCTGATTGTGAGAGTGATTATGATTGTGAGAATGACTCTGACTTCACTTCCATGAACAGAACTCCGCACGAAACACTTCACGAAACGACAATCACAACAAACACACCAACTAAGGAACAGTCACACTCACTTCTACGGGCTGCGTGGAGGCGGAGATCACATCCACTTCATTCTCTTCCGTCTTCTCGTCCTTCTTCTCGTCTTCCTCCTCCTCTTCCTTCTTCACCTCGGGCAGCTCCACCTCCAGCGACGCGTTCGTCACGGCGTGGTTCTTCTGCGTGGTCAGAATCACACCCAACACGACCATTAGCAGCACGATCGAGATCAGCAGCGTCACCCACTGGTTATGGGTCCAGCCCGCAATGATGTACCCCACGATACTCACCGCGGCGACCGTCATAGCGTACGGCAGCTGCGTGGACACGTGCACCAGGAACGAGCACTGCGTGGACGTGGAGGCCAGAATGGTGGTGTCGGAGATGGGCGAGGTGTTGTCACCAAACACACTGCCGCACAGACACGACGCCAGCGACGCCTCCAGGTACTTCGCGTTCTCGCCACTGCAGATCTTCACCACGATGGGGATCAGCACGCCGAACGTGCCCCACGCCGTTCCCATACTGAACGACAGCGCCATGCCCACCAGGAAGATCACAGCAGGAATCAGCTGGGAGGGAATGGGCGAGGAGGCGACGACGTGGCCGACGTAGTCGCCCGTCTTCAGCAGATCGCCGCTGGTGCCGCTGATGGTCCAGGCGAGCACGAGAATGGTGAGCGTCGGCACCATCGTCTTCATGCCCTCCTTGAAGTTCTCCATCCAGTCCATGAAGGACATGAGCTTGCGCGGCACGTACAGCAGCAGCGAGGAGAGGAGAGCGAAGCAGCAGGAGTACAGCAGTGCCTTGGGAGCCGAAGTCTCGCCGAGCGCATCGGTGATGCTGATGTCCTTCTCGAAGAAACCGCCCAGATAGAACATGAAATAGACGGCCAGAATGATGAGGACAAGAATCGGGCCCAGCAAGTCCCAAACCGACCCTTTTTCTTCCTTCTTCGTGGTTTCGACGGTGGCAGCCTTGTCGATGGAGCCGTCGGTGTCGCTCAGTCCGAGCTTGGCGTTGTCCTCGTAGAACTTCATCTTTCCGTAGTCGAAGTCGAAGACCGAGGTGAGGATGATCATGATGAAGGACAGGAAGCTGTAGATGTTGTAGGGGATGGTTCGGAGGAAGACCATGAACGAGTCCTCCACGCCGCTGTCCTTGATCTGGGACACAATGGCAGCAGCCCACGAGGTGAGCGGAATCGTGATGCACATGTTCGTCGCGACCGTGTGCACGATGTAGGCCAGCTTCGGTCTGGACACCTTGTTGACTTCGGCGACGGAGCGCATGACCGTACCCGTTGTAATTGCGTTAAAGTAATCATCTAAGAACATAACTATGCCCAAGAAGAGGGTCGAGAACAGAGCCGGACGCTTTCCCTTGACCACGCGCTGCGCCATCTTTCCGTACGCTCTCGAGCCACCGGACGCAGAGATCAGGTTAATCAGACCTCCCATGAGCAGCAGGAAGAGGCAGATGTGGACATTGTTCGAGATCTTGGTCCCCATGACCGTAAAAAGAACGTCCACCGGATTCGCCTTGCTCAGTCCGCTGACCATTCCACGAAGAACGGCCACCGAGTAAATGATGCTTGCAGCAACACTGCCCAGGAGCAGCGAAGAAACCACCTCTTTCGTGGCGAGTGCAAGTCCCATGGCTACGACGGGGGGCACGATAGAAATGAAACCAATTTCCACAGGGGCGTAGTTATCGTATGACATTGACTTCTTTTGCTCAGATGCAACTCGCACGAGGAAAATGAGTCCCGGAAAGTCGGCGTGAAATGGAAAAGAATGATTAAGCAGGCAATGCACAACCCGCTTTTCAATTGGACGCACCGGTTTCTATGATGCTGTCCCATCTTCTTTTCATTCTTGAGAGGGGACGAAGCCCGTTCACCTCCGGCGGCTGGAAATAACAACGACACGCGTATGGAACCGAAACACAAATAACAGATAAAAGACTAAACCAACTTGGGCGAGTAGATGGCAAATGCAAATATCAGGCCCGTGGAGATGGCACATACGAATAATGTTATAATCCAGCCCGCAAAAACACCGTACAGCAGCGACCAGTTCACGCCGTTCTTTCCCTCCACAAGGCCCACGCCCACCGTCGAGCCCACCTTGCAGTGCGTCGTGGACAGGGGCAGACCCAGCGTCGAGCCCAAGATCACCACGAGCGCCGAACCAATCTCAATGGAAAAGCCACGAGACGGCGTCACTTTCACCATGTTCACACCGATCGCCGCCATGACCTTGTAGCCCAGGCACGCCAGACCCACGACGATGCCCACGCCGCCCAGCACCAGCGTGGCCGGATTCACCTTCGCTTCGCCCGTGGCGTTGCCCGTCTGGTAAATGGCGACGCAGGCGGCGAAAGGACCGATCGCGTTCGCGACATCATTCGCGCCATGGGCGAAGGAGTTGAACACGGCGGTGATAATCTGCAAGTAGGTGAACATCTTCTCGGTGCTGGGATCAAATACCTCAGCGTTCTTGTGCATCTGGTACACCTTCGACTTCTCGTCCTCCAACTCCGCGTGGATGTTCTGCTTCTCCTTCAGGTGCTCCGCCATCGTCTCCTTCTTCGTCTCCTTCTCGTTCTTCTCGTCCTTCGGGTCCTTCTTCACCTCGATCTGCACGGGAATGGTCTCGCTCGTGGACACCATCTCCACCTCCACCTGCGTGTCCTTCACCGTCAGCTCGACGACCTCCTTCTCCTTCTCTCGGTTAATCTTTCGCTTCACGTACGGAATGAAGGTGAATTGCAGAACGATGCCCACGACGATGCCCACCGCTATGCAGATCAGTCCGGTCAGCCACGCGGGGAGCTGGATGTTCAGCGACTCGCTCTTGAAGAGAACGAGGAAGAGATTCAGAGCGATGGTGACGGCGACGATGATGGGGTACGACCGGAAGCTGCGCTTCAGCGGCTCCTTGCTTCGCAGGATGAACTTGCGAACGACCCAGAACACGAGGGTCGAGATGAGACCGGACAGCACGGGAGAAACGATCCAGGAGATGGCCACCTTCAGCACCTCGATCCACTTCACCGCATTCCACCCCACGGAAACCACTGCCATGCCCACCATGCCTCCGATGCACGAATGCGTGGTGGAAACGGGAAGACTGTACACCGTGGCGAGGATCAGCCACATGGCCACACCCAACACGACGCACATCATGCCGAGCATAAGGACCTCGGGCTTGTCGTTGTAAAGCTCTGCATTTGTGATATTCTTCGTAATGGTGGTGGCGACGTTCCCTCCCAGAAGGAAGGCTCCGAAGAACTCCATCACGGCGGCGATGAGAATGGCGTTACGCAGAGAAAGGGCGCCGGATCCCACGGAGGTGGCAAATGCATTCGCGACATCGTTCGCGCCTGCCCATGAGAAGACACGATTCAAATCCTACCGATACCGAAGGCGCAGAAGAAGGCGATGACCGCACAACACCAGGGAACCCAATTATACTGAGCAAGAACAGCCATAAGCAGCAAAGAACTGAGGGTACACGCAAAAGACGGTTCCCGCGGGATTTGGGTGATAACAAGATTCGCTGAAACCCTCTTCACTTTCTGTTTGAACGGAGTGAGGAAGAGGGCGTTGCTGGTGGAGCGGAGTGCAATGCGAACAAAGAGCCGTGAAAACACAATCATCTTCAATCCTTCTTCAGCTTGTCTTGGCGAGCGTACGCCTTCTCGTCGCTCGGCGTCAAATGAAACTCTTCTGCGAAGCCGCGGATCACAGGACGCAGAATGGCACACAGCAGGATCCACGCGACGGAGACGAGGAGGACACGGACGGAATAGCCCAGCATGACAGTGGCGGACCTCTTGAGCGTGCGGACCATCTTCGTTCCGACCGTTGCGTAAAAGCTGCCCATATTGGAAGATATTTGATTATAGCTACGCTGAGAGAGAAGAGGGAGGGCAGTACATCCAATCCGAATAATCCTGCTTCCAGGAGGCGTACGCGAGTCCGACCAGTAAAAACGATAGAGCGATAATCAAATCTACACTAAAGGACAGGAAGCGAAGCAACCCTTCGGAATCACAAAAGACAGGAAGAAAAGGAGAGTCCGGAGCGCAAATACCGCTATCCGCACAGCGGCGTGTGTGATAGCAATCTTCTTGGCGAGATCGATGAGCGACTCCCTGTGTCCAGTTAGGGAATGCAAACTGAAGATTTGGAAAGGATATGGCATACTCGCGACAGGCGTACAGCACTCCGCCCTCCAGAAGGACTAGAACGATGATTTCCAGGCACAACACGTCCAGTATCCTTAGAAGAGCCTTCCGCAGTGTGGATTTCCTTTCCGGGCTGTTCTTCATTCCTCGGAAGCGATTTCTGTCGAGCATTCACCAAATCGGCGTTTTGGCGTTGTTCCGGATTTGGCATACTCCTTTGTAGTTTGTCTCTTTTTCACTGAATTGACTGTGGATCGCTCGGAACAATGGATCTGACGAGTATTCGGGAATTGGTGACACGAGCGAGGAACTACGCATTGGATGGTGATTATTGCTTGAGCTTGACTTGCTACGAAGAGGCAAAGGCGAAGATTGAGAAGGGCAACCCGATTCGTTCGCCATCGTCAAAGAGGGTTTGTGTTTCGTTACTGTGATAACGTGAAGATATTGGATGCAGTTCAGTTGGAGATTAAGCAGATATCGCAGCTCGTAACCGAACTCAGTGCCTTACAGGAAAGTGCAAACGAAAATAGTGCGAAGAGTGAGTCGTTACGGTGAAGAATCGGATTTGCTATGAGGAATAGGCGGAAGAAGACGGATGTGGGCATTCTTCCCGGATCCCAGACTCCAAATAGCAAGCGCGTGACTCGGAGTGGTAGTTAGCAAGGGTAGTGATGGATAGCATCTACTGGAGTGCCGCGTCCTCGCTTCACCGTGGATGAGCGTGGACATCGCTTATCGCAGCTTCCTTCTCCGGGTCCCGGAAGAATGACAGTACCCGTGCGAAGACAATCCCTGCCTCCTGTTATTCCCGAGGTGACACAGCGCGATGCGAGTAGTGGGAGTTCGCGCGAAGCAAGCACGCTTTCCCATCAACGTGATTCCAATGTGCTTTCCCACCAGCGCGAGTCTAATTCTCTGACACACCAGCGCGACTCCACTATGCTTTCACACCAGCGCGACTCCAATTCTGTGACACACCAGCGCGACTCCACTATGCTTTCACACCAACGCGACTCACAATCCACGCAGCACTCCACAGAGATGGACGTCGAGTCCGACAAGGCGTCACGGTACACCTCTTCTCGCCCTCTGACGTAGATTCGTGCAACAATACAACGGACCCGTCGATCTCGATCTCGTCCGCATGCTCGAGGCGGAGCTGGTGGAGCGCAGTCCCAACGTCACCTGGGACAGCATCGCGGGACTGAAGTGGGGTTGTGAAGAGCGTGTGAGAGATAGAACGGCGCGCGAGATCCTCGAGGAGGCGTTCGTGCTGCCGCAGTGGATGCCCGAGGTGTTTCAGGGCATCCGTCGTCCGTGGCGAGGCATTCTGCTGTTCGGACCGCCCGGCACGGGCAAGACGCTTCTGGCGAAGGTGGGCGACGAGATGGGACGTGAGGCGTAGGCGATCGCCACCGAGTGCAACACCACGTTTTTCAATGTCACGTCGTCCACGCTCACGAGCAAGTGGCGAGGCGACTCCGAGAAGCTGGTGAAACTCCTCTTTGAAATGGCTCGGTTTTATGCCCCCAGCACCGTGTTTCTGGACGAGATCGACGCGCTGGGCGGACAGCGGAACAGCGCAAGCGACAACGAAGCGAGTCTTCGCGTGAAGTCGGAGTTACTGGTGCAGATGGACGGCTTGGGGTCTTCCAACGACGGAGGCAACGTGACGGTGTTGGCGGCGACGAATTTGCCCTGGAATTTGGACGAAGCACTGCGACGTCGATTTGAGAAGCGAATCTATATCCCCTTGCCGGAAGAGAAGCAGCGCGAAGAGCTGTTCCGAATCAACCTTCGGGACACGCGTTTGGACGAAGGCGTCAACATTGAAGCATTAGCGAAGAGGACGGAGGTTTGAGAGAGGTGTGATGGGTGAAGAGTAGGGATACAGTGGAGCAGATATAACGAACATATGCCGTGATGCATCGCTGATGTACATGCGAAAGGTGTTACAGGAATTGCGGGAGCGAGGAACGAAGGGAGAGGAGCTGCAGGCTCAGATGAAGGAACTGGGAGAGCGTGTGAAGCAAGTTCCCATTACACAAGTCGGTGTGGGGGGAATGGGTGATGCGTAGAATGATCTGTTGTTGGCGATTGCCAAGGTGTCGAGCTCCGTGGGATCAACGGACTTGAAACGACTAGAGAGTTGGATGAAAGAATACGGATCGTCCTTGTGTGTTTGTGTACCAATCCCGGGCATAACCGCGGTTATCTCAAATACGGACCGAAACAAAGATCGTGAACACCCCATCCTACACTTCCAATTCCATTTGAATGGAAGTCCAGAGTGAGGTGAAAAGTGAAGATTGCGGTATCCCGCTGGTATTGGTGGCATTACGGAATAGCGAAGAGTGGAGAGGACAGTCACACGAAGAAAGCAAAGAAGAAGGACAAGAAGGACAAAAACGCCACAAATGAGAGCAGGGAGGAGAAATCGAGCAAGAAGGTCCGCTTTTCATTCCATTGTAACCAACAGAAGGAGACAAAGGACGACCGACAGGCCATTCTGCTCGCTGCAAAGCAGTACTCTGACGTCCGGCTTTCCCAGTACATGACGGAGCTAACGAAGAAGATCAACGAGCACGACGAGACTCTGACGGAGGAGGACGTTGAAAACCTCATCCAGGTGACTGACATTTGTTTGGGTCCGGGAATGGGGTAATGGGTAGGCGCGCGCTTTATAGACATGAACGAATCGGAAGCGACCCGTGAAGTGGTTGTGAGCAAGATCGAACGCATCAAGGTTCTGACTGCAGTGTCGTGTTAGGTGTAGAAAATCACGTCCAAGTTGAAGAACTGGGGCGTTTCTTTTGGGAATAACATCCTGTTCAGCATTTCTCCCTACACGGGTCCGATTTCCTATTTGCATTGACGCACAGGGTTGTTACTGGGAAAGGATGACAAGGATCTGAGTTCTCAGATCCTGAATAGTCAGATGGTGAAGAACACGGAATTGAAAGCTGTGCAAGCCAGCGGTCAGCAGTGGAAGGAGTGGGGACGAGAGTGGCTCAAGAAGAAACGCAATGGAGCGGGTAAGTGACGCATTCGCGTGATGATGCGCAGCGCACGCAGATAAGAAGAAAGAAGACTTGCTTCTTTGTCGCATCTGCGAGCAGCTCATTCCGAGCTCCGAGATGGCGAAGCACAGCGAGGAGTGCATGAAGTGGGAATTGATGCTGGAGTGGGATGGTAGAGAAATGATGGTGTTCAACTCCGACCAGCAGCTCGCGCGCTTTCGCAACCGAGTGAAGGAGATTATTGCTGTGCTGGACGAGAGTCTCCAGGAGGTGAAGAGGAAACCGAACGAGCCGTCTCTGGAGGAGTGTGACAGGGGATTGAGTAGGTGGCGTGACTTGATGGGATGAGACGTGATCATGTAATGATGAGAATGATGAGTGGTGTGAACGACCGTGGGCACATTCAGGTACCTTCTCGCAGAGCAAGTGTGTATGAAAAGGCAATATCTCAGCGACCCGAGCTGTTGTCAGATACGTGCGCAACACATCTCACCCTGTTTAGCCGTCGTTACGGGCTTCCTGCACTCCGTCGAACAGATCCAGCAGTACGCCAACGACCAGTGGAACCACCCCAACCACGCGACGCTCGTCGCATCGATGGTGGAGCAGTGCGAGCGCCACCTGCAGGACGTGATCGTGGAGATCGAGGAGTTGTCCCGACAGGGTGTGGATGTGAGTGGTTGGGATGTGATGTGATCGTAGCTGTTCCGAGAGCGTCTTCGTCTGCTCAGCACCACCGACACCATCCAGTACCACCACCTCCACTCGCCACACGCGCTGGCCGTGTCGATTCAGGACTTTGAGCTGGTGAAGCCGATCAGCAAGGGCGCGTACGGCCGCGTGTTCCTGGCGCGGAAGAAGAACACGGGCGACATCTACGCGATCAAGGTGATGAACAAGCGCGAGCTGCTGCGCAAGAACCAGAACCAACACATCCAGGCGGAGCGGCAGATCATGTCACATGCCGACAACCCCTTCGTGGTGAAGCTGTTTTACTCCTTCCAAAGCAAGAACCATCTGTACCTGGTGATGGAGTTCGTGAACGGTGGCGACATGTATTCGATGTTGCAGAACGTGGGCTGTCTCAACGAGGACGCGGCGCGCATCTACGCGGCGGAGCTGGTGTTGGCGCTGAGCTATTTGCATGAAGATTTGCACGTGATTCACCGCGACTTGAAGCCGGACAACATTCTGATCTCGAAGGACGGTTTCATCAAACTGATCGATTTTGGGCTGAGTCAGATCGGTGTGGCGGAGCGCACGGCGCAGAAGCGCGAAAACATGCCCGTTGTCTCGCTGAATCACCCTTCACGTCACACCTCCAGCCACGCCTCCAGTCCTTCTTCACACTGTTCGTCCCCACACTCGTCGGGGCATCTGTCGCGGCAGGTGCGATCGAGCCCGTTCAGCACGGCGTCGGTGAGTCCGCGTGACAGCTCGACGACACGCACGGACGAGGACTGCATCGACAAGACGATCGACTTCCTGATGGACTCGCACAGCGAGCACTCCTCCTTCGGGTCCTGCACGCCCTCCTTCTTGGACATGGACGGCTCCTCGCACGACACCTCGTCTCTGCAGTCCTCTACCGTGAGTAGTGTGGCGTGTTCCTCGCTGTGCAGTTCCTACACCATGACGTCAACGCAAGTGTCCTCGATCTCTTCGCTGACCATGACATCAACCCAGGCGTCCTCGATCTCTTCGCTGACCATGACATCAACGCAGGCGTCCTCGATCTCTTCGCTGACCATGACATCAACCCAGGCGTCCTCGATCTCCTCACTCACCATCCCCTCGTACCAGGACCACTCGCTCTCCGCAGGGTCCTCCGCCTACTCCATCAACAGTCTCTCCTCGCTCAGCAGCAGCCATCAGGATCGCCGCGCCGCCGTGCCCACGCCCAGCAACCTCAAACAGCACGAGGGCGAGGCTCACAGCGAGGGCGACGAGTCCGACAGCGCCAACCCCTGCGACAAGCAGACGCCTTCGACGGGTCGCGAGGTCCCGGTGCTGAGCAGCAACCAGATCAAGAAACACCGCGAGCGACGCAAGCTCCACCGCCGCAAGGAGAAGCTGTCGCGCGTCGGCACGCCGGACTACATGGCGCCGGAGCTGCTGCTGGGCACGTACAGTGGTCCGGCGAATGACTGGTGGAGTGTGGGCGTGATCGTGTACGAGTTGTTGGTGGGATTCCCCCCGTTTAACGACGACACGCCCGAACTGATCTTCCACCACATCGTGAACAAGGAGATGCGTTGGCCGGAGGTGCGTGTGGCGTGGCGGGCTGACCTGTAGATTCCAGAAGAGATGTCGTTCGAGGCGTTTGACTTCATCGACCGTCTACTGGACCTCGACCCGTACACGCGTCTGGGCAGCAAGGGCTCGCAGGAGGTGATGGCGCACCCGTTCTTCAAGGGCATCGTGTGGAAGGACCTCGAGAACGCGGTGGGTGAGTGTGTGGAGCGTGACGCACAGATGTTCGAGGTGCCGTTCGTACCGGAGGTGGAGAACAATCTGGACACCTCGTATTTCATCGACCGCCACAAGGACGAGAAGGACGTGACGCTCTCCATGAAGGCCTCGCTGACGCGCAGTCTGGTTCCCTGGCGCGGACATAGCGAGATGGCGTCGCTGGACCTGAACGAGAGCGAGGACGAGGAGTCGGACGAGAAGGACACGGCGTTCTCGGGGTTCGACTACAACAACGTGTTCAGCTTGAAGGAGATGAACGACGAGCAGCTGGGCTGTCTGAAGAAGAACCAGGACGTGGTGGTGCCTGTGTCGTCGACGCTGCGCGGGGAGGAGATTGCTGATTGGGTGGGGGAGGAGCAGAGGCAGTCGCCTCATTGTGTGGAAATGGAAGAGGAGGACGGGGCTGGAATCGACCCGCCGTGGGAGGAGTCAGATGGGGTTCTTTTGCATCACTGTAATGTGGAGGTGGAGGAGAGCGGCGATTACGTGAAGTATACAGTTGACTTTCAGAATAGTAGTGAGTGGGGTGTTTGTTTTGAGTGGTTCTGTGGGGAGGGTGAGGGGTGGGGGATAATTGGTGAGAAATGAGGGCGCTGATTCCACTCCCTCTGCTAGTAGGAGTGTGGGTTCACGAGTCTCTTCAATCTACGTTGTGTGGGACGAATGAACCCTACGAGTTATTTGAGAGGATTGAGTTTGTACTTCTATGCATCATGAAAGGATATAGTTGCTTTCGATATGTAAGGATGAGAGTTGGCGCTCTCTATCACGAACAACTCCAAGTGGAACGGAATCATGGGCGAGATTCCGTCAATCGAACTAGGTTATGTAAGGTAGTCGTAGGAGTACATTGTATCGTCTCGCGGGCAACCCCTCGTAAACCAGCATAGAATCACTCTTGTTCACGGTTTGCATCTCCGAGAGGGGTGCGGACAGGCGGATCTCTTTATTCCCCACACGATCGCCTTTCGGGGGCATTCAAAGAGAAAGAGTGATGGAGTGGAGGATATGTGATGTGAATGCGATTGGAATGGGAAGAGGGCGGTTTGACAGACAATCCCTTTCATCATGTGGTTGTTGCTTCTCGGATTGCTATCCGTCTCGCACTCGCTTGTGGTGCACGGAGACAGAGAGTACGAGTTCAGTCACTTGAAGTCACGATTTGGTGTGGATTATGGGAATTTGAGTAGAGGAGGATGAGAGGGATGAATAGATAGCGTATTCGGGTGAGCTGGCGTTGGCAGAGCCCTTCAACGCGTGTGGTGAGGAAAGGATGGATATGCGTGGGAAAATCGCATTAGCTATACGAGATAAGTCTCAGACGAACTGCAGTTTCGCGATGAAGGTGTTCAACGTGGAGAATGGGAATGGGAGCTGATGGGTAGTTACAGGAGAGCGGAGCGATCGGTGTGGTAATTATGAACCAGAAGCCGCTGCGATGGGAGGAGGATGAGTTAGTGAGAATGGGCGAGGATGAGAAGAATACGTTCAATGTGGGAAATGGAGATGTGTGTGATGGATAGATTACGATTCCAAGCGTATTCGTGTCGTACGAGAGTGGGAGTGTGTTAATGGCGTTGAAGCGAAATGGGAGTGTGTTGGTGGACATCAATGCGAAGGGCGAGTGTACGGGATGGAATGGGGAGTGATGGACAGATACCCAGCGCGTATCGGTGTGGCACTATGTGTTCCTGTTCTTGATCGTGCGGGATGGTGTTGGTGGTGATGGTGTAGCTGTTGGCGACCATCTACGGCTCGTTCATCGTGATCGGCGTGTCTCTGGGCGTGGTGGACTTCATGCAGCGCCGCTCGCTCCTGCTGTCGCCGTCGCAAGTGAGAGTGGAGGCGTTCCGTCCGAAGTGGGTTGTGTGTGGTGGGCGTGAGAGGAAGAGACGCCGAGAACCCGGTGGAGTGCGTGGTGTGTCTGGACGCCAT
>ERZ1106923.601-NODE-601-length-11751-cov-18.090116_pt1 | contig 11751 bp, 15 predicted proteins | sample MGYA00403657_ERZ1106923 | MGnify/ENA primary metagenome ERZ1106923 (study PRJEB35170, sample SAMEA104062425) | human gut metagenome | biome: human gut; feature: human-associated habitat; material: faeces | place: Denmark | collected 2012-06-19 ...
GTCCGCGTCGAGTCTAGAGGTGAGGGGTGGAGGGGAGAGGCACATCGTCGTTTCTTCATCTCTGAATAATCCTCATTCAATATTCCTGTTTGGATTGTCACCCAACTATTAATGGTTTCTGATTGTTCTTCATTCAACACTAATCCTGAATGATTATTTCCTTGTCGTTCTTTCCTCTCCACTATTCATTCATAATTAATCACTCCGTCATTCAATAGTGAAACGCATTCTTTCGATTAACAAACACACCATTCCGATTTCACTTTGGATTCAATCTTCTGAAGGAGGTTTGGAATCTGGTACTTCATCAGCGGCTGTCCCTTGTGAGTGCGCTTCTGCATCTGCTTTGCGACCTGCTTCCGATGCTTCAGATTGGACTTGATCTCCATCTCTTTCCTTTCTCTCTCCTTCTTCTTTTCCTCCATTTCCTGTTTGTGTTCTACGTGTCACTCACAGTCACAAGTGCGACGCTCTGCGAGAAGCTTCTCGTGGTAGAATGGATCGGGCTTGCTCTTTCTCTTCGCTTCGCGTTTGCTCTTCTTTTGCACAGTGTCATCGGTTAACAGCATTTCTAGCGAGTTATCACGAGTCGCTGAATGTACCATCCTCTTGTTTATCTTCTGTGTCGTTTACGATTATTCCTGCCTAAATATAACCCATTTCACAGCATCTGCCACCTCTTCATAGAGCTTATCCCTTTGTTTTCTGTATTTGCTGATGATGTTTGAGTTTTTGTTGTATTGCTGTCGTCGCTTCTTGTCTTAGCGATTAAACAAGTTCTCTTTCCCATACGATAACGATTGAGGGCAATCTTGTTAGGATCCACTTTTCTCCTTTCTGCTTGGTTTGTTCCCTTCATTTTCTGATGTTCACCGTGACGGCAAGGAAGGAATGGGGAGAGGAAAGGAATTGTGGTCCAAACAAACAGGGGTAAGCACGAATCGGGAAAATGTGACCCTCAGTCGTGAGAACGTTGCGCTTTAAGTCCACTACTGAATCGGGTTTGAAGAGAAGGTACAAATACTTGAGCGTTTCCGCAGGGAAATAGCTCTCCGCAGTATCCTCAGGAGCGCCATCGCCGTGGACATCCGAAAACATGGCGTAACCACCGTCAACCCTGCAATTCCTCTCAATTGCTTGGTAGAACAGCCAGCCCCACTCCTGAGCAATCGGGTCATGCTCGGTTTCTTTCAGGTAGAAGAAGGACTCAATCGTCTCGGGTCTCAGAGCGTAGTGCTTCTGATTCTTGCGAATGAGGATTCCCTGCGTGTCGCTGAACGTCGCTGTCTCGGGCGGAAGACCCGTCCGCGTGCTATTTGCCATCACGAAGCAGGAGTACAACAGGGACTTTGCAACGGTTCGGTAATGATCGTTCTCTCTCCTAACCGCATCGTCCATCGCACCCAACCCGTCTTCATGATACAGATACAGGAGCAGCGTGCCCGGAAGGAAGCACGTCAGCTCGTCCATCGTGTGGAGGTACCGTTTCGTCATGACCTGTCCGCTGTGCAGCAGTCCGTTGCGTCTCGACCGCTTGACCAGCAACTGGTCCATGCCCCTCCAACTCCTCCGGATCGCCTGCGCCCTCTCCGCGTCGTGGTGGTGTCGGATCCACTCCTTCACCACGTACTCGTAGTAGCTATCGCCACAGCCTCCCATGCTGTAGTGGTGGTTGGTGGGCTGTCCGCTCTGTCGCGACCACTGCGGTTAAGACGCCTCTGTGCTCCTTCACAGGATATCTGCAGCGGGTACAGGCCCTCGTTGCTGGACACGGACCGCACGTGCGCTTCGATGCGCTCCACCACCGCGAGGTACTTCCGGTTGCCGGACAGCAGCGCCAGCTCTCTACGCCTCAGTCCGTCGTGTCTTCTCCACCTCAGTTCCAGACTCATCGTTCCGAACTCTGCCAGCGAGATTCGGTCCTTCGGCGTGCTGCCGCGCCTCGTCTTCAGATGGATGTGACTCTATGCCTCACTCGCCGTGCAGTCCAATACGTGGGGCAGCACATGCGCGTCATCGAAGGCGCTGAGCACCACCTTGCCAGCATCGAGAATGGCGGGAAGGAGCCGGGCGTCGCCACTCATGTGATACGCAGAGATCAGACCGCCAACCACGCGAATGGTGAACTCGAAGACGGAAATGGTGGTGTCCCCGTCGAAGCGCAGACCCGTGTGCACCCAGACGACCGCCTCGTCGAACTCCTCCTTCAATCCCATCAGCCACAGCGTGTCCAGCGCGTCGATTAGGGTCAGACCGATATGGCCCCAATTGTCCCGATACGACTTGGACAGGGGCCGCAACTCGTCGTGACCAAAGGCGTGCTTCCTGTAGGAGTTCCAGAAATGGAGCATGCTTTCCTTCACCCTGGCTGCCCGCTCCTCAAATAGTTGGGACCACTCCGCCTGGAGAGAAGGAGGCACGCGATAGCTGTACGTGCCCTCGATCAGCTCGTCGTAACACGCCTTCTGGAGAAAGGCTTCCAGCTCGGCGGCGGAGACGCAGTCCTCGACGGGGTGCAGTGACCGCGGGAATCTCCGAATGTCGTCGATGACGTACTGGTTGTTGTTGAGGAAGCGAACGCTGGGTGTGGGCGGCTGGGTGGCGGTGTTGACTTCGGCGCTGACCTGGACGTGAGGCGGCGAACAAGAACGAACCGTGAGGGGTCGGATGAAGGAAGAGGAGCACAGGAGCAGCGAGGACTGGTGGGGCACCACCACGAATTGAAGGAACGGAGTGTCGTTGAAGAGAGCCTGGTAGAGCGGGAGCGAAGGGGGAGAGGGAAGCGATGATCGAGTGATGAGGTCGGAGTTCATCGAGAGTGGCGCGGAATAGAACTAAAAATCATCACAGTGACAGGAAAGAACGAGAATGGAAGAAATGACTCCGTCGAAGCGATCTTTATCGTCGATTGTGCTTCCAATGCGAAAGAAGGCTTGACTCTACGATCAACAGCACGAGAAAGACAAACGAAGGCGCTGCGAGAGACGATCGACGACAGGATCGTCGCGCCATTGAGCTCCACAGCGAGGACGACCTGCGCCTGGCTGGTTGAGGTGAAGAGCAGATGGTTCCAGTTGTCGTGGAGGTTTCTTGGCTGCGACTGGATGGAACGGAGCTTTCCTTGGGAATTGAAGTAGCTCATCTCGACAATACTACGAATTACAACGAAATCAGCAGCAGCACTCCTGACCCGAAGGACCCTCTATGACAGAGAGACGAACGCCCCGGTTGTTGACAAGATCACGGTTGTCGAAAAGAACTCTTCGCGCCCCCTGCATCCTTGTTTTGATATGCACGTACACCGATATCTATTCTTCAGGGGAGCGCTTTCAGGAATACGCTCATCGCAGCGGAATCAAATGGCACCGTCATATTCACACCTTCCACGAGGTCAAGAGGAAATGTGCTATCGTTGAGACGAGCAAGCTGTGATACTCGACAGATGGGTTCCCGTTTGCATCTGCAGGCAGCGCTGCCATCGGATCTCTATGCAGTGATGCGAAATGAGGGACAAGAAACGATGGCTGTGAAGAGGAAGACGATTGACATGTCACTCGCGAAAAGACACTAAATGTCAACGCACTTGGTTTTCCTACAGTGCAGTCGTGAGAAGTGCGACGGAAACTGCGAACAGCATAGACTTGAATGACAAACACAGTCATATCATCAAAGTTACAAAGCTATTTTGACAGCCAGGAGTGCTCTTCGTCCTGTTGCCGTTTCCGTTCTCTAACGGGTCTTTCATCTCCTTTGCCTTCACCTCCTGCATCGTCTTCGCCTTCTCCATCATTTCTTCAAAAGACGTATCAGGGTTCACTTGGAGATACCGCGATCCCGTAACCACGTCCACATTATCCACTTCGCCATGAACGCTCTCCGTGATTTCCGAATCGGAGCCCCTGGCACTGTTGCGGAAGCTCATTTCGCTGGAATTGGATATGCTGCTAACGCGGTGGATCAGGTGATGTGCATTGTCATCGAGGTCGTCGTCCATGTCCTTCGGCTCCAGACGTCTTCGCAGCTGCTCCGCGTAATCGTTCGGCACTACTCGTCAGACCCCACACCGACCCCCACCCGAGCTGGACAGCAGCAGAGGCGATCGCACGATGAACTGCACGACGGTCTCCTTGTAGAGGAACACGGAGCGACTGTCGCACACGCGGTCCTCGCTGCAGTTGGCGTCCCAGGCCTCCTCCGCGCGCGCCTCCTCCACGCTCTTGCAGTACATCATCAGGTCCTCGCTGCTCACCACCGCAGCGACCGCCTCCACCACACGCACCAGTGTACTTAGCACGTAGTACGCCACGCCGCGCGGGTTGTGAATCGCGTCCGCCGCCGCCTCCACCACGCTGGGCTCCTTCTCGCCCTCCACCTTGTCCTCGTCGTCACGGATCTCCTTCTCCACCTCGCTGGGGATGGGCACGACGTCCGGCATCGACTCCCGCCCCGCGGTCGCCTCCCTCACCACGTCGCCCTCCTCCTCGCTCTCCTCCTCGTCCTCCACCACCGTGTCCAGCGGCGCCATCACCACGAAGCTGGTCTGCGGCGCGGCGGTCTTGGAGGAGGACCACACGGCGGACTCGAGGTCGGAGACGAGGTCCTCGTGCTCGAGCCCGTCGATCTTCTGGATGGCGAGCGCCTGCGCGTAGAACACCAGCGGGACGATCTGCAGCAGCGCGTCCGTGGGGCTGCCGTGCAGGTAGGAGGTGATCAGCGCCACCAGCGCGTCGTAGTGCGAGGCGGTGCTGTCGGGGAGGAACAGCGAACGCAGCAGACCCGAGGCGAACACGGCCTGGTTGGCGTGCTGGATGCGGCAGCCGCTCTATCGTTCACTCCGCCCTCCGTCGCCCACCACGTCGCTGGGACTGCTGTAGAGAAGACGGTCGAAGGCGGCCAGCCACACGCGCCGCGCCGCCTCGTCGGTGTCCTTGATGCCGTCGGCGAAGAGCTGCACGAGGTTGCTGGAGAGCGACACGGTGGTCCCCAAGTACTTCGCCTCCACGATGCTCTTGGCGAGCTGCAGAGTGGTGATGCGGTACGCCTCGTCCTACGCCTCACTCCGCGCCGCTGCCGCCACGTTCTCCTCCGCCATGTACAGCACGTTCTCGAGGATGTCGAAGTACTCGCGGTCCCCCGGCACGCAGCGCGCGAACACGAGGATGCACGACTTGCACGCCGCGTTCAGCTGCGCGATGATGGCGCCCAGCTGCTCCCTGTCCGCCTCGCTGGGAAGACTGGACACGTCCATCAGCTCGCCGAGCTTGGCGTCCATGGGGAAGGAGCAGCCGTTCTCCTTGCCGAGGCGCAGCGTGTAGTGGAAGAGCGAGCAGAGGATGTCCACGACCTGCTGGATGTGCAGGATGGAGAAGGAGCGCGTCTCCTTCACGATCATCTCCACGCACTGCGCGTCACGCCAGTTCTCATCGCTTACGCTCAACAGATTCCGCACCAGCGCCAGGCGCTGCGGGTGCACTCGCAGCTCCGTCATCTCGATCTCACCGCCATGCGCCTCGTGCGCGTTGTCGCCCTCGTTCAGCGAGTCGTTGCCTTCACCATTCTGCGAGTCGTTGCCTTCACCATGCTGTGAGTTGTCACCCTCGTTCTGCGAGTCGTCGCTCTCATCACCAAGCAACGGCAGCAGGTGGGTGATGTGGAGAACGGTGTGCAGATACGCGGGCTTGGAGTAGGACTCGCGACTCTACGCCTCACGCGCGACCTCCTGCTCCACCTTGTTGCTCATCAGCGTCTTCAGCACCGAGTACGTGAAGCTCACGGGCTTCCAGCCGTACTCGTCGAGGGACCGGAAGAGGGGTCTGAGCAGGGCGTCGGAGGTGACCACGTTCACGAGGGGACATATGCTCGAGAGAGACCGCATTCTATCCTCACAGCGAATCCGACACCGCCTACGCGCTCGTTCGTATCTTCTGCGTCAGCTGTTGCTCCTCCTCTCTATGACTAACAGCCCGCTCTTTCCCTCACCCTGACGCACTGGGCAAGCCAATCATGTCCACTAGAGTGGGAACAAGCTTCGGCAGTTTCGACGTGATCAGCGCCGCAGGACAGATTAGAATCAGCTGATACAGGACGTTGACGGCTCTCTCTCGCAGCCGGAGAGTGGCGAGAGGGGTGGCTAATTCCGTCGTGAAGTCGTTGAGAATCGAGTCTAGGAAGTCAAAGTACTTCCCGTTCATGGAGTCGTCGTTCTGCTCCTTGAACTGACACACCTTTATCAGCTATGGAGTGATTCTTCAAAACAAAAGGCACCAAATTCATCGCGTTAATGCGCACACTCGGGTTTGTTTCGTTCAGCAACAAGAGCAACTAGCACTGACGAAAAGAGGAGGGAACGTACCACATTGTATATCGACACTTCGAATCGAAACAGATTGTCGTGGCACATATCCACGAGCGTAATGAATGCCGAGACGCCGACCGCAACATGGCCGTACTTCTGTTTCCGCAAATCGCGACTGATGTTCTTCTCCAGCGCTCTACAGTGAAAGCAAGACACGATACGCACTGAGAAATGGGAATGAACCACTTTTCATTTCGTAGCGCCAGTTTCGCCAAATCCTCCGCATTCTGGGCCTCCAAGTTTTCTTCGTAGCCAGTGGACTGAGGAGGATAGAGATTCTTCACGCTTCTCTTCCAAGGAGATGGACGGAAGCACCTACAGCCAACGCAACAAGCGAGTTTATTCATTCGGCAGCGAACGCCAACGCCTTTTCCTGCGCAATCGAGAGGAGAAGGGATTCCGCGGTTTTTCGCTTTTCCTGGGAGTCGATTAGTGATTATCCTGGAATGGCAGATGCACTCGATATACTGAATCCAAACAACCCGCTGCTTGATTCGGAGGAGGAGGACGACGATTTCGAGCCCGGTATGGAAATGGTGTCAGCCACTGAGAGACCTAGAGGAGCCAGTGACAAATGACGGACTGTTTGTGAAGACGCGAAGTGGGAAGGGAGGAACCGATGATGCTGTCACAGAGATTGAGGATGTCGATATTTCACTGAAACGCAATGCACAACGGATGTTTGAAGAGATGCAGCGGCAAGAGGAACAGGAATTGGACGCGATACGGAAGAAGCCGCGAATTGTCTACGTATCCTCTGATTTGGTCCCTTAGAGTTAGGGATTCAACGGTATGACAACAACAGAGAAGGATGCCGTGAAGTACTTCGGCGACTTGCTCCAATCCCAGAAGGATGACATAGGACAGGAGACCGATGCGAATGAGCTGAGGCGTTCTATCGATTCTGCAATCAAGGAGCTGAACCAGACCAAGACCAAGACCACGAAGACAAAGGTCGTGAAGTTTGCGGGAGAGAAGATTGAGTAGCGGATGCCTGATGGAGTGACGTGTAGACTGGAGGATACAAATGCGAGCACAGGAACGCTGGATACGCTGGTGAAGTCCCTGGAGGCAAAGAAGTCCATCAGCACAATAGACAAGTCGTCGTACGACTGGGATAAGTTCAAAGACGCTGCGGGCATCAAGGAAGAAGTGGAGAACGCGAAGAAGGACGGGTATGAATGTAGTGTCCGATTCACTGTAGCTACATCGATAAACAGGAATTCCTCCACCGCGTGGACTACCGCATCTTCGAGAAGGAAAGGGATCAGAGAGAGCTGGAGCGGATTCGTCAGGAAGCGGAAAGGAGGCAGAATCGTCATTGATGTGTTTGTTGGATGTGCAAGAGCAGTAATGGAATCGTCCGTTCTTTCTGTTGTTGCCCTTGCTGGAACGCTTCCTAGTGCATTTTAGTATTGATCTATGCGTAGTTGGCATAGTGATTGCTTTCAATCGGTAAGGAAAGCCACTGTCCCAGTGAGGGGTGGTAGTTGTATTCCTGAGGATAGTAGAGCGTAGAGATAATGGTTTTGTGCTCTTTTCTCGTTTCATGAACATCATTGTCATCACTTGGTTTTCAAAAGGAACGGGAGTGACATGTCTCGTTGTGGTGCACACTGCTAAGCAAAACACAGTCTTCTGTAGGGGATAGTGTACACACCACAAATGGATGTGACTCCTGTACAGTCTTTCACCCCCTTCACCATTATTGATATAATCACGACAAAGCATCTCATCCACGGAGCCGCAAAAGCCTCCCTTCGAGAGGCCCAATAACCCCCCAAAACAAGCGGCAAAGCGGGGCAGCGTCCAATTCTCTTCAAAAGACATGCTCCGTTATGGAATTGTGTCGTTGTTCTTCCACCTGTATAGTGGTTGTTAATTATCAAAGTATAGGAATTTGTTAGCGAGAAATCCTTTAGTATTTCTTTATTATGGACGATAATACTACTACGAAGTATCCTATTACATTCTATGTAGTATCTGGAAGAGATGGTGAGGGATAGGAGGAACCCAAGCACGTCAAGCACAAGGGCACAATTTCTGTGACAAAGGACTGTATCGCTCTCTACACGAAACAGATCCGCGACAGAGAGGTTTTCTCCATCTTGGATTGTGATATCGCAATCACATCCACCTGTTGTCGTCCCTCTATCAATCTTTACTGCGAGGTATACTATGTTCTTGTTTATTTGCTTGTAGGGAAAGCTTCTTCGAATCGACTTCAAGAGGAAGCGCAATGTCCGTGGGTTCTTGAATGCCTTCTACCAGAGAGCGGGAAGAATACTCCCAGAGAAACAGGCGTTTGCTGGAGAATTGGCAAGACAAGCGGTTGTTGAGGTAGCTGTGCTCATCTTTATTCATTCTTCTAGGTGGGGGATTTGGATGCAGAATTACTGGATCGCCTTTATTCGTTCCTCCAGGCGGATAATGACTACAGAGTCCTTCTTATCGATGAGTTCAAAATAGCTCTTGATACTGCAAGTCCTACCTCTCGTCATGTTCGTTATTCTATGTTTGCACTGCGCAGTGTGGATAATGCATAGGATTATCGGTTTCATTGCCATCTTGCAAGCAGACTACGGCGACATTGCTATTTCGTTTGCCAAGGATTTCTACAATATGGTGGATGAAACCAAGAACGAGATCGTCCCGGAAACCGACATCATCATTCGCCATGTTGACATCATTGAGTCCGTTCTTTCTTTTGAGAAGAGACTGGGAAGGGATGGACAAGGCGTTGTGCTTCAAGCAAGGCTTCTCTCATCCGGTGAGGAGGTGGCTGTGAAAGTGGAGAGTCCAGTGAATTGCGAGAAGATTGACTTTACGGTAGCGCATGATCATCTTCACCTAACACATAGCGGGAACTCCAAGCGTTGCACAAGGTGAAGGGTATTGATCACATGTGCCAACTAATCACTGTCTATAAGGATGATGAATACTACTATATCGTACAGGTGCGGATGTTGTCTGAGGATAATGAGTAGAAACTGTTTCGCGGCGAGTGTCTGGGGGATCTCTTGCGAAATGGGAATGGAATCGATGAGGAAAAGGGGAGAGTTCTGCTGTACAAGGTGTTCCAGACAGTTCAGCAGTGCCATGATCGACTGATTCTAATCCGTGACATCAAAGCGGAGAACATCATGCTGGCAGCCCCTGGTGACTTTGCAAATCCAGTTATCCTTGATCCCGACGACTCCCGCAAGATCGACAGGAGCTCCTTTTCTCCACAACGTGGTACTCCATATTACAATTGTCCTGAAATATTCTCTAAGCTGCGTTATGGCATGCCAGCCGATGCCTGGTCGTCGGGTGTGCTGATGTACAGAGTGTGGGTGATGCGATGATTGGGTGATGTGTAGTCTGACGGGTTGCCTCCCTTTCCTGAATGGAAATGATGAGTTGAAGTCTATCGTTTGCCGTGGCGACTACAACAAGGATCATCTGAACAACAAGAACGTGAGCGAGGCGGCGAAGGATCTGATTGACCGACTCCTTCAGGTTGATCCGGAGAAGCGTATCAGTGTTGAGGAGGTAGCCAATACTCCCTTTCCTGATTCATAGGCGCTGAAGCACCCCTGGTTCCAGGCACCAAACGAGGATTCTGCTGCTGAGTCGGCGATTGAGGGCAAATAGGATGTGGCTGGCGTTCATTCGCTTAGTAGTCTATGTGTGATGAATTGAGTCATAGTTCCTGCTCAGCCTACGAATTATGTCTACCCGGAACTACTACTAAACGAACAACGATACTACTATGAGAATGACGGAGAGTTCAGAGATGGGAAGAGGGAGATGTGTGTGCTGTGATGGTACGGTATTTGTTAAGGATGCCATTTGAAATGTGTGGGTGGGATGGTTCATTTGGTCCTTCTTGTTTGTTGCAGACTCGATTTTCGCACAATCCATTCAGCGATGCATGTGAGTATCGCTTATCCAGCAAGGACTGTCTTTGCTCACGATTTCGTTAAGCAGTTCGTGCTTCTCTTCCATTCCCGTTGTTTCGGAATGGTAGAATGGGGAATGCAATGAATATCTGTCTTTCTGCAAGGGATAGACTCATTCAAAGAACAGAAAGCAGATGGTCTTCAACACAGTGAATTCGCCATCTGCAGCTCAAAGACATGAAATGACTTCAATATTCTAGGTGATTCTCACGTGAATAACAAACAACACTAATTGAATCGTCTGTTCTTTCTGTTTCTGTTGTCGCCATTGCCGAAACGCTTCTGTCCTCTCTCCCTCTGGAAGCGACTCATGTCCACTTTGCCGAACTTGGCTTCTCTCGCACAGAGAACCTCGTTGGTTGCCGTCGGCTCTCCGAATCGCTGTCTTCTCGCCTGAATCTTGTCGTTCTCGTTGAGCCCGAATCTCGCCTTGCGCGACGCGATGATGTCCTTCTTTGCCTCCTTCACGGATTGTGAAGCTCCCTTATTCTCCTTCAACAACTGAGCGCGACACTGCTCCCTGTTGAACTGCGTGCCGAACTTCTTCGCTCTCGCCTCACGCTTGTTGAGCTCGGCTTCGATGTCGAACTCGTTTGAAGGAATGCTTTCAGTAGCAGGAGCGTTCTCTGTGATGTTGGTGCTTTCAGTTGCGGGAGCATTCTCAATAGCAGGAGCATTCTCAACAGCGTTACCCTCAACAACAGGAGCAGTATTCTCAACAACGGGAACACTCTCCACAGCCGGATCACTCTCAACAGGAGCGCCCTCCACTTGATCCCCACCAACACCCACATTCTCACCCTCCGCCGGCACTTCACTCACCTGCACTCCCTCCTCTATCCCGATAAACCCACACAAACTCAAACAAACCTGTTACTGGAGGACTCGCCTCCTGTGGCGCTTCAACAACCGGATCCTCCTCCTTCGCGTTTTGATTCTCGGTTGCAGCTGGATTCTCCGCCTGCTGCTGCTTATATGTGTTGTATCGCTCAATCAGCTGGTTCTTCGTTCCCGAGCCCGACAACCCCAGTTTCTTCAGCTCGTTGCGGAGCTTGGAGATGGGGAGCGTTGTGATGTCGACGTCAGACATGGATAGATTTGTTTGCCTTCCCACGCTCTCCCAACAATCCTCCCTGCATCCCACTCTACCACGAACAAAACACAGCAACACTCTTCTCACCCACCACTTGAACCCGTTTAAGAAACCAACCCCATTTCAACCCTTCGCTCCTCACATCACTCTCACCAAACAACAAATCACCCCTTTTCAACCCAACCGTCTCTCCTCGGAATGCTCAAAAAGTATTAGCCATGAAGGTATTCCACTCATGCATTCGTCTTAGGCGTAGTTCATACTTACTTTGTGTGTGCTTTCAGTTGTGCTTTCTGGTGCGTTATGGTTCGGAGGCGTGACGTGTAGTTCAGGGCCCGCAGGACTTGAAGTTGGATCTG
>ERZ1106923.603-NODE-603-length-11701-cov-17.101408_pt1 | contig 11701 bp, 15 predicted proteins | sample MGYA00403657_ERZ1106923 | MGnify/ENA primary metagenome ERZ1106923 (study PRJEB35170, sample SAMEA104062425) | human gut metagenome | biome: human gut; feature: human-associated habitat; material: faeces | place: Denmark | collected 2012-06-19 ...
TTAGATCTACAGTCTAACGCTCTACCAACTGAGCTAAGTTCGGTCTGTCTCCACTCCAAACCTCGCCTACATGAGACACCTCTCTGCAACAAACAGAACACTACTATATACACATTTTCAACCTATCACTCATATGCACCATGCTCTCCTTCATTCCCTCAAGCAACTGCAACATCTCGCTCTTTCGCTCAAGCGACAGCACGCTCGGCGACGTCGCCATGTCCTTCAGCAGCAGCGAGTATGTCCGTAGACTCTCCGACACCGAGACGGTTCGCTCCACGCAGTACTCCGCCACCTCCTCCTTCGTTATCGCCTTCCGGTTGGACGACTGCGTGTACATCGCATACCCCGGATTCTTCCCCTTCAGCGGCGTGGTCATGCTCTCTACCCCTCACACGTCTCCCACTCGCCCACTCGTCACGCACTCCTCCAACACGTAGTCGTTCGTCCCGGGCTTCCCGTACCGTCGTCCCTACGCCTCACGCCCTCTCTCAGCCCCTACGAAGTACGAGTCGTTCCCGTCGCCCTTGTAGGCGTCGTTGTAATGCACGCCGTACACGATTCGACGCATCGGCGTGAGCCCGATGAAGGTGATCTCAGCGCGGTGGTAGTTGCCGTCCCGCCCCATCGCCATCACAGTCTCGTTCATTTTGTACCGGTTGTCGCACCCGATGAACGCCTCCTCCAGCGTGCGCTCGTCGCGCGGGTCGGGCTCGGGACGCACGGCGCCCGTCTTCAGCGGCGTCTTCGCGGCGGAGAAGGAGGACTGGATCGACGTGAACCGACGCGGCGCGCTCGGCGACTGCACGGACTGCGTGGTCGTCGGGTTGCGACTCACTGTGTACGACGTGGACGGCATCGCTTTGGATGTGGATGACACGGTTTTGGACGTGGAGGACGGCAGAGTCTTCGAGGTGGGCGTGGGCGTCACGCGCGACGCGATGCGACTGCTCGACTGCGTGTAGGAATGACTCGGCGACACGGTGCGACTCGACAAGCGCGAGTACGTCTTGGTGGCGCTCCCGAGCTTGTTGAGAGAGGCAGCGGAGCTCGAAAGCGGCGTCGCGGTTCTTCCCGCGGTGTAGGACACGTGCTTGATCGACGTCGAGGTGCTCTGCTGCGGCGGCTTGGCCGCGGAGTGTGTGTAGTAGGTGGCTCGGCGGTACGTGGAGGAACTGAGGCTGGAGTCGCTAGGGATCAGGCGGGAGAGGCGAGGACACTCGTTCGCGAGCGACGGGTACTTTGTGAGAAGGAGCTGGTTGATGGACTTGAAGATGGACCGGATCTCGGCGGACTTGGCCTGCAAGCCAGCCTAGTGGGAAGGAGCAAGACGATGTCTTACGGAGACGAGTTCGGAGATCTGGGAGGGATAGTGCATGATCGTCTCGGAAGGCCAGCTCTGGATAATCACTTCCGTGCTGCGGGCCGTGACGAATTGAACCTTTTCGCTAGAGAATCAGCGCACGGCCGAGATAAAACCTCAGATGTTTCAGGTAACGTATGAGACTGGGAATGAGACGATCCATCTTCACGTAGGACACCATGCGAATGCAGCACTCCGTAATCACTCCGGAGATTGTCTACGAATCACCACACGCAGAAGGCTGTACACTCACACCCGAAGCAGCCTTCTCGATGATGCCTATGTAGATTTCCAAAGCGGTGTTGGCAAAGCTGTTGCCAAACAGGTGGCAGAGATCCACGATGGCGGTACACGCTTCTGTAACGAGCATGCTGCGATTGTCCAACACCTACGCAATAAACGGCGGAGAGAGCACGACGAACGCAAGATATCAGCCCCATTTTGATATTCATGTCGATCTGCGACGGTGCGATTGCGTTCCCATTCGATGCGCAGAGTTTCTACGCGGTCATGGTCGGAATCACGCCCCATACGCGTAGCTTTGTGATCGCGTCCATCTTTTGGTCCCAACTAGCCCTCGAATTGCTCAGCGTGCTGCTTATTTCAAAGAGAACCGAATTCGGTGCCATCTACGATATCGTTTAGCATACACCCATACACGGTCAATGTTACATACGCTACAGGGAATGGGAGAGTATTCGGGTGAAACAGCGTAGGTTTGTCCGTCTCCTTTCTTATCAGAATAACCGCGGTAACGCTACTTCCCCAGATTTCTCGCGAATCGTTCTTCTATGGAGCAGATTGGAGATGTAGTTTGCATGAACATTCACCTATCCTGTAGTATTCGGAGGAGTTTGAAGCGGTCACAGATGAGGTGGTCGTTGACGGTTTGGGCACCGATTTGCACTTAGCCATAGACAGTGGAGAGTCTTCAAACCCTTTGAATGAATTCGCCACCGATTTGACCATGAGCGACGTGGATAGGATCCAGGAGTACGCCTTTAGCAACATCCTGTTGCAGCGGTAATGGCTGCTAGATGAAATGAAGCGTAGGTACAACTTCATTAAGGGAATCAAGGACTGCTGCGAGAAGGACGAGTTCTTCGGCGTGAGTCGGACGATTGTTCCCATTCTGAGCTCGCTGATCGACGACAGAGACAACTACATTCGAGCCATCGTTCTGGACCAGCTTGAATACATCACGAAGGTGCACACCGCTCCTTCCGTTCATCCCTAGCTCTATTTTGATCACTCCTACGAGAAAGGCGTCGAGCTGATCACCACGGTGTTCTTTCCCATTTTTCGACGCACGCTCGTCGACATATCGGACTCCGTGCAGAAGGCAACGATGGAGGCGTTTGTCACTTGCTGCTCCTACATCCACCGGGAGGACCAGGGGAAGTACACATACATGTTCATTTTGAAGGTGGCATTGCTTCATCGTCCTTATCGCTAGTACATTCAAAGCCCGTCGAAGGATCAGAAGATCATCGGCTGCAAGCTCTTCCACGACGCGGCTCGCGTTCTGGGATCCGAAATCATGTCCCAGTTCGGCGTTTCGGAGCTGCTGCTGCTCGCACGAAGCCCGCTCTGCCAAGTCCGGAAATACGCGATTCTGGCACTCGGTCCCGTTTCGAGCATTCTCGACATCCAGCAGGTGGAGGAGGAGATCTTCAACACACTCCTCCTCAACACGAAGGTCGTCCTCGCCGCTCCCTCTCACGCGTAGAGCGCGTCGTGGGTGGTGAAGCGTGCATGTGCCATCGTGATTCCCGAAGTCTTCAGCAACATCCGCTCCCACAAGTCCTTCCTCACCATCACCAAAACCATCGGAGAGCTGTTCCGCGACGAGTCGGTGCGCTGTGGACGCCTCACGCCTAGCAACATATGGGTGAAGCAGGCCATGCTGCAGACGCTCGGACACCTCATTTCCATCATCCCGAGTCACTTCAACGTCCGTCCCTCGCGACGTGGTAATGCGTAGATTAACGACGATGTGAAGACGCGCTACATGCAGCTGGGAAACGTGAAGGATGACCTCCCGAGCAACCTGTACAGCCGCTGCTGCGCGTTCTACTTCCCCTCCGTGCTGCGCGCCATGTCCTCTTGCGACAACGCGTGGAACGACATGAGCGACCTCTACATCCGACTCTCCCACCACAACGACCCCATCGTGCGACGCAGTCTGGCGCACTCGCTCCACGAGGTGGCGCACCTCATCGGGCCCAAGCTCGCGCAGAAGTTCCTCATCCCGGTCCAGACGCAGTTCCTCTCGGACCGCGACGACATCCGCATGGGCGTGCTCCACCACCTCGCCTCCTTCTGCGACGCCCTGCCTCCCGACGAGCGAGTGGTTCAGGCGATGGTGCGTGTCTGCGAGGAGCTTCACGCGTAGAACCTCGGGGGACTCGTCGCTCGCCTGCGCGACAGTCGGCAGTGGAGGATGCGCGTGGAGGTGGCGCAGCAGCTGCCGGGGATCGTGGCGGGACTGGAGAAGAAGGTGGTGCTGCAGGCGGTCGCGCCGGTATTCATGGAGCTGCTGACGGACCCCGTGGAAATCGTGCGGCGCGAAGTGTGCGTGCTGTTGAGGGGAGTGAGGAGTAGCGCGCCGGCCACCTTCTGCGTGCTCAACGCGGCGATCGAGGCCAACAACAAGCAGGGCATCGTCTTCTTCTTCCAGATCGTCACGTTCGCGAAGTCGCCGAAGTACAACGTGCGCGAGGTCTTTCTGCTGTGCTGTCCCCAACTGAGGCAGCTGCTGTCCAGCCGCTCGTTCAAGCGGATCGTCCGCCCCATCATCGTGATGCTGGCCTCGGATCCCGTGGCGTGCGTTCGGGAGTGTGTGGTGGACTTGATTCTGGACGAACCGAGTGTGGATCGGAGGGGGAGCTGATGCGTAGACAAGAAGACCAGGAAGCTGTACGGGCTCAAATACGTGCTGAATGCGCTCAAGGACGAGAAGGATCGGGAGATTTGCCAAAAGCTGTCCGCGAATGCGATTACCAGGGATTGGTGGCACAGCAACGTGTATATGAAGGATTTGAAAGACACCATTGCCCAGGAATCATCATAGAACTGCTCTCTTCTAAACGAGGACGCATGTCCCATTGTAACCTATGAGCCTGTTTCTTCAACAAAGAACCGAGAAAAGACGATCCACCTATTGATACTTCTCCATGAACCACTTCTGGAAGGCACTCATTCGCATAATCACCGACTCAATCTGCTCCTCCGGAGGAAGAATCGTGGTGCGCACATGGTAGGTGCCGTCCTTCTGGTGGAAGCCGGAGCCCGACACCGTCACAATGCCCGTGTTCTCCAGCAGCTGCTCACAGTACAGATAGTCGGGCGCCACGTGCCTCGCCTTCGCCTCCTCCACCGCCTTCTCGGGCAGAATCACCTTGAAGAAGGCGTACATCGAGCCGTCGATGGGGTTGCAGCTGATGCCCGGCAGCGCGTCCAGAGCCTTGCAGAGATGCACCGCGCGGCGTCTGAGGCTGCTAAGAATCGCCTCTCTCTCGTCGCGATACAGCGCGTAGGACGGTTCTCCCTCCTTGGGCGGGTTCACCATGATGTCCAGCGCGATCTGTCCGTCGATGTTCGAGCAGATGTTGATCGACCACAGCTTCACCAGCTGCGCGTGCACCGCCTCGTCGAAGCCCATCGTGTGCAGGTAGCCGCCGCGACGACCGCACTCGCCGAAGAAGCCCTTGCTGATGCTGTGGAAGGAGGCGATCTGCGCGCCCTTGCCCTCCTCGCCCATGTCCAGCGCAGCCTTGCGGAACGACACGAAGCGCGCCGTGTCCACGTAGATGTTCTCCTGGTACACCTCGTCCGCCAGCAGCACGATCTTGTGCTTCATGCAAAAACGAATGCACTCCTGCATCTCCTCCTCCTCCAGACACTACATGTCAAGATCGTGATCGCGCGCCCACCATGCCCGTCGGGTTGCCCGGGTTGATGACGACCATTCCCTTCAGATGGATGTTGTGCTCCTTCGCGTACTCCACGCATCTCTCGAGCTCCTTCAGGTCCAAGCCCCAACGATGTTCCTCGTCGAGATAGTAGCCAACCAGGTTCGCTCCGTAGAGAGTGGTGGTCGCAGAGTACAGAGGGTACTGCGGAACGGGAATCAAGAAACCGTCGTCGGGATGACCAGAAAGGACCATTAACATGTTCTGAACGGACTGTGACGCTCCGTTGGATAAAAATACTTCTCTTGGGTCACAGGGATAACCGTCGCGACGGGAAATGAAATCGGCCACGTCCTTGCAGACCTGGTGGATTCCCTGACTAACACTATACGCACCGCTGCCTCCTGGGTTTGCATTCAGCATCAAATGGGCACGTTCAATCACATCAGAAGGGAAGGTTCCCTCGGGAACCTGCTTCTCCAGCTCGGGGTAGGATGTCAACGCAAGCACCTGTCTCACGAACGTGAGCGGCTTCTGATGCAATTGCTAACTGTGAGGACAGCCACGCGACACCACCTGCGGGTTACCGATGTTACAGTAAACGAGGGACTTGAACGGGTACTTCTTTCCCTCCTTGAGATCGTGTTCAATCTCTTGAGCACGCACACAAATCTGACCACGCACGGCATACTGGGCCTTAATCAACTAGAGAATCACGGATCGTCCGCCAGTCCTACTCGTGGATTCACGTCGTCTATTGTTATACCTTTGGCTATGGATTACACTCCCAGACATCGACAGAATACGCTCCATGGAGTACACACTCTCGCAAAAGAAAAATGAAAGGGGAGTTGGATCCGGCGGTACAGTCATCCAAAGCACTTGATTATCAAGAAGAGAGAACTAGGGAATCCTATTCTTCTATCTCCGACCCATCGCTCTCACTTCGCGCGTAAATGCACTCTAGACGGACGGGGATACGGGTTCTCGGGTAGAGATGGAACTCGTAGTTGAATTGGTGTCCCGTTGCTGTCGAACGAGCGCTTGTGCATCTTATCCTACTGAAAGCAAGTTGCAGGGTAGAATCGGAAAGAGCGGTGCGAAACGAGAGATGCTGACAACAAACAGCCCTTACATAACCATATGATAATCTTGTTCACAGATCTACAAATCCAGAAGGTGTTTAGAAGAGCTTGTGGAGGAGATGAAGAACAACAACGCCTGCTACAAATACAACGCTAGTAACAAGTACAGAATAGGGAGTGCTACGAGTCACACAAATCGACGAAAGCAAACAGCTCAATTCCAGTTACCTTCGAACTACCATAGGAACCGGTGCTGGCACCGTTCTGGGTTTTCATGACTGTCTTCACCGTCTGGGCCATCAGGAATAAAACGTTACTGAGGGACTATAATCAATATTGAGTCGAGAACGAGCCGAAATGCATCATTGACAGAAATCGTCGCAATTTCACTCTCACTCCAACCGCGGTTATTGTCGTTTGGCTCCTAAGCGAAAACACGCATTGAGTGCAACAAACACGCCACTTTGAAGGCACGACTCTCTTCAAATCGCGTCTCGCTCTCACCACGGTACTGCCCACGCCCGCGATGTTCGATGCGTAGTACTGGACGATGCCTGATTGCGACTATTCATCAGCTGGCAACTGCAGTCATACGTTTTCCATCAGCGCCTGCGGCAATGCCTGCTTTCCCTGCACAATCGTATTCACGCTCTTCATGCTCTCCTCGTCGAGAGGCGTTATGATGGTGATGAGATTCCGCTTCAGGTCGATGGAATGAACCACGCCCACCCCCACATTCGCGCAAATGGGGAAGCGCTGCATCAAGGGAGGAATGTAGCACGCTTCGGGGAAGGGAGACGCGACGTCTCTCGCTCCCTGTTCACTCTCCTCCTCCTTCGGCACAAACGACGGATCGCATGAGAGACCGACCACGCTTCCGGACAGTGGTATATAATAGAGCGATGGCTTCACTCGTCCGAGGCAGTACTGGAACCGAGAGAGAGGGAATGTGTAGTGCGGCAGAGCAAGGAACCGGTCCCCCAGGCGGGTCTCGTGATCCCCCACGAAATAGCGAATTAACCGTTTCTCCCGAATACTGCCCGCTTGCAGCTTCTTGGACTCCGACGACTGGGCGTCTATGTTGAACAACCTCTTCTCGTCGACGTTGGAGATTGGGCAGGACTCGAACTGGTCAGGAGAACGAATCTAATCATCACAGGAGGAGCGAGATTTCACGAAAACGACGTGACTGCAGTTGATGCTGTGGTACACCTCGTTCAACACGTCAGCGCCGATGCCCTTGATCCAACCGCACGTGTTAATGACCAGTGGCAGATCTGCGCATGAGGTAAACATGAAATGGCGACCCGACAGGTTCGTCAAGTATTCATGCAGAAGGAAATGGGTGCCCTGCATGTAATGGAACGGATTGTGTTCTGGGGTCTTGTCTCCGATGAATATTCGGCTACGACTGACTTTGGTGTTCGTTTCTCACTAGCGCGATGTCGAGTCGATGTTCGGAACAGATGATGTGCGAATCTGCGGCTCTGTGATCACGGTGAGGGAGAGAATTCCTTCCGTTGTGAACTCGCCCTGGCCCACGTCCAAATCCAGGAACGCCACTTTGGGAGTGTGGTTCAGAAGCGAATTGAGGAGTCCACGGCAGAACATGCTCTTTCCCACGTTCTTCGAGCCCATCACAAGTGTGACGGAACGCTCACACGCCGCGATCGTCTTCATTGTCTATGGCTTAAGAACACGGAGAAGAACGGACGTGGACCCACGCGTCATCAAAGGACACGAAATCGTTAAACGCCATCTTTGGAATCAGCTTTGTGGGCAGTACGTTGAACGCCGTCAGAAGCGTCGCAGTCGGAATCGAGTAACCACTCGGCGTCGTATCGGAAGCCAGCAAATCACTGTCCGAGTCTGTGGGTCTCGGGCTACGCACCGCGGCACTTCCCGATAGCGATCTCTCATCACAGGAGAAGAAGGCAACCACCACTACAGTCACAATCCTATTGCACTCTACTACCCTCACACTCATTTACAATCGAATGAAACGTGTCCTTCGATTCATCTCCCAGCAGAAACGCATCAACAACAGTCTCTGCTTCTGTATTGACAGCGCGTATGCAAATGCCATTGTCCGAAGGTGGGCTCTCCACGAAATAGATTTCGTCCCCCGCTTTTGCTTCAAAACCTAGAAATGAGTCACTCTCCTCACAATGCCATACCCAGCGCATCCACACACCCCTTTAGCACTTGAAAGAGATAGGAGCCGCTCAAACAACAATACTCTCCCTCCTCCATTCCCACAATCAACGTCTCCGTCTGCGCATCCTTCAGAATGTGTCTCGCACCGCTCAGTTTGCTGTGTGGATAGGTCGGAGTGTGCTAGAGCTGAGGCGCGCACAGAACGAATACAATGTGAAACGAATTGCCTTTTCCATTCGTATCCGATTTGTTGACTCGCTTGGGAGCAAAAGGAGGCATGGTCGAACGGGAATTGGAGGGAAAGCAGCGGAGGGGAAACCCATAATGAAAAAGGAGCTGGAGTCTGGGCTGCTTAACTAGGGGGATGGTGAGGGGCTTTTGCTGCCGTGTATCTTATTGTGATTCTCCGCTCTATCATTGAGTATGGGATCTCTTCGGAGTTTATTCTGATAGTCGATCAGTGGAGTGTCATATTGCCTTAAGTGGGCCGTATATAGCTCCAAGTTCGCGGTTTCGCCAAATAACGGGTACGTGTTTTGTGAAATGTGATGTGAATTCCGGTATGCGGCGGTGGTGTGCGACTCGACGTTGTGCCTCTTTTATTGTTCTGGGTGTTGTTCACTTTTGGGGTGGTCATGGGTCTTTCTTCTTTGTGGTCACTGGTCTTCACTCTTTTGTGTACTGAAACAAAGAAGAGTACTGCAACTTGGCTTGAAGAGCCCCAATGTCTAGCTGTGAGAGAGAGAGGAATCCGCAACCTCCATTGATCGTAACGTCGCTTCTGTTCTCGAAGGCGTTTGGAAGCGTGAGACGAGTGAGACTGGGGATGTCTAGGCGTTAGCGGGAGTGGAGAAGAGCCACTCTCAAGCGTAATATGACGAGGATAGCTGAAAGTCCAGCTGTAACGTCCTTTCGTGGTGAGCGTGGTGAGTTTGGGCAGGTCTAGTCAGTCAAATCACTTAAGGAGAATCACTTCGCAATACCAACGCGCTTGCAACATCGCTTTCTTTGAACTTGAACGCGTCTTCGCCCAGCCGAATGCACGTCAATACAGGCAAGTCTATTCAGTCAGGCAATTGAGAAGCGATCACTCTCAAGCACAACGCGAGAGCAGAAGAAGAATGTGCTCCCGCCAAACTCGAGTGTTTTGAGAGAAGGCATGTCTGATTGTTACGCCTGAAAGCGACTTCAACCCCTCAACTGAAGAGACGCCTCGTAGAAACAGAAGCTCGCTTCCTTCACGTTGCCCATTTTAATCACTTCCAAAGCACTCACATTCTCGATCTCGCATACAGTGTAGTAGTAAAACGCCCAGAGACTAATCCGCAATTCTCTCACCTTCGGACAGTTCTTCAAACAGAAACGGCGGTCTGGGTCGCCTTTCGCGAAGAACTTCCCAAAGCTCTTCTTCCCAATCACCACGCTCTCCAGCTCATTCAACCCAACAATGTGCAACTCTCTGACATTCTCAAAGCACTCCTTTCCGACCACGAACGACTTCAGAAGAGCAAACCCGCTCAAATCCAACGTCACCAATTGGGGTTCGTTTCCGCTATGATGACTCACAACGATTCTCTCAACTGAGGGCTGCAGCTTGAACCAATCTCCTTCCAGTGCCACGGTGAGCACATTCTCTGCAGGATTGGGACTGTCAGTTCCTCTCTCCTGAGACTCGGGGTCTCTTTGATTCGTAGTAGATTCAGTGGGTGGAGCAGGAGAAGAGAAGTCAGAGTCAAAGTCATACTCACTGTCTTCAAAAGACTCGTGATTGTCTCCTTGATTGGTCGTGGATTCCGGAAGTGGGGCAGGCGAAGGGAAATCGGGGTCGTAATCAAAGCCACTGTCTTCTCTCACCAACTCTGCTTCATCCTCCTTCACCTCACTCTCTTCCACTTCCTGTTCTTCTGGCTCAGTAGGAGCACGCACCAAGTGAGCTTTGGAAGGAGGAATCAAACTCTTTGGGAGTTCGTTGGGGAGAGGAACGCCTTTACGATTCACGAACAGAATGTGAGTCATGATAACAAACTCGGCGAAGTCCAGCTTGCCATCCTTGTCCAAATCAGCCATCGCAAACAGCTTCTCCAAAACGGGACGCGGAAGACCACTCTGACTGTGATAACTGATGACAACGTCGTGAGGAATCTGACACGTCTTGTCCGTATCCAGCTGCATGAAGAGTTGTTGGTAGAATCCTCTCTCCTGCGGCGAAGTGACGAATGGATCGTTCATGGGAGGCTGAGTGAGTTCGGGATCAGGTTGAGGCATCATGGGAGGTTGAAGCTTTTCTTCAGCTTCTTCTTCATCCACTTCAGGTTCAACAGGAGCAGATTCAGCAACCAAGTGAGCCTTGGAAGGAGGAATCAAACTCTTTGGTAACTCAGTAGGAAGGGGAACGCCTTTACGATTCACGAACAGAATGTGAGTCATGATCACGAACTCGGCATAGTCAAGTTTGCCATCCTTGTCCAAATCAGCCATTGCAAATACTTTCTCCAGAACAGGAGGTGGAAGACCACTCTGACTGTGATAACCCAGCACCACATCGTGAGGAATCTGACACGTCTTGTCCGTATCCAGTTGAATAAACAACTGTTGGTAGAATGAAAAGAGCGGAGGAGTCACAACGAATGGCTCGCTTCCAGTAGGCTGAGACTGGGACGACGACGGAGAGGTGTTTTGAGCAGGTCCAGTTTTCCCATTGCACACAACATGACGAGGGCGCGGAAGCGTCATTCCAGGTCGGGGTCTAGGACCCACAGGACCCACAGGAAGAGAAGGCATCATTCCTGGGCGCGGTCTTGGAGCCATTCCAGGACGCGGAGGAAGCATGCCAGGTCGGGGTCTAGGTCCCATGCCAGGACGAGGACGAGGCATTCCTGGTCTCGGCTTGAAGGGAAGGGGGCGAGGAAGAGCCATCGAATTTGCGTTCTGATTAAACTGAGGAGGAATGGGAGGAAACGCCATTCCCGGTCTTGGTTGCGGGCAAGCCATCGATGGAACCATCTTCGCTTGCTTCACTTCCTTTAGCTCCTCCATACTCTCCAACTTCCCCGCGTTCTCCATCTTCACCGCCTCAATACACTTGAAAGCAGTGGGCAGAATACACTTCGCCAACTTCGGGATTCGGGTCAACTCCACCATCTTCATATTCCGAAACGTCTTCACCTTCCCCTTCAACACAC
>ERZ1106923.606-NODE-606-length-11671-cov-17.848054_pt1 | contig 11671 bp, 18 predicted proteins | sample MGYA00403657_ERZ1106923 | MGnify/ENA primary metagenome ERZ1106923 (study PRJEB35170, sample SAMEA104062425) | human gut metagenome | biome: human gut; feature: human-associated habitat; material: faeces | place: Denmark | collected 2012-06-19 ...
TCTTATTGCTGCTCGTCGTACCGGTCGTATTCGTGGTCGTGTGGAGCCTTAAGAGAGTTGAAGTCGATCGAATGGGTATGTCATTGGGGTGTTTGTTTGGAGTGTGTCTTTGTGGATGGGAAGCGGTTTTGAAGTGTTTTGTATGAGTGGGATTGCTTTCACAGAGCACGATTAAGCTGAAATGAGCTTCCTGTGCAAGGAAAGCAGAGTTCCGTTTGAAATATCTGCTATGAATAAACAGATCAATTGGAAAGTCCTAAACGAGCCAGTCGCTCAGAACGAGGAGCATTAATCGCTTCCAGCTGCTTCGAGTACTGTTCATCATCTCTGTACAAGAGATTGCAAATAATCAACTGCGCTTCTTCCACGCCCTCGTCCTGCAAGATCTTCTTCTTGCTTCCCTTCTCCGCGTCAATCACGAGGTCAAACACTTGGTTCTGGAGACTCGGGTGCTCCGTCACCGCTTTCTTCACGTGCTCCTCATCCATGTTCATTTCCTTGCAGAGCATTGCCAGAATGCGATCGATGCAACGGTTGCTCAGTTCCGAAATGCCCTGGTACAGAATCAACGTGCGCTCGGGCGTCAACTCCTTGGGAAGACCAGGATCCTCGATCGGAGTGTTCTCAATCTTGCTCAGCAAGAAACGGCAAGGGTAGCACGCGTTCTTAAAGGACTGGAGGTCCTGAGCAGCGTAATGCTCAAAGCTCGTCTTGTACTGCTCAGGAGTGAATTTGTGCACCTCGCATGCCTACAAATAACAAGAAGTGAAAACGATCACTTGTTTCTCCACCACAGCCATGGTGCTCTTGTACTTGTCCGCGATCTCCTTAAACACCTCCTCTTCGCCCATTCCCTTCTGTGTCATATCGATAGCCATCATGCCTAAGTGTTGCTACGGGTGACTGATAGAATGGATTCAATACGTATACCAGAATCATCGTATCGGACACCTCGTTCAGCAGGTCAACCATCACGTCCAGAGGAATGACTATAGATGAATGCCAGAGGGAACACGAACACTGACTGTCCGATTCTTCCTTCTTCTTCTCCTTCTCCTCGACCTTCTCTTCCTTCACCTCCTCCTTCTCTTCTTCCTCATCACGCGTCTTATACCACACGAAAGCGGCTGTTCCGAGAGCGGCTCCGATGATAAGAGCACTCTTCAACACAGAAGAAAGGTTTCTCATGAAACGGATAAGGAATGAAAACGAGAAGGGAATGGCGTGGAGTGAAATCGAGGGGGAGTTGGGATGAGCAGAATCACAATCCATCTCCGCACTATGCTTCTCTTTCGCAATTGTCAGTCCGTGTTGCACTTTGACAAACTGAAAACGGCACGAGTGATCTACGGCATGATTGTCGCCGCTGGGTACCGGAAGTGGTAATGGTACTGTGCGTCATCTTAGGAATAGGAGCATGAACGTGTCATACATTGACGATGCGCTGATGACGACACTCAACAAGCAGCATCGACACAAGGATTCGTCTACCGATATACTGTCGTTCCCCGCCCATACGGTATGTGGTGGATATCTTTCCACTCATTCACAGAAAGTAGATCAGCCAGGGCATATCCACTGCACCAAACGGACAGTTGAGGGAAATGAGCGGAGTTGATGGAGTAGGAGCGAGTTCTTGGAGACATCTTCATCAGCACACCGTACATCACTGCCTATTGTGATGAAAACAGTACAGAAATGCGAAATCATGAACCTGTAGATGTGAACGTGTGGGATCATCTCAACGTCCTCTATGCGCACGGAATCTCCCATTTGTTGGGGTATAAGCAAATAAAAGCAATGAGGAGTAGGTTTGATCACGAGAAGAACGAGGACTACGCCCTGATGGCCCCCTTTGAGAAGATGCTTCTGGATTCGTACACCAAATACGAGGACGAGTATGATCCCGCGGAGCAGGGCTTGTACGATTCTTGGAATTGGAGTCAGGACTTGGACATTTAAGAACCTTGTATCATGCTGTGTCTGTTTCTTTGAAACCCGGGCGAGTTGCAGCGACTGCATTGCCGGAGCCCATACAATCGCATATCCTCGCTCCGTTTCTTCGCATTCTGTTTCGCATAAGGCAAGGAATATACCGAATCCATGGATCCTACGCACTCTTCTGTACCGGCGATTTCAAAAGAGATGGAGAATGAGAATGCAATGAGCTCGGTCCGTCGCTGTGCCTTCATCCGCATTGAGTCTCTGGAGTTCATCCAGCCCTTTGAGTCAACGAGTGACATCCTGGTCACGATGAGCATGGAGAACAAGAGGAGCAAGAAGCTCGTGACCGAGCGGTTCTTCGCCAACAATGGACAGCCGTTTAAGAAGGAGATCAATGGAGACTACCAGCTTATCTACTCCCACAACGTGAAGTGCCATCGCGATCCTATCCTGCGCATCGCCGTCGAGAATACGCGCGCAAAAACCTTCTCCCGCCACCGTTCGGTCGCCGCTGCACTTGTGAGCATGCAGCAGATTGTGCAGCACGACTTTGACGGAGTGCTGCTGCTCTATGAGTGCCACGTCCCCGAAAAGAACCCGATTGGTCGTATTCGCGTTCAAATCCGCTCCGTGTATATGGACGACCAGGACGAAGAGGAGGACGCATCCATCAATTCGGAAGAGGCGGGCGACGATAATCTCGTGAGTGCCGTCATGTTCTCCATGAAGAATAGAGCTCAGATAACGACATACCGAACGGTCTCGCGCGAATCAGCCGATCCATCCGCAACATCTTCACGAGCAGCAGCGGGTTGCAGCCCCGAGTCGATCACGATGAAGCGGCAGACACCTTCCTCGCGCGTCCCAACTCTGCAGAGAATCCAGTAGCGCCGCCGGAGAATCCCACTTCCGTTTCCGACACGAAGGAGACGCCGGCGAAACTCCCCGTTCCTCCTCCACGCGTGAACCCGAGAACGCTGTCCTCCGGATTCAACTTCTCGCGCAGCTCTCGAGGCATCTCAGAGGACCTGGACTCGTTCCGAGGGAGTGGGGTGCCCCCCGAATTCGAGAGCTCGACGGACACAGAGTACTACAGTGCGGAGGGCGTGTCGACGAAGGACGTGTTCCACGAGGACCTGGCGAAGTACGTGGCGAACACGACGAAACCTGATTGGACCCCCGTGGTGTTTCTGGTGCACGATTTAGGGACACTGGGCCCTCTCCACGCCTATCTGTCCACATGTGTAAGAAATGGGACATCAAGCGACATATAGTCCGACCCCGAACTGAGCCAATCACTTATTCGCGTGTCCCCCGAGAACTGTTGCGAGTGCGTGCGCCGACTGTACGGCGTGTACAACGACAAGTGCGTCACGAGCGTTTCGTTAAGAATAGACTGACGGAGAGGGATATGGAGGCGTTTCGCGTGTTTTACTTCGGCAATGACGACTTCACGTGGTACCTGCTAACTGCATATCTTTCGTTAGTGTCCGACCGTCCCACGGAAACCTTCAACATTCAGTTTATCCCGCTTCGTTAGCGCTCCGTGCTCCACTGAGGTGTAGTGCTCACCTGTTCCCTGACTCAGTTAATCTCCTCCCTCAACACCTCCTTCCTCCAAGCCACGTGCTCGCTGTACCAGTTCTACGCCTCCACTCTCAACCAGTCGGCAGTCATTGCCCAGCAGATCCGAGAGGGCAAGAAGGGCGTCTGGGTGAACTTCCACATCGAGCAGCACTTGTTCTCGCTGCTGCACTCGCAATACGCCTGCAAGGCATTGCCGATCAACGAGGTGGCCATCCAGCGGTCCGAGGCCGAAATGGGGAGTCTTTTCGGAATTCCGGAATTGGTGGGTCTTTTGAACAACGACCAGGGAAAGGGGCTGAAGCTGAAGATTCCGTTTTTGTCGGACATTTCGGTCGGCATTCCGCTGCCCTTCTCTCCGATGCAATACAGCTTCCTCCTCGGCGTGGCGCAGAAACGCGGTTATCTGGCCGTTCTGCCGGACCTGCTGTCGACGGTGTGTTACGCCTCGGAGTCGTCGGATGTGCGCTGCACGCTGGATTACTGGGTGATCGAGGGCGAGGGCAAGCAGTGCACGCTGGAGTCGCACATGACGATGAAGAACGTGGTGGTGCAGCGCCTGGCGGGACAGGGGCTGAACGACGAGAGCGAGACGGGGTTCGGCATGACGGTGGTGGTGGCGAAGAAGGTGTTAACGAAGAAGTTGAAGAGAACGTTGATGACGAAGTACTGTCTGAATGAGAGCGGAGCGAACGAGAGGGAGAGTGCGTCGCGGCTGGAGTGTGCGGTGAACAAGATGATGACGACCTTTGAAGAGGCGAGCACGGTGTACGTGGACGGCGTGCCCTTCCACGGAGTGGTGTTCATGACGGTGAACAATCACTACTTCTCGAGGAGGAAGAGCTTCCCTGTGTGTATTCCGTTCGTGGAATCTGTATGATGATGTGTTTGTTGGGAGTTCTTGTCGTGACTTCACTTCTTCTGTTGTGAGTCAGTTCTCTTCTTCTGTCGTGACTTCATTCTCTTCATTTCGCGAGATACAACCTCTCACAACGAACACGTCTCCCACAAACACGCCCAACTAACTCAATTGTACAAAGAATCAATCTCCTTCTTGTAGTGGTCGTGCACCACGTTGCGCTTCAGCTTCAGCGTCGCCGTCAGCTCTCCGTGACTCAGCGACAGGTCGCGCTCCATCAAGTACCACTTGCGCACCTCCTGCGCGCGCGAAATCGCCACCTTGTTGTAGCCCTCGATCGCCGCCTCCACCATCTTCTTCACCGCCTCGTCGTTGCGTGCCTCCTGCAGCGTCGTCGCACTGCCGCCCTCCTTCTTGATCGCCTCCACCACCGCAGGCAGCAGCTTGTCGCTCGGCTCGCCCGTCAGCGGGTTCACTTCCGTCTTCAGCGAGATCAGACACGACAGGAACTTGCGCTTGTCGCCCACGACCACGCAGTTGGCGATCACCGGACACAGCTCCATGATCTTGTTCTCGATCGGCACGGGCGACACGTTCTCGCCGCCAGCCGTCACGATCAGCTCCTTCAGCCGACCCGTGATCTTCACGAAGCCGTCCGCGTCGATCACCGCCTGGTCGCCCGTGTGCAGCCAGCCGTCCGCGTCGATGGTGGCGGCGGTCTCTTCAGGCTGCTTCATGTAGCCCATCATGACGATACGACCACGGAACATGACCTCGTTGGTGTCGGGGTCCGTCTTGACCTCCACGCCGCGCATCACGCGACCCGACGTGTACAACTTCCACTGCTGCTCGGTGTCGGTGTTGAAGGACAGCGGCGCCGTGCCCTCGCTCTGGCCCAGCACGTCGTGGATCTCCATGTCCAGCGAGGTGAAGAAGTTCAGCGTGTCCTCGCTGATCGGCGCCGCGCTCACCGCGAGGAAGCGGCACTCCGACAGGCCCAGCTTGTCGCGAATCTTGTCGAAAAGCATGTGCTTGGCGAGCGTGTAGCCCCACGGGTTGTACGGCGTCTGCCCGTACTGGCGCGACGACGCGGCGGCGAAGCCGATCGAGCGGAACCAGGAGATCAGCATGCCTTTGAGGTACTACGTGTCAGAGGAGATGAGAGGGCGAACGGAGGACGCGGCGAAGGTGTCCTTCAGCTTCTCCGCGAACTTCTCCCACACGCGCGGCACCGCTACGAAGAGCGTGGGCTTGGCGGTGGTGAGCGTGGCGAGCAGCGTGCCGCGGAGCGCGTCGGGGCGCGCGATGAAAACCGTGACGGGGTAAAACACGGGGATCATCACGTCCACGAACTGCGCCGCGATGTGGTTCATGGGCAGGAAGGACACGAAGCGGTTGGGACCCTGCAGGTGCACGTAGTAGTCCACCACCTTCGCGTTGTAGCAGCAGCCGTCGTGCGAGCACATCACCGCCTTGGGGTTTCCCTAGCATTGAGGAGGGCGAGAAGGGCGTACGGTGGTGCCCGAGGTGTAGATCAGCGTGGCGCAGTTGCCGGGCTGGATCGCGTTGGTGCGACGCTCGATCTCCTCCGTGGGGATGGAGGAGCCGAGATTCATCCAATCGTCCCATGTGTAGATCTTCGCGAAACCGTCCTTGTCGTCCACGGTGGGGAGACCCTCGTCGGGCCAGTACACGATAATGGCCTTCAGCTTGGGCAGCTGGTCGCGAATGGAGGCGATCTTCGTGGCGCTCTTTCCTCCCTGGCAGACGCAGATGGTCGCTTCGGAGTGGTGGAGGACGTAGTAGCAGGCGTCGGCGGAGTTCGTGGTGTAGATGCCGGCAGGAATGCAACCCGCCAACCAGGAGCCCTGGAGGGAAAAGAAGTACTCGCACGAGTTGAAGCCGATGATGCCCGTGACGGCCTGCGGGCCCATTCCGATTTTCGCGCACGACTTGGCGAAGCTAGTCATGAGCCCGAGAAGGGGGAGTTACCGGACGGACTGCTCGTAGTACTGACCGTATGTGAAGATTTCGCCGTCCTTCGTCACGATGGCCTTCTGGTCCGCCCACTGTTTGCAATTCTTGGTGAACTCCTAGGGGATAATGCGGCAACCACCAGGGGCGTACGGCGGCCAGAGTGTTCGGCTCGGGGTCGTAGTCCGCAGAGGGATTACGGCGGATTTCGATAACATCATGAATGTTGGAAGTGCAGTATCTGTTGCTGGAGCTGGCCATTGGAAGAGAAGAGGAAAATAAAAGAAATTATAAATTACCGGTGGAGGAATCGCTCGACTCATGCGAGAACGGACGATGACGTCATTTCCAGAAGAGCGAATTCCCGCGGGCACCGCCTCCCATCTCACTCGCTTCCGAAAAGGGTCTCGCGCATTCGCACCGCATTGCTGGAGGCGATGGAAGGACGGTGCACTCCGTCCGAGCTCGTTTCGACCACCCGGAGTGGATCATCCCAGAAACAGAGTCCATGGACCTCGCACGCTGTGGCAGAGCCCCTACGCGCAGTATAAGAGAAAACAAGGGAATGGAAAAAGAGAAGAATCCACACAGAACGCATTATTAGGACAGGAGCATATGGGGCTTCCGGTCCCGGTCGTTGTCAGTTGCCGAAGAGGAACACTTTTCGTTGCCTAGGCGTTTTTGAATAATGAAGGAAACAAAGCTGTTCACTCCTCTTAAGATCCGTGCTGTTGAGTTCGCTAACCGCATGTTTATCCCCCCTATGGATATGGTGCTCCCTTCGTTGTCGCTTCATCGCTAGTTTGCCGCAAATGGTGACGGTGTCGCAAACGACGTTGTATTGGGCCACTATGCGGACTATGCCCATCGTGGCTTCGGTGGCATCATCCAGGAGGCGACGGCTGTGACGCCCGAGGGTCGCATTTCTCCCGCGTAGCGTTCGGAGTGTGGGTGTGATCGTAGTGACATTGGTATCTGGAGCGACGACTTCATCCCCAATCTGAAGAGAATCGTGGAGGTCGTCCACGCCGAGAACGGAAAGATCGGCATTCAGGTGAGGATAGAGACATCCGATCACGCGTAGCTGGCGCACGCCGGAAGAAAGGGCTCGACCTTCACTCCGGGCGAGTCGAGAGGACGCCAGTACATCCTCCCCGAGGAAGGAGGCTGGGAGGTGGTCGGACCGAGCGATGTGGCGTACAACGATCTCCACGGCAAGCCTCACGCGCTGACGGTGGAGGAGATCCACAAGATCGTGGACGCGTTCCGCGACGCGGCGAAGCGCGCTGTGACGTGCGGCTACGACTTCATCGAGATCCACGCTGCTCACGGGTACTTGCTGCACGAGTTCCTTTCGCCCTTGTCGAACACGCGTACCGACGCCTACGGTGGCTCCTTCGAGAACCGCATCCGTCTCGTGAAGGAGGTGGCGTGCGCCGTGCGCCAGGCGATTCCGGAAGGAATGCCGCTGTTCGTGCGTATTTCGGCGAGTGACCTCGTGGAGGGAAGCAGCTGGGACGTGCCCGAGGCTGCCAAGCTGTGCGCCGAACTGGTTCACAATTGCGGAGTGGATCTGATGGACATCTCGTCGGCGGGCTTGTCCGACCAGCAGGTGATTCCGAAGAACTGGGACTTCCAGGAGCAAATGTCCCACACCATCAAGAAGGAGACGGGCGTCGTGTGCTCCGCTGTCGGCGGCATCTGCGACGCCGAGAGCGCGTCCTACGTGGTGGACGAGCTAGGCATCGATGTCGTGGAAATCGGAAAGGCGGCGCTGTTCCACACGTTCAATCCTCGTGAGATCGCATTGCAGATGGGAGTGAGAATCGCGCTGTTGCTTTCACTCGTAGGCCCCTATGATGCCCTGCAGAGCCGGAATTGCCTGGGCTCTTCGTGTGCCTCGCAATTACAGGAATTGGTCTGTTTGTTCGAGAAAACACGCGAGCTTGAGAGGATTCGCTTGTACTCCTTTGCCTCGCGCTCCATTTCTTCTCTGCTGCGAGGCTTCCGTTCCGAATCGGGCTCTACGCAATGAGTAGTGCATGGAGGACACACTCGCACTAAGACCTCCCACTTTGTGAGGAAGGAGATCTGCCTCGTCCAGCATTTCGTACACATCATCGTTGTGCTCAAAGTCCCCGAATTTGCGAGGCATGATGTGGATGTGCACATCCGGAATGGTCTGGCCCGCTGGCGGTCCGTCCTGGATCGCGATCGTCACCGAGTTCACGTGGTAGTAGTCCTTGATGAAGCGCGTCATCTTTCGCGCGACGAGCATCAAGTCGGACGCCTCTTCCTCCGTCAGCAGATCGATCGTGGGAACGTTGCGTCGCGGAATGACGAGAATGTGTCCTGGCACGAAGGGCTTCAGGTTCACGGAGCAGTAGGAGAAGGCGCTCGTGTAGAAGACCTGGTAGGGCGGCAGCGGAATCGGGCCGAAGGGGAAGAAGCCCTCCATTTCCATCTTGGGACAGCCGATGAGGCAGAACAGGAGATCCTTTAGCGACGACACCACCACGCTACTGTGAAGAACAAGAACGGGAAATACGGTGTGTCCGCTGTCGTCGCCGCATTCAGGTAGGAGTCCGTTTCGGTGAGCGTGAGGTGGTTTTCTGACTTCAGTGCGTTATTGTCGGACACCTACATGACACCCCACCCCCAATCCATACCAAGAGCGCATTCTGAACGTGGGGAACGGTTGCCTCATCCCACTCCAAACTAGAAGTCACTCTATTCTCCCTCCACGCTTGCTTCGATTCCTTGTTCTACGGGTGAGGAAAGGGGATGAATCCGCACACCACACTCCTTGATCAATAGAATGGGGCGGATGTAGCACTTGTTGAGGGCTTCCAGAAAGCGGGGCTCACTGCACTCCACCGTCTAGGCGTCATGCTTCGGCCGTCGATTGCACTTCCAGTTTGTGCAGAATTGGCACGGGAAGGAGAACCCTCGTGATCATCCCCTCGACCATCACCCTGTGGACGGCGGCAACGAGCGTGTGCAAGGGACTCATTGGATTTCTCCAACAAAGAGGGAACTGCACTAAAAACTAAAGAAAGAATACGAAGACGACTGGCTTTCCTTATCTTGTTCCTCCTTGTTCTACACGTCACGCCCTCCGCCGACTCCCACCTCCTTGAACACCTTGAACGTCCTGTTCAGGTTGTTGTCCAGCAGCAGCACCGACGCGACGTTCTCGCAGCGGTAGCAGTAATTCGGAGCGGACCACACGGTGACCAGGTTGTTGCGCGAGAACATGTACTGGAAGCCCTGCTGCACCATCTGGTGAGCGCGGCAAATCAGTTCCAGTCCGTTCGTCTCCGTGAACTGATTCACCGCCGATTCGCCGAAGATGTAGCCCGCGCCTCTCGGACTCTCGTGGAAACCGTCCGTGTACTCGGGATCCGACCACAGCAAGTCGCAGAATGCGCCGCATGCGGGAACCTCTTGCAGACGATTCACCGTTCGTATCTGTGTGTCACGAATGCGAACTACTCGTACCTGGTCGATGGTGGAGATCGAAGGGGAGAGGCCTCCGTGAATGCACAGAATCTTGTTGTCCACCAGCTACAGATCAACGTAAACGGTGCGAGCGAACGGCGGCAACACCCAGGTAGTCGAAGACCTCCGTGCACCACGTCCATGGCTCCGTGCTGTCGTATTTGTGTGTGATTTCAAAGTAGAACCCGTAAACACGTGTGATTTCACGACTCTCGTGGTTTCCTCGCAACAACGTGATCTTGTCAGGATAGCTGCGAATGAGGAGCAACGAGCGAGGGCGTACCACAACTTTAGACAGAGGAGCAGCTGGAACACTTCGCAGCTAGCGTATCCGCGATCCACGTAGTCGCCCTACACATCACTGTCAACGCGGAAACACACCATGAAAATATACCGGTGGTCTGGAATATCGCCCCCCGTTTTGAAGAGCTCCAACAGATCACTATATTGTCCATGTATATCGCCACAAATCTAAACCTCACCGCCGCGAATGGGAAAAGAGTACGTTTACGGGACTGCTCACGGGCTGAACCGTGTTTTCTTCCACGAGTATTTCCTTCACCTACGCTAAGAATTGAAAGAAGGACGGTACCACTTCACACAGCTGTTTTAGCATTGGCATCGGCAGATAGCCGTGCTCGCGGACATACGATAAAAACTCCATTTGCTCGGTTGCGTTCGGATTGAGTCAATTAGGAAAGAGAGTCAGGAAATAGATGCTGTACCACGCTCAACAGGCAATGTTGGATCCAAAGCGAAGAGACAGGGGACGCGGGTGCAGGAATGAAAGCGTTTGTGACTCCTGAATGACAAAAATAGTCCCGATTATTTGTATTCTGTCATTGTGACTATCCCCAAAACGGCTTGCTGGGATAGCAGGCGGCGGTGTGCTCAGTCGGGAAAGGCGGAACATGGCGATTGCTCTCCGCATGTCAAAGAAACACAATAGAGGGGATGAAAAAGCAGCATGCAGCATTTGGCTGATGTCCAGAGGAATAGAGCCCGTGAACTCCGGAGCTTACTGTGGCATCTTCACTGAACTAAACTGGAGGACGTCATGATGAAACCGTTGAGGTCCAGGCATCCGTTATGATGCTTATCCGGGTTGTTGGACCCTTAGGAAGTGACTTGCGGTAGGAAATGGGATCCGAGCTTAACTACTGCAATGCTGAATTCTCCATAACCCATGTGACCCGTATCGAATGTGAAATACTATGATCAATTCAAACCCCAATCGTTACAACCTACTGTTGAATATCGTTCCAGATTGCATCATACTCGTTAAAGCACACCTTCTTGGAATGATTAGCGTCATACTTAAGAAGAAGCGGCTTGTACACATCCATGGACAGGTGCAATCTCCTGATCTCAAGAGCCGAAGTAGTGTCTATCAAATTCCAGCTTACGGTGGAGGAAGCAGTGGTATCAGTATCACAGTTCGTATTCTGGATTTCCTCTACTACGAATGATGTCTTTCGAATACTGTCATACGATTCATTGATTTCCAGCACATAGGACACTACCCATCGAACGAAACTCATGTCACCATCTGAACCCTTGGCATTTCATTGAGAACAACTGCAAGAGGGGCAGGAACTGCACATAATGATGCAAGAAAGTGATCGTGGATCGAGTGCCATGTGTTTCTCGCAACTTCCCTCGCTTTATAGCACTTCCGGGATGGATATCGAGGAAGAACAATCCCGTGAAAGAGGCGGTAGAAGCCAATTCACGGCAACATAGCATGCTTTCCTTCCCCAATCATCACTACCCCTAACCCTTTCCATCCAACACGGATTCATCGACAAT
>ERZ1106923.608-NODE-608-length-11661-cov-2.683440_pt1 | contig 11661 bp, 10 predicted proteins | sample MGYA00403657_ERZ1106923 | MGnify/ENA primary metagenome ERZ1106923 (study PRJEB35170, sample SAMEA104062425) | human gut metagenome | biome: human gut; feature: human-associated habitat; material: faeces | place: Denmark | collected 2012-06-19 ...
AAAACAATACCTTTGAAAACGTAGGGCAGGGAGCGATCATGATCCATTCCAGTCTAGAATGGATCATGAAAGTGGTGATGACTTGCCTCGTTTTGGTCTGGAATTATCTGGGGCGGAAGCTGTTTGTATTTAAGTGAGGGAAAAAATAAAAAAATTTTTGTAAAATGGTAAAAAATTTTGCCGAAAGGTATTGAAATTTTGTGAATTATGTTGTATAATATAGGTACAAAACAAAAGAAGCAAAAACGGCGCTCCGCCGTACGGAAGTTACATAAAGCGCTGTGCCGCCTTCGGGCGACGTTTTTGCAGAGAATTTGACTACAAGAGATGTGTTAAACTCCTTTTTTGATGTCGGAAAGGGCCGCGTTGGGAAACGCGGTCCTTTCTTTACTTACTTACTTACTTACTTACCTTTCTTTCTTTATCTTTATCTTTATCCTATTTCTACTTCTATTTCTGTTTCTACTTCTACCTCTGCTTCTGCTTTTACTCTTGCTCCTACTCCTGTTTGGCTGCTCTTACCAAAAGCTGATAGGGGAAATTCTCCGATTTTTCTTTTATGACGACGAAGTTTTCGGAAAGATATTCGTTTACGTATTCGTCCAAGACGCCGCAGCGGATATAGGAGACGACGCATACATTTGCCTCATCGAGTTGTTTTTTCAGACTGACCGAGAAAAAGTTGTCCGAATCGGTAAAATTGGCGGGATCTTGAAAGAAAGCCGGGCCAAGGGGATCATGTCGGGTATAGGCGTATAAAACGGGGCCGTTAAATCCGAAATATTGATAGGTATCTTCCCCTAACTCGTCCAATATGTCGTCCAGATAGGCGGCATTTTCTTTCATTTGGTCATTCAGGTCAAACAGTTTGACATTCGGTACAAATTCCGGCAGAAGAAAAATTCCCGAGGCGGAAAAAAGAATCAGACAACATAATCCCGTCAATCCGAGACCCCGCGCTATATTTTTTTGATTGCGTTCTCCGACGTGGGAAGTGTTTGTTTCTCGGAAGGCAAAGGCCGCAGGGGAGACGGCGCGCGGCTTTTGTCTGTTGCCTGCGAGACAGCACATACGGTAAATTCCTTCCAAGGATAAGATAAATAATAAGATATAATAGGGAAGGGCGAAGATAAAATGATGATTATAGTATTGCCCGCCGAGCCCGACGGAGAATGAAACGAGGAGAAGTCCGCCGAAAATTTTTATGCTTCCGAACAAAACGGATAGAAGGGGATGCCTTTTCCCTTTCGGATAAAGAGTAGCGACAGCGACTGCGCCGAGGCAGAAGAGGACGGTTATCTTTAAGAGCGAGGAATAATGTTTGAGGTCATCGAGAATTTTTTCAAACTGCCACATTCTTTCAAACGGCGAACCGTAAATACCGATATGAGCGGATAACATATGCGGCAGATAAATCGTGAGATAAGGTCCGAGTACACCCGTAACGGCCATGAGGAGCACGCCCATAATTCCGCCGTATAAGCAAGGGAAAACCAATTTATAGAGGAAGTCCTTTCCGCTTTTACAGATGAGGAGAGAGCCTGCAAGAGCGATGAGGAGAAACGGCTCTTTGAACATGACTCCGATCATGAGAGGGACAGCGGACAAAAACAGAACGGGGGAATAGCAGCGGCGGTTTTCGCTTTTGTAGCTCAAAATACAGAGAAAATAGAGGACAATGAACGTTGCACCGAATAGCTCCACCTGTACTTCTCCCGAACGTAACTGGTCATATCCTCCGAACAACATTCCTGCGGAGAGAGCGGCGAGGAGGAAGAAGCACCAAAGCAAAGGGGATTTTTCCCTTTTGAGGCAAAACCTCACGATGATATAGAGAGCGGGCGATAAAGCCGTAAATACGAGAAGAAGGAAGGAAAGAATATTGCAGAGGTAAAAATCTCCGGTGAGGAGGTAGGATAATTCGGATAGAAAGAAAATCATGGGCGGTTTTGTTTCAAATAAATCCCGATAGGGTAAAAGTCCGTGGCTCATACCCTTACCGACGGCGTAATAAATGGTAGTGTCCCAAGTAAACGGCCCGTCGAGCTCATATAAATATCTCGAAAAATAATTTTTTCCCTGAGAAATCAGAACGGATAAAAAAATAACAGAGAGAACAGCAAAAAAGCCCCAAGCGACGCCCCGTTCTATTTTCGTTCGTTTGTCAAATGATTTTTTGTTCATGAATTTATTATATCATTAAAAAGGGAAACAAACAAGTCTTTTTTTTGTATTTTTTTCTCATTTTTGCACATTCTCAAAAGGGAGAAAAAATCGGCCTTTTTCCCTTATGGGAAAAGGAAAAGAAGGCATTTGAAAAGGGAAGGAAAAAAATCCAAAATTTTCTTTGTTGAAAAACGGATAAAAAATTGCCCTCAAAGCCTTATGGGAAAAGGGAAAGAGGCCGATTGAAAGCCAAAGGCGAAAAACTTGACAAGACTGAGTCTTTTTTGCTATAATAGATACGCAAAAAGCCGTTTGGATAATAGCGGAGAAAGAAGTTTTTCATGAAGGAGGCCGAAAAATTGGAAGGATATATACATTCGTTCGAATCGTTCGGCACGGTAGACGGGCCGGGGATAAGGTTTGTCGTATTCATGCAGGGGTGTCCGTTGCGCTGTAAATACTGTCATAATCCCGATACGTGGACGAAGGGTGGCACTGCGTATACAGCGGAGCAGGTATGCGCCGAAGCGTTGAAATATCGGAATTATTTCGGCGATACGGGCGGCGTCACCGTCTCCGGCGGGGAGCCGCTTTTGCAGATGGATTTCGTGACGGAGCTTTTTGAAAGACTGAAAGAGAAGGGGATTCATACGGCTCTGGATACGTCGGGATATATGTTCGATCCCGAAAATCCCGAATCGGTGGAAAAGCATAAAGTGCTTATCCGTTTTACCGACCTTGTGCTTCTTGATATAAAACACATCGATTCAAAATCGCACGAAAGCCTTACGGGAAAAGGGAATGAGCATACTTTGGCCTTCGCGGAATTTTTGAGCGATAACGGTATTTTCATGTGGATAAGGCACGTTTTGGTTCCGGGACTTACGGACGACGACGAGGCGCTCAAAAGACTGAAAGCCTTTATCGATACGTTAGAGACGGTAAAGAAGGTGGAAGTGCTTCCCTACCATACCATGGGCGAAGTGAAGTATGAAAAGCTGGGGTACGATTACCCCTTGAAGGGCGTGCGCCCCCCCGAAAAGGAGCGGGTGCAGAATGCCAAGAGGCTGCTGGGAATTATCAAATAGGCGCATACTCGTCGAGTATACGGGAACATGTGTACAAGGATTATAAAATGAGTGAATTGTTTTCAAAAAAAGATTATAAGAGCCGATTGCAGGGGCTTTGCTGTGTAGAGGTGAGCGGAGAATCGTGCGCCAACTGTCTGACGCTTATGCCCGTGCTTCAATCGTTGATAGACGCCCGCGGCGATATTCGTCTCGTACATGTAGAGGCGGATTTTCAGACGACGGAACTCATGGAAGAATGGGAGGTCTCTCGGGTTCCCACCGTTCTTTTGATGGACGACGGAGAAATTTTCGCGCGTTTTTCGGGATTCCAGCCCGAAGAAATTCTTGAAATCTGGCTGGACGCAAAAATTGAAGAACACAAAGCGGCAAAAGCGGCGGCTTGCGGCAAAGAAGGCAAATAAGAAAAGTTAAAATTATACTGCATGCAAAAAAGTAAAAAAGCGGGGCCGGTGCGCGGCAATCGCATAAAAGGGGAATAGAACGAGGTAAAAGCGCACATACTCATTTATCGCAAAAAATTTTTTTCAGGAGATATTTATATGCAATACAAAGGATGGGAGGGCTTTGTCCCCGGCAAATGGAGCGAAGACGAAGTGGACGTGCGCGACTTTATTCAGCGCAATTACACGCCTTATGAGGGAGATTCGTCTTTTCTTGCGCCGCCTACCGAGGCGACGAAAAAACTGTGGGATATCGTCCTCGACCTTTCTAAAAAGGAAAGAGAAGCGGGCGGTGTGTTGGACGCGGATACCAAAATCGTCTCTACGCTCACTTCGCACGCGGCGGGCTATCTCGACAAAGACCTCGAAAAAATCGTGGGCTTGCAGACGGATAAGCCTTTCAAGCGCTCTTTGCAGCCCTTTGGCGGAATCCGCATGTCGGAAGAAGCGCTCAACATGTACGGGTATACCCTCGATCCCGAAGTCAAAGAAATCTTTACGAAATACCGCAAGACGCACAACGACGGCGTCTATGACGCCTATACGCCCGAAATGCGCGCGGCGCGTTCGGCGCATATCCTTACGGGGCTTCCCGATACCTACGGCCGCGGCCGTATCGTCGGCGACTACCGCAGAGTGGCTCTGTACGGCGTGGACTATCTCATTCGCAAAAAGGAAGAGGATAAACTCGCCATGAACGGCGACATGCTTCCCGATAAAGTGCGCGACAGAGAGGAGCTCTCCGAACAGATCAAGGCGCTCAAAGCGCTCAAACAGCTCGCGGAAATTTACGGGAAAGACATTTCCCAGCCCGCCACGAACGCCGAAGAGGCCGTTCAGGCACTGTATTTCGGATATTTGGCCGCGGTGAAGGACCAGAACGGCGCCGCGATGTCTATCGGTAGAAACAGCACTTTCCTCGATATTTATATAGAACGCGACCTCAAAAACGGCGTCATCACCGAACAGGAGGCGCAGGAACTCATCGATCAATTCGTCATGAAACTCAGAATCGTCAAGTTCATGCGCATCAAGGAATATAACGAGCTGTTCTCGGGCGATCCGACCTGGGTGACGGAGTCTATCGGCGGCATGGGCGTGGACGGACGGACGCTGGTGACGAAAAATTCCTTCCGTATCCTGCACACGCTCGATAATCTCGGTCCCGCTCCCGAACCTAACCTGACGGTGCTTTGGTCGAAGAAGCTGCCTTCCAATTTCAAAAAGTACTGTGCGGAAATTTCCATTCGTACCTCCGCCATTCAGTACGAAAGCGACGATCTGATGCGCCCCGAAATGGGAGACGATTACTGTATCGCCTGCTGCGTGAGCTGTATGCGCGTCGGAAAGGATATGCAATTCTTCGGCGCACGCGCCAATCTCGCAAAGTGCCTTCTTTACGCGATAAACGGCGGCAAGGACGAGCTCATGAAGGACAAAAAGACGGGGAAACCCATGCAGGTTTCTCCCGAATTTGCTCCCGTGTCGGGCGACGGACCTCTCGATTTCGATGAGGTCATCAGAAAGTATAAGCAAATGATGTCCTGGCTGGCGGGTTTGTATGTGAATACGCTCAACCTCATTCACTATATGCACGATAAATACAGCTATGAGGCGCTCGAAATGGCGCTGCATGACACCAAAGTGCGCCGCTTCTTCGCCACCGGTATCGCGGGCCTGTCCTGCGCCGTGGATTCCCTCTCCGCCATAAAATACGCGAAAGTATATCCCGTTCGCAACGAAGAGGGCATCGTCACCGATTTCCGCATTGAAGGGGATTTCCCCAAATACGGCAACAACGACGACCGCGCGGACAATATCGCCGTTTGGCTTTTGAAAACTTTCATGACGGACATCAAGAGCCACTACACTTATCGAGAAAGTATTCCCACGACTTCCATCCTGACCATTACCTCCAACGTCGTGTACGGCAAAAAGACAGGCAACACGCCCGACGGTCGCCGCGCGGGGACTCCCCTTGCGCCCGGCGCCAATCCCATGCACGGCAGGGATACTCACGGGGCTCTCGCTTCCCTCGAATCGGTGGCGAAACTTCCCTATGAGTATTCGAGGGACGGAATTTCCAATACCTTCTCGATTACTCCCGGCTCGCTGGGCAAGGACGAGGATTAACAAATTTAAAAACAAAAGGAGAAAACAATTATGTCAAAACAACAAGTAGATAATTTGGTCAATATGCTGGACGCCTACGTCGCGGACGGTGGCTATCATCTCAACGTAAACGTATTCAACCGCGAAACGCTGCTGGATGCTCAGAAACATCCCGAAAAGTATCCTCAGCTTACGATCCGCGTCTCCGGCTATGCGGTCAATTTCAATAAACTGACGAAAGAACAGCAGGACGACGTGATTTCGCGGACAATTCACGAATCCATGTAACGGGACGAGAAAAAGTAAGATAACGATTTCAGCGTTTGCACGGGAAGCCGAATAATCTTCGGCTTCCTTTGAGAGAAATGTGAGGTATGCCTATGGCGAAACGGAGAAAAAATACCCGCCTCAGGCGGGCTGCGGCTTTGTTGGTCGCGCTCCTGTTGATTGCGGCTATTATCTGCGGTTACATACTTTGGAGCAAGGGCTATCTGGACGGCTTTATTCCCTCGGAAAGTACATCGGACGAAGAGAGTTCGGGTGGAAGTTCGGACAGTACGTCGAACGAAGACAGTTCAAGCGGAAGTTCGGACAGTACATCGGACGAGGATAGTTCAAGTGGAAGTTCGGAAAGTACATCGGACGAAGAGAGTTCGGGCGGAGCGGATATCGTTACGGACGAATTGAGTATTCATTTTCTGATGCTGGGAAATAAATATTCGGGGGATTGTACGCTGATTAAGGCGGGGGATACGGAAATTTTAATCGATGCCGGTTCCAGGGCGAGTTCCGCGGAGACGATTGCGGAGTACGTGAGCGAATATTGCGAGGACGGAGTTCTCGAATATGTGATTGCCACGCATGCGGATCAGGATCATATTTCGGGATTTGTGGGAACGACGAAAATTCCCGGTATTTTCGACGTATTCGAATGTGAAACGATCATCGATTTTCCGAAAACCAATAAAGACACGAAAGTTTATCACGATTATGTCGAAAAACGCGACGCGGAAGTAGAGAGCGGCGCGGTGCACTATACCGCCCTCGAATGTTGGAACGAGACGGACGGAGCAAAACGCAGCTATGAGATCGCAGACGGAATTACGATGAATATTTTATACAACATATTCTATGAGGAAAAGTCGAGCGACGAAAACAATTATTCCGTATGTCTGTTATTTACGCAGGGGGAAAATCATTATTTATTTACGGGAGATTTGGAGGAGAAGGGCGAGGAGGCTCTGGTGGAAAAAAATGATTTACCGCAATGCAAATTGTTTAAGGCAGGACATCACGGAAGTCCCACTTCGAGTACGGAGGCACTGTTATCTGTAATTCGTCCCGAAATCGTCGTCGTGAGCTGCTGTTGCGGCTATAAGGAATATACAGACAATATGCTGAATGTTTTTCCCTCTCAGGCTTTCGTGGACAGGGTTGCGCCGTATACGGACAAAATTTATGTTCCGACCGTCTATTCCGAAACGGCGGAGGGAGGCTTCGAGGCGATGAACGGCAATATTGTCGTTTCTTCGGACGGCGGAGAAGTAACCGTGAGCTGTTCCAATAACGATATTCTTTTCAAGGATACCGAATGGTTCAAAAAATACCGTACGTGGCCAGAAAACGGAGTGGGAGCGGCATAGGTGGGGCGATAAGTACGCGTCGGCAATGTGGAGAAAGCGATTACGATAAGCGCGCATCGGCGATGTGGCAAAAGTGATTGCGATAAATGCGCGTCGGCAGTGTGGCGAAAGCGGTTGCGATAGGTGTGCGTTGGCAGTATGGCATAGTCGATTGCGATAAGCGTGCGAACGGAAACGGCTGGGATAAGAGGTGGAGCTCGAGAATACCGAGTGGCAGTAATACTAAGCGGATAGAGACGAGCGGCAAAAAAGTACTTTTTTTCGGAAAGAGGGCGGCGGAGGTTGACATTTTCGCAAAAATAGGGTACAATACCCAAAAGAAAAGGCACGTGCCTTTTTCGGCGTAATTTGATTACGCCGAAAAAATCCTTCAATAAGGCGGGAATTACCGGTTTTATGAATATTCTGACAGCAATCAACAAAAAATATCTGCCCTATTTTGCGGCGATGATTCGTTCCTTTGCAGACAATAACCCCGGCGAGCATACGGTATACATAGCGACCAAGGAAGTGACGGACGCGGATATCGAAGCATATCGGGAATATCTGCCCGAACAGGTGACTTTCCGTCCCGTAGCCTTTAAGGAGGAAATTCTCGAAGGCGCGCCCACCGAAAAGAGATGGCCGAAGGAGATTTATTACCGCATTTTTGCGGCGGAGTATCTTCCCGAAAGCGTAGACCGTATCCTCTATATGGACAGCGACATCATCGTAAAAGGGGATATTTCCGACTTCTACAATACCGATTTCGAGGATAATTATTTCGTGGCGACGACTAACGTCCATGCTCGCTTCTTAAAATGGTTTATCCGCGTAAAAAACGGTGCGAACAAAAATACCGTATATGTAAATACCGGCGTTTTATTGATGAATTTGAAGAAACTCAGGAAAGAACAGGATACGGAAGAAGTATTAAAATATATCGCCCGCAGGAGATTCTTTCTCACTTTGCCCGATCAGGACGTCATTTCCACTCTGTACGGGCATAAAATCAAGATAGAAAACGGAATGGTTTACAACCTCAATGAACGGAAAATCCGAGGCTGGAACCGCCGCCACAGGGGCAAAGACGCGATAGGGCTCGCTCATGTGGATGAAAAGGTGAAAATTATCCATTATATCGGCAGAAACAAGCCTTGGAATGAAAAATATCGCGGGATTCTCAAACCCTATTACGACAAATACAAAGTAAAGTGAAAAAATCGGAGTTTTTTGTTTTTTTACCCGAAAACCATTGACAAAACGGAAAAATCGGAATATACTATAACTATATTGAGGGAGTAGTTTGCGCCTTTCTTTTCGGGGCGTAACGGTTCCAACAACACCGGCGGAGTTCGATTTCGCCTGGGACTGTTTGAAAAAATGAGACTCATGCGCTATATTATCCGTCGTTTCGCGGCATAATATGGAGCATGAGTCTTTTTTTGAAAAAGCAAAAGGAGAAATGCAAAATTCAATGAAACACTATCTTTGCGACGCGGAAGAGGTTCTAAAAGAAGTCGGGGCTTCGCCCGACGGTCTGTCCGCAGAAGAAGCGGCTTCCCGACTCGAAAAAAACGGCAGAAACAAGCTGGCGGAGGGCAAAAAGACCTCGATGTTCAAGCGTTTCCTTCTGCAGCTCGTCAACCCGATGATCATCGTCCTTCTGGCGGCCGCGGCTGTCAATCTCGCCACCGTCATCATCGACCGCGTGAGAGGGGGAAATGAATCCTTTGCAGAATTTATCATCATCGTCGCCGTCGTGCTTCTCAACGCCATTCTCGGCGTCGTTCAGGAGGGGCGCGCCGAGCACGCCATAGAAGCGCTCAAAGAAATGACGGCTTCCACCTGCAAGGTAATCCGCGGCGGTCAGCTCCTCGCCGTAAAGAGCGAGGAAATCGTCGTCGGGGATATCGTCATCCTCGAAGCCGGAGATTCCGTCCCCGCTGATTGCCGCATCCTCGAATGCGCTTCCTTGAAGGCGGAAGAATCCGCTCTGACGGGCGAGAGCGTCCCCGCAAACAAAGAGGCCGAAAAGCTCGTGGCCGAGAACGGCAAGGACATCCCCTTGGGCGACAGAAAAAATATGGTCTACATGGGCAGCACCGTCGTATACGGCCGCGCAAAGGTCGTCGTCGTGGCGACCGGCATGCAGACGGAAATGGGCAAGATCGCCGATATTCTCGCTCAGGCTAAGGACGAGGTCACTCCTCTGCAAAAACGCCTCAATAAACTGTCGCAGATTCTGAGCTATATCGTGCTCGGTATCTGTGTGTTCATCTTCGCGTTTAAGCTCATTCTCGAAAGAGATTTCGCACTCGAAGTCGTCCTCGACAGCTTTATCGTCGCGGTCTCGCTCGCCGTCGCCGCCATTCCCGAAGGACTTGCGACCGTCGTCACCATCGTCCTTTCCATGGGGATGACCAAAATGGCGAAGAAAAAGGCCGTAGTCAAACGGCTCACCGCCGTCGAAACCCTCGGCTGCACGCAGATTATCTGTTCCGACAAGACCGGAACTCTCACGCAACAAAATGACCGTCGTGGACCATTACGGGGACGACGAAGCCTTGCTCGCACGCGCGATGGCGCAGTGTTCGGACGCCGTGCTCGACGCGGAGGCGAAAGAGGCAAAGGGAGAGCCTACGGAATGTGCGCTCGTCAATTATGCCTATAAACTGGGGCTCGACAAGACGAAATTGGATTTCGAAGATAAGCGCGTCGCCGAAGCGCCCTTCGACAGCCTTCGGAAAATGATGTCCACCATTCATTCCGCGGGCGGAGGATTCGTACAATATACCAAGGGAGCGCCCGACGAAATTCTCAAACGCTGCACGCACGTCCGTGTCGGAGGAAAGGATATTCCCCTCACGGACGAAAAGCGCGAAGAGATTCTCGCCGCGAATAAGCAAATGGCGGACAGGGCTCTGCGCGTGCTCGCCGCCGCGTATAAGAAGCTCGAAAGCGTGCCCGAAAAGTTCGAGCCGGAGGATATCGAAAAGGGACTTACCTTCCTCGGCCTCACGGGCATGATAGACCCGATCCGCCCCGAAGTCAAGGACGCTATCGTCGAGTGTAAGGCAGCCGGTATCCGTCCCATTATGATTACGGGCGACCATATAGATACCGCGGTAGCCATCGCGACGGAGCTCGGGATTATTACCGACAAATCTCAGGCGATTACGGGTTCGGCGCTCGGAGAAATGAGCGACGAGGAATTTGAACAAAAAATCGGACAGTATTCCGTGTATGCCCGCGTACAGCCCGAACACAAGGTGAAAATCGTCACGACATGGAAGAAAAAGGGCTATATCACCGCAATGACGGGCGACGGCGTGAACGACGCGCCCAGTATCAAGAGCGCGGATATCGGCATCGGCATGGGAATTACCGGTACGGACGTCACCAAGGGCGCGGCCGATATGGTATTACAGGACGACAATTTCGCCACCATCGTCACCGCCGTGGGCGAGGGACGGAGAATTTACGACAATATCCGCAAGGCGATTCAGTTCCTGCTTTCCAGCAATCTCGCGGAGGTCGTGGCCGTGTTCGTAGCGACCATGCTGGGATTTACTCTGCTTCGGCCCATGCACCTGCTGTGGATAAATCTCATCACCGATACGTTCCCCGCGCTCGCGCTCGGTATGGAAGAGGGCGAACGCGACCTCATGAAACGAAAGCCCCGCGACGACAAGGAGGGGATTTTTGCGGGCGGCGTCGGACTCAACGTCGTCTTGCAGGGGATCTTTATCGGCGTCATCACTCTGTTGTCCTATTTCATCGGGCATTATATCGAAACGGGCGTCTGGGAATGGACGTTCAAAGAGTCGCTCGAAGGTATGAGCATGGACGGCATGACGATGGCTTTCCTCACGTTATCCATGACGGAGATGTTCCATTCCTTTAATGTGCGGTCTATCCATCACTCCGTGTTTTCCATGAAAAAACAGAATAAGTACCTTTGGGGCGCATTTGTGTTCTCTCTGCTTCTGACTTTGTTCGTCATCTATGTCCCCGGCGTCAATACCGCTTTTGAATTCGCCGCCATCAGTGCGAAAGAATACTTCATCGCCGTCGCGCTCGCGTTTACCGTCATTCCGTTCGTGGAGATTTGCAAACTCATTCGGCGGGTGAAAAATAAGAACAAGGGACTTTGACAGCGAAAGAAAAAAAGTTGACGAGGATCGAACTCGCGATCTTCTCCGTGACAGGGAGACATGTTAGCCACTA
>ERZ1106923.610-NODE-610-length-11645-cov-17.660224_pt1 | contig 11645 bp, 6 predicted proteins | sample MGYA00403657_ERZ1106923 | MGnify/ENA primary metagenome ERZ1106923 (study PRJEB35170, sample SAMEA104062425) | human gut metagenome | biome: human gut; feature: human-associated habitat; material: faeces | place: Denmark | collected 2012-06-19 ...
TCCGGAGATGAACACTCACTCAGTCTGAAATCCTAACCCCTCCTCCATCCGGAGATGAACACTCACTCAGTCTGAAATCCTAACCCCTCCTCCATCCGGAGAATCACGATGAACTCACGCATCCACAACCCACACTTCTTCAACAAACAACCGCCAACACACTAGTTGGTGAGCTTCGCGGGGCCGAAGGTATTGGCAGTCTCCTCAAGTCCCTTGAAATACTTCACAGTCTTCACACGAAGCTCCAGCGTGGCGTCCTCGTCGCAGACGATCATGGCGTTCTTGTGCATCTGCAGGCTCGAAACGGTCCACATGTGGTTCACGCCCTCCTCGACGCACTTGGCGAGAGCGAAGGCCTTATGCGAGCCGTTGATGATGATCACCACTTCGCGGGCATCCAGAATGGTGCCGACGCCCACAGTCAAGGCAGTCTTAGGTACCTTATTGATATCGTAGTCGAAGAAACGGCTGTTGGCAACGATGGTGTCGTACGCCTACGCCTCATCCGCCACACGCAGGACTCACCAACGTCTTCACACGCGTACGAGAGCTGAGCGAAGAGCCGGGCTCGTTAAAAGCGATGTGACCGTCGGGACCAATACCGCCGAGGAAGAGCTCGATGCCTCCGTAGCGCTTGATCTCCGCCTCGTAGTTGGCGCACTCCACGAGAAGATCGGGGGCGTTTCCGTTCAGAATATGAATATTCTGAGGACTGCGGGTGATGGAAATGGAAATGAATTACGGAATATCGATGTGCTGGAAGAGATTCTTGTACATGAAGGAGTGGTAGCTCTCGGGGTGGTCGACGGGGAGGTTCACGTACTCGTCCATGTTGAAGGTCACGACGTTCTTGAAAGAAATGCGACCGTCCTTGTACGCCTGAACAAGTCTCTTGTAAACGCCAACCGGAGAGGATCCAGTGGGCAGACCTAGGGATCACGAAGGGGAGGAGAAGGGACCCAGAACGAAAGGTCTTTCGGGGGTGGGATTGAACTTGTTTATTCTGTTGATGACATAGTTCGCGACGTAATCGCAGAGGAGATCGTAGTTTTCCTTGATAACAAGACGCATGAGTGAACGAAAAAGTGAGTGTCAAGAGCCCTCTCCGGACGCACAGTGGCATTTTCGGGTTCGACATACAGATCGGCAATGACTTGTCAAACAAAGGATGCTCTGTGTCACTGCGTTTGCGAGCATATAAGCTTGCGTTTGGTTGCAGCTCTCGAGGAGGGGCGCAATGCATTCTGTTTCTTTGTTGCGCGCGAAATAGGGTAGCATGGAGTGTCTAGTGGAGGGATCCATGATCCAAATCCTCACAAGCGCGTTGAGCTGTTTGGCGCATGTTTTGAAGGACGTGCTGTCTGACCGCTAGATCAACGGGGACTTTGTCATACAGTGCAGCGATGAAGGCGTGTCGTTCCAGGTGACGGGCTTGGCGTTGCAATCGTTCTTTCGGGTATCCTTCGACAAGAGTACCTTTTCGAACTACACGTGACGGTTCCAGCGTAATCTCACGGCTAGATTTCACGAAACTGTTGACTACGGCGTCAGTTCCAAATCGATTCTTTCTATATTCAGAGATATAAAGCACATCGTTGCGATCACGATGAAAGTAGGAATGGAGTGTGGAATGTGAGGGTAGGTGGAGCATGCGGAGATTGAGTACAACCTGGTGTTCGAGGTTTTGTGCAACCACCAGATTCGGAAGGTGTACCGGCTTCGTCTGTTTGAAGGCAACGCGCCGAATGTGAACGCGAGTGGGAATGGGTGTGTGAACTCGCTTTCCATCCGTCCCGCATTGCTGTACAAGGCGATTCAGTACTTACAGACGCGAGATGAGATTGTGTTGAAGGTACTGCCGAACGCGGTGTCGATTGAGAACATCCCGGTGGAGGGAGAGGTGCGTACGGTGAGCAACTTGAACACGGGAGACATGGACGAGTTTTCCATTCCGAGTCCGACGTCTCTTCGTTTCTTCACCAATGTTGTTTTTCCTATTTCGATTGAATGTAGGGGCTTCTCTCCGTGCTGCAATTCGCGCAGGTGGTTGACATTGCGTTGGTTCAGTGTCGTTTCGGCGAGGGAGGGTCGGTGTTGCACTTGGCACCGAAGCAGGGCTGCGAGCACACGGGAGTGACCTTTGAGTTTCTGCTGACGACGTCATCGGAGGATGAGACGTGGGCGTTGCTGGTTATTCTGACAGGCAGAACGAATTCGGAGGCGATTCACGACAGCGCGACGCAGTTCAACGAGAGTCATCGGCCTGAGAACGCAGCGAAGCGCGTGGAGCGTAGCGCAACCGCGAATGAGGAGGAGAATGACGACGAGTTTTGGAAGCGAGTTTGATTTGTGATGGTGTTTGAGGTGTAGAGGAGGGATGAAGAGGAGGAGTGGTATTACCGTGTTTTCAAGAAACATGTTGAAGGGGATTCAAGAGAAGCTGTAGGTGATCTCATGAAAGAACCGCGTACTCTCAGAAGAGAGCTGAAACAGGTTAAGTAGACTCAACAGAGAACTCACACACCTCGAATGAAAGCAACAAACACGAACAACTACTAGAATGCATGTATTGCAGAATACGCGGGAGATGGGATTTCGACAAAGGATCGATCGTAAGCGCGTCGAGCTCCTCCTCCTTTACCCACTTTCTGTTGCGATTATCACTCTCTGGCCACCAGTCGTAGACCTTCGTGCACTTCATGGGATAGAGATGCCATAGCACAGGCTTTCCGAGTTTGTTGTTATATGTTACAGTTGAAATGCAGTCCCCAATCTCCCCCTCCACCTATTCATCACAAAACGGATGCACACTCACTCCAGCCTCCTCGAACGTTTCTCTCCGTGCCGCTTCGAGATCCGTTTCATCGTTCTCCCACCCCCCTTTCGGGAGAACCCACTTCTCTTTGTTGTTGTGGGAGGAGACGAAGAGGATAGAGTCATTCTGAATCACGGCGCAGCTAGTGGGTGAGGAAGGGGGAGTGTACGGTACCCCACGACAAGTCTGGTTTCACCGTCATAACGCTGCTTCTCTCGTCCCTCCCTCGCTTTCAGGAAGGGATATTCGCTCATTTTTGAGAAGAGAGGAACGGGCGTTTCAGAATGAATCTTCTTTCCTAGAGAAGGATCGGGGGCGAGAGGAGAGGTGTGATGGTGACAGTACGATTTGAATGGAATGCAGAAGTGGGTTGTGCGGCGTTTTGGACATGGGAATGGAATTCGTGCACTTGGAGGGGGTTGAATGGATAGAGTTGAGTGGTTTGAAGTAGTGGTTGCAGAAAGGGTATGCTTCGCGTGATTGTGGTGATGAAGGAGTTGAAGAAGAGAGGAGTGAATGGCGTGTTCACGCAGCCACACTTCGTAATTCTGATAGGGTTAGGTGGTTTGAAGAAGAGATGCAGTGAGAGCTGGTTTTACGGGTTGTGACATGGATGTGTGATTGGAATGTGTGCAGTATAGTGAAATAGACCACAACGAGGAGGGTTATGCGACCGGAGTGATCTCTCCAATTTGAATGTGAACTTATCATCTAGAGAGCCTCTCACGCAGTTCTTATTCTTCACAGCAATCGTTTCGTGTTTCAGCTCCCTGTCCCCAAAGCATCCCCAATAACTCCACTACCAATTTACAGACTCACAGTACTAGCAATTCCTTTCTGTGAAGCACTCACGCTCCTTTTCAAGATAATGATGGAGACGCCCCGATTCCTTGCAATCTGATTGGCAGATCCATCCCCCGATTCAAGTCGCTCCATTCTCCATCTAGTGCCCCGTTGTTAACCTCTATGAGTGAAATACCACCATCTCTACCCCATGCCCGCGTTTTGTGTGCCTCCTGTGGAGTGATAAAGGGAATTGATGCTTTCGTCAACCCTTCGACGCATGCGAGGGTGCCATACTGTAGGAACTGTATGAATAGCAACAAGTACTGTGTGTGGAGGGTGTGTGAGCATAACTGTCTAGATCGTTTATGGGAACACTCAAGAGAGGGATACTCGCGCCTGACGGATTGTATGTACAAGCCACGGAGGTTGAAGGGCACCTGTGCAGTCCCTCAAGCGAATTGGCTTGTTGCGAGTCGAATGTCCTTTCGGAAGTATAACGTCTATTTAGCTCGTGTGATCTCGTACCGCAGAGCGTAGTGTTCGTCTGCGTGTTGTTCATCGTTGTAATTGCTTCTTTGCTAATTGTTGTTGTTCCTTTGCTAATTGTTATTGCTTCTTTGCTAATCGCTGCTGCTTAATTCCTCATCGCTGTTACTTCATCGCTATTACTCCTCTGCATTCTCTCTTTGCGAACAAAGGCTGTTTGTTGACACCAACGAACTACTCCGAGAAAGCAATGTCTATCCTATTGCCATCCAACACTCTGTACAACAAAGACAACAGCTAATCACTAACACTAGACAAACTACAACACATATCCATGCCCAGGAACAGCAGAGAAGAAAGGCGAAACTGCCACTGTCCAATGGAAAATGGTATCACGACTGATACTCAGTGTGCCGACCGATAATACACCAAGCGTGCCACATACGCTTTTCGCAACGGCAGCTGCGCGCGCTTGACGGTTTTGCACCTCGCCTGTGGGACAGCGGAGACGCCTCGAATTCGCTTCGGACTCTGGGCGGTGGAGGAGGGCGACGTCGACGCTCTTTGCTGGGCGTTGGGCTGAAGCAACCGATAGCCTATGAGGTCACACCCAAGAAGGATAGGGATACGCTTGTCTTGCTGCTCTCTGCACTGCGCACAGCTCGGTAATAGGACAGGAGAGAGGGGATGGATAAAAGAGGTCAAGGGCTTGGTCATTCCACATGTCGAGCATAGCACGAGCAGCTGACCGGAACTGGAGACAGATACACTCATTTCGATTCGAGTGAGAGGACAGAACTGACAGCCCAAGCTGTATGTGGCGAAAGCAAGAGTTGTATCATCCACCAATCAGATTGCGCATTCCTGCATGTCCACCAAGCCCTTCCATTCTGTCGATTCTGGCAAATTGGGCATTTCGGCTCCCAATGCGTATTGCATTGTGATGGAGAGGGTGTGTGAAAGCGCATTTTCTTTGAAAGGATGGGGAATCGTCACTGGAAATCATCGTTGTTTATTCGCATTCCTTCTTTCTAAATTGAATGGGATAAAAGGAGTGGAGATCATTACAAACTAAACTGGGATTGTGATGGAATTGCCCATCCTCCGTTTTCCTTCTTCTCCCTCCATCCATCACCTCTACTCCTGTACAACCTAACGCTGAACTTACAAGGATTCTTCCTTCCTCCTTGTCGTACAAGGGAGAGCGAGTGTGCTGAACAGAGGAAATGGAGTGCTCTAAACAAATAGCATGTTCTCTTCACGGAAGGAGTGACTTCGACAACGAAACACAAGAAATCGAAATCAAGGGCACAAGACAGCCATAATGGAAAATGCCAGCCCAGGAGCCAATGAGATTGCAAAATGACAAATGACAGGAATGGAATCGCGGTTATCCCTAAACACATGGACATCCCATTCTCGCCAAATGCATTATTTCTTATCTCTGAAAGAAGATGAAAAGCCTAGCGCTGCTATGTCTGCTGTGTATATACCCCTAAGAGGTCTCATGCGTAGTTTCCGTTGTTCTGAGCACAATTACGTGTAACAACGGCGAGGTGTACGTGTCTGTGACGAAGAAGTGTTTGTCGTGGGGAGCGGAGGAGTCGTACAAGATTCTGAATGGCGCCACTGTATTGGTGACCAGTGCTGCTTTCGCTACCAACGAGCAGCGTACCGATGAGTACTGCCTGACTGCGACGGCGGGCAACCTGTACAACTTCCAGATTATCGATTCGTACGGTGATTCCTGGGCCGCTGGTGCTTGGGTGAGCGTGGCCGGTCTGTACGGTAACGTGGTGCTGAAGACGACGTTGGTGGAGAAGCGTCAGGAGGAGTTCCTTCTGATGCTGAACTACCCGATCATGAAGAACGTGGAGTGGAAGATGTACACTTCTGCGAGCAGCATCGATTCGAATTGGAACACGCTGAACTTCTCCGATGGCAGTTGGACTGCTGTGACGCTGGGTTCGACGGCGTCATCCGTTTCGGGCACGCAGTACTTCCGCAAGACCTTCACGAGCGTTGCGAACATGGCTGCGTACGAGGTGGAGATGAACTACAAGTTCGGTATCGTGGCTTACGTGAATGGCAAGGAGATCTACCGTGACCACATGAACGACGGCGTTGTGTCCCCGTCGACGCCTTCCAACGGCGCTTTCGAGATGTGCGAGTACCACGGCGTGGTTCGTCCCGCGAAGGAGATTGAGGGTTCGAGCGCCGTGCTGGCTGTGGAGCTTCACTTCCCCACGACGGGCGAGAATGTCATCGACTTCAACGCCTACCTGGCTTTGCTGGCTCCCTCCAACCGCATGACGGAGGACGCCAACTGCTACGTGTATCCCTACACTACGACCATCTCCGCCACGGGTCCCACAAATCCCACCTACATTTTCGACTGGGACCGAGCGACTTACCTGAACGCTGCTCAAACGACTCTTCCCGCGACGGTGTCCTACGAGTTGGGCGGACCTCGCGCGTACATCAACGGCGTGCGCGTGTGGCCCTACACGTACACGACGTCGTCCCCTGGTTCTTTCACGCTGGCCGGCGCGATGAGCTCTTCGAGCACCTACACGAACGTGGTGACCGTTACTGGCGCTTCCTACGAGTCCAGCGTGTACAAGACGTTCTACGGCTACTTCAACGCGAAGGCCTTCCAGTCGTACCGTCTCACGCTGACGGCAGGCGCAAGTACCACCTACGTGTACGGTGTGGAGGTGCAGCCCGTGGTATGCGCTGATCTGGCTCCAGCGGCTATCACGTTCAATCCCAACTCATTCACTGCTTACACGAAGCACAGCAGTTTGAGTATCCGTCCTGTGATCGAGGAGTTCGTCAACTGCCAGATCACGCCCACGCTGCCCGCCGGACTGACCTTTACCTCGGCGACCTGCATGATCTCGGGCAAGCCGACGGCTCCCCTGTCTATGACCACCTTCACGATGTCTTCTGTGATGAACGGCCAGACCTACCAGGGCACCTTCACGCTTGAAGTGATTGACTGCACTGCGACGCTGGTGCAGATTCTCCGCACGTACAAGTCGGGAGCGGAGAAGGAGACCTTCTCGATCAAGGACATGACGACGCAGCAGGTGGTGCTGAGCGTGACTGCCAACTCGGGTCAGACGACGAACCAGGACTGGTCGACGTACCTGTGCATGACGAACCCCAAGTACGAGATCGACGTGGGCTCGACGAACGCCTACTGGACGGAGTACTCGAGACTGTTCGTGAACGCGATGCTGGGAGAGACCGAGTACGAGACGATTGCGCGTCTTCGTTACGATTCTTACGTGGGTCTTCCCGAGGACCGCGTGATCTTCGCGCAGTGGTCGGTGGCGCCGCAGTCCCAGTGGTTCTACAAGATGAACGAGGTGCCGGCGAACTGGTACAACTCGGAGACCTCGGGCTGGAACACGGGTTCGATGGGCAGTTACACGGGCGCGACGAACCAGATCCAGCTGTACAAGAAGACCTTCACCGTGGCGTCGCTGAACGAGGTGGCTGGATTCGTGATCTCGCTGCGCTACCTGTACGGCTGTGTGGTTTACATGAACAACGTGGAGGTGTTCCGCAACGGCGTGGAGGGCGATTTAAGCGCGGCGAGCGTGGGTCTGAACGCGTACACGAACTTGCTGTACCACCAGATCTCGCTTCCCAAGAAGACGATGGCTACGGCTGAGACGCCGGCGGTTAACTACCTGCAGGAGGGCACGAACACGATCGCGGTCGCGATTGTGGCGCAGACGGCGTCGCAGACGACCTCGGTGTTCGACTGCGCGGTGCGTCTGATGGGCGGCGTGGGCAACTCGCGCGTGTTCGACTACACGCTGAGCTACACTTCGTTCTCGGGCTTCCCCAACGATCTCGCCAACCTGTTCTACGTGAACTACATCTCCTTGACGACCTGTACGGACAACTACTGGACGATCTCCTTCAACAACGACCGTCGCGAGTGGATTTCCTCCGTCGACGCGTTCCTGTACTACGCGCAGAGCACGCAGCAGCCCACGCAGTTCACGCTGAAGGCGCGCAACAGCAACCTGGAGGAGTGGACGACGATTCGCGCTGTGACGGGCATGGAGTGGTCGCTGCAGGGCGAGCACAAGACGCTGTGGCTTCAGAACAGCAAGCCGTGGAACCAGTACCGCTTCGAGAACATCGGCACGGGTGATGCTTCCAACTGCGAGTGGAAGATCGGTGGTTTCAACCTGAACGTGGACCTCATTCCCACGAACATCCCCGACCTCACCTACCAGTCTCCGGTGCTCATCACGCTGGGCATCGAGATGGGTGAAATCTATCCCAACTCCGAGTACTACTTCGACTTCTCCATCTCTCCCGCGCTGCCCGCTGGCCTTTCGATTGACTCCACGGGTAAGATCTCGGGCACGTGCAACGTCCAGAGTCCTTCCACCGTGTACCAGATCACTGCGAGCAAGGTGGGCGGTGGTACTGTGACGGTTCCCATTACGCTGTCGGTGGAGCCTTGCACTGGCGAGAAGCATCTGATCACGCTGGTGGCGCGTCTGGACTCCTGGCCTTCGGAGGGCTCGTACAAGCTGTTCTCGGGCAAGGGCACGACGGGTCAGGTGGTCGCTTCGACCAACGCGTTCAAGGTGGCGAACGGTCTGAACTACGGTGACTTCTGCGTGGCCAACAACATCTACACGCTGGAGATGTACGACTCCAATAGTGACGGCTGGAATAACCCTGCTGGCTACTACCTTACGATTGATATTGGTACGATGGTGTTCGAGATGGGTCAGTTCCCAACGGCGACGCCTTCGATCTCGACGATGTTCTCCTCGCTGCTTCCCTTCCAGATCGACTACGACACGTGGAAGGTGTTCAACAGCGGCGCGGCCGTGACTGAGGGCTGGGCTGGCAAGGACTTTGACGATTCGGCGTGGTCCTCGATGAAGGCTGCTGATTTCGGTAACCACATGGGCACGACGGCGTACGTGAGACACGAGGTGAACATTCCGTCCATCGACGACTACTATGTGCTGAACGTGCGCGTGAAGTACACGGGCGGTATTGTCGCCTACTTCAACGGCAACGTGGTGGCGCGCTTCAACCTGGAGGACAACTACGACGCTTCGACGGAGGCGCTGGCTGTGCACGACGCGACGCTATTCTCCAAGTTCCACGTGGTGTTGCCGACGGCTGGCGCTGTGACGGGCAAGAACGTGATCGCTTTTGAGGTGCACCGCGCGGCTGGAGAGAGTGCTGTGGTGTTCGACGCGACGGGTGTGTTCGGCGTGAACGACTGCTCTGTGGTGGTGGACACCTTCTCCGAGATTGACGCCAGCGAGGTGTCTGGCTGCACGAAGGAGGACCTGCTGGACATTCTGCCCACGACCTACGGCTACATTCCCAACACAGTGGGTTCGTATTTGTCTTGGACTGTGGAGAACCTGGAGGGCTCCAAGTTCAACGCGTTCGCGCTCCAGACGAACAACGCTGCGACGGGCTACGGTTTCTCGGTGTACGGCCGTTGGGAGACCACCGACGAGTACACGAGCGCGCTGGCTGTGACGAACCAGGCGACGCTGTACCAGCAGCGTTGCAGCTGGGAGATGCCCGCGGGTATCGCTGGCTTCACGCAGTTCCGCTTCGTTGTGGACTCGGCTGCTTCCACCATCGTGAGCACGAACGCGTACGCCATGGTGTACTGCAAGCCGAGCGGCAGCGGTTCTTGCCCTGCTGTGGGCGACTATCCCGCTGTGGGCGAGGGTCAGATTTCTCCGGCGAAGTGCGCTGAGGGTTTCAGAGGCTACTCGTACAGAACGTGCACGAACGGTCAGTTGGGCGAGGTGCAGACGGACAAGTGCGATTACAAGGTGCCTGCCAGACTGGAGTACATTAATCCGAACATGGAGTTCGTGATGGGCACGGAGGTGTCGAGCGGCGTGCCTTCTTACAGAAACATCATCACCGAGTTCTTCATGCAGGACAGCACGCCGCTTCCCGAGGGTCTGAAGATCGACACTGCGACGGGCGAGATCACGGGTATTCCCGTGGCAACGATGGATGCGAAGGCGTTCACGGTGCGTGGCAAGAACCCGAAGGGCGAGACGTTCGTTGCGATTACGATCTCTGTGCGCAAGGGTCGTTGCGCTCCTGAGGGCGTGTTCGAGCGCACTCCTGTGGGCGAGGTGGCTGTGTACGAGTGCGCCATGCAGGGCAGTTATGTGGGTACGCAGAAGAGAGCGTGCGTGCTGGGCAAGAAGGACGGTGAGTGGCAGAAGGCGACGGGATTCTGCATGCCTGTGATGGCGATTGTGCTGCTTGTGATTGTGGTGATCATTGTGATTGTGGCGGTGGTTCTGATTCTGTCGAGATCGCGCAAGACGAAGGCTGTTGGCGGCGTGAAGGGGAAGAGCGGAAAGGCGTCTGGTAGCAAGAAGGGTGCTGCGAAGAAGACCTCGACGAAGGCTGTGAAGGTGTAATTGTTATGCGTGTGTTTGTTGTGATTTGCTATTTGGATCGGTTTGTGAAACCGGAGTCTGTGTTGAATAGGAAGTAGTCCTTCATGAGGAGCATTTCAAGCGAGATCAGCAATTAGTATCCCTTTCCATTTACTGCTGGTGGAAAAGAGTGGAAATGGTGATGCAGTGGGTTTTCTGAGGTAGTAGAATGCTTTACTTGAAGGGTTTGTGTTTTCAATGGGTGTTCTCCATTTCCTGGATTCTAGTGCATAATTCGGGTGTGGATAGTGATGTTCATAGAAATGGATGGCGAATAGTGAAAGCAACGCTGATGAAGGAGTGCGGTGATACAAAGTGGAGCAACCATGAGAGATAGATAAGGTGATTCTATTGTGCATGAAAAGACGCCAAATGCGGAATAAGTAAACATCGACTGGTGATTGCGCCTCCACCAATCACAATAATGAAAGTGATAATGAGAGTGGATTGTGTTTCCTTGGATGATTTCTCCTAAGTAAACTTGGTGAATAAACTGGTGCTCATTTCTTGGTTTGTGTTTCAGTGCATTTCTAGGACGATTTGCTAACAGAAGTGTTTTGGAATCCTTATGATGTGGTTAGAACAGAGTAATGGGCTTCTGCTGAAAGCAATACACGAAAGACCGCTTGACATCGCTATCCTTCTTGCGAGGAGGGTGCTCTGTTCCACATATCATTTACAGTCTCAACTATTCCTGGATGTGCTTTGCGACATGCCATTGTAATGTCCTGACGTCTAAACTGGTAAACACAACCAGCAAGATTCCTCTCCACTGAAACCACTCTATCACTTTCTACCCACACCTCCCGTTGCCACACAAGAGCACTACCCTCTTCTCGTTCCACCAGCGTCCTTCGCTCCATCCATATGATGCTCCTCCCAAAACACAGGGAATCTAATTCACCTCGATTGCTGCCATTTCAGAGAAGCGAGTAGTAATCACCGTGCTGTCAAAAGCATCCATAAACTGAGACAGTATTCTTTTCCACCATGAGCTATTCCCCTTATGACCCGAATGCAGTGTACAACCACTGGATCGCGAGGGAGAACGCCTATTACGACTACCTCATGTACTGGCAGATGGA
>ERZ1106923.611-NODE-611-length-11633-cov-19.938677_pt1 | contig 11633 bp, 17 predicted proteins | sample MGYA00403657_ERZ1106923 | MGnify/ENA primary metagenome ERZ1106923 (study PRJEB35170, sample SAMEA104062425) | human gut metagenome | biome: human gut; feature: human-associated habitat; material: faeces | place: Denmark | collected 2012-06-19 ...
AAGTGGATGTGAAGAATGTGAAGGAAGTGGATGTGAAGAATGTGAAGGAAGTGGAAGTGAAGAATGTGAAGGAAGTGGAAGTGAAGAACGTGAAGGAAATGAACGCCACGGAAGACGAAACGACGCGCAATCACGCGATGCGCCTCCAACACAAGGTGGACGAGCTGACGCGACAAATCGACACATCGGAGTCGCTGCGCCAGATCGAGCGAACGCGCTGCGCGGAGCTGCAACAGCAAGTAGCCAGTCTTCAGCGCGCGCTGGCAGAGCTGCAATTGCACTGCGACCAGGCACAGCTCGATCGTCTCTCCACGGAGGTCACGGTTGTCTCAACACGCGGGATTCACCGATAGAAACTCCAAACGCACTTCGATGAAACGGCCATCACATTGCTGGGAAGAATGGGCGAGGAGAACAAGCGCGTGGAAGCCAGCCTCACGCGAGGGTTGGAGGCGTTACACCAGCTGGAAGCGAAGCTCGTGTTCCACGAAACGCCTCTGCCCTCCCTTGAGGAGCCCTCTGTTGAGTGCCCCGTGTCGGTGACACTGTCCGAACACCTGGCCTCGCTGGTGTCGCAGAACAAGGACCTGGAGGAGACGATGCGCGAGATGGAGGAGGACGAGGACGAGATGACGCGCGATTTGGAGGTGAAGGAGAACCGCATCAAGACGCTGGAGGCGGAGTTGGAGACGGCGAAGAAGGAGAAGGAGGCGTTGCAGGAGAAGGAGCGAGCGTTGTTGAAGTGGAGCGAGGTGAGTGGAGCGACAGTGAAGGAGAACGGTGGTGGCGTGTAGGTGATGTGACGACTAGATGCCCTGAAGAAGGAGGTGGTGGCGTGGCGAACGAAGTGTGACACGTGTGAGCGACAGTGTGTGGAGAAGACGGCGCTGCTCGAGGGTGTGAACAAGGAGGTGAGCGCGTTGAAGGAGGTGGAGTTGTCGCATGTGTGTGAGGGGTAGTCCTTGTCGCGACTGGAGAGTGAGCGAGCTGCGTGGAGGCAGTGCGTGGAGGACGCGAAGACGAGTTCTTCCGACGTGACGGCGATGATTCAGCGTCTTCGTCTGACCTCTCTCACGGCGTATTGTCGGAGTGTGGGTGTGACGCGTGTGTGTGAGGACTAGATGGAGAAGACGGCGAAGATCGCTGCCACGCCCGTGCTGCCGCCTCTGCCCTCTCGTGAGGATTCGAGTGAGCAGGTGAAGGTGTGTTTGGAGGAGAGCAACACGGCGCTGCGCGAGTCGTTGTCGAAGTCGGAGAAGGTGATCGACGAGTTGCAACAGAGCGTGGAGGTGTTGAACCGCGACGTGGAGAAGGCGCGCGGCGAGTGTGGTGTGCTGAGGAAGGAGAACGAGGAGCTAAAGGGCGTGGTGGACAGGACTGTGCTGGAGATCCGGTCGATGAAGGAGGTGAACGAGCAGTTGAAGCAGGAGGTGGGCGTGCTGTCCGCTGAGAAGGCTGTTGCTGCTGAAGAGAAGAGTGCTTCTGTTGCTGAGGAGGTTGTTGTTGCTGCTGCTGAGAAGAAGGTGGCTGTTGTTGAGGAGGAGACTCCGAACCGGACTGCGAGTGTTGTTGAAGAGAAGGCGGAGGGTGAAGCGTCATCAAAGGGAGGAGAGGCGATGGTTGGTGAAACGCAGCCCGTGGAGGTGGAGACAGCGACTGTGGAAGAAGTGACTCCTGCGGAAGTGGAAGAAACAACGCCCATGATAGTGGAGAAGGCGGAGACGGAAGAAAAGACAACTGCAACGGAAGTGGAAGTCACTCCTGTGGAAGAGGTGAAGCCTCCAACCGAAGAAAGCACTCCTCCAGTGGAAGTGCAAAAATCCATCGAAGCGAAACCAATAATGGAAGAGGCAACTCTAACTCAAGCGAAGGCAACAACTCAATCAGAGGCAACGCCAACTCAACCAATCACACCTCCAACTGAAAAGAAGTCAACGCCTCCACCCTCAACAAAAGGACGCAAATCGAAGAAGCGCCCGGCAGAAGGCGATGCCAATCCCATCGACAAGAAGGCGGAAACGCTCTCGCTCGCAAATCTGAAACTACGGATCCAGTACGCCTTCAAGAAGTGGAATCCAAAGTGGATGCGCAGACTGAAAGCGGTGAATGAAAAGCTCGACAAGATGGCAAAGACCCCAGAAGAAGGGTTCAAGGAAATGTGTGTAATGTAGTCGTCTATTGCTCCAGTGACGCGTAGATACAAGTGGAATGACGAGCAAATCCAAGAAATGAAGAAGATCAACTCGCAGAGCGATTACGAGGCGATGGTGCAGTCCTTGAGTACGAAGTATCGCTGTTTGTTGCAGAATACGATGGAGCACGGCGGAATCCGAAAACCCCAAATGTAGCCTCCTCTTCTATGACACCGAATCCGTCGTGGACTTGTTCAACACCCAAGAGATTGTTTCAAGCAATTCGTTGATTACAAAATGGTAAGTGGCTGTTCGGAGTGTGTCTATGTGTCGTGGTTGTCTATCGGAATCCAAGCTAATTGTCTTGTAGTCTGCCAACGGAAAGAAGGTGAATGGTGAATGCGGATATTCATAGGCGTAGAAATGGAATAAGGGAAAGGTGAGAGATACCGTGAACAACAAGGTGTACTTCGAGAAGGCCGATTACGACAAGCTCCTCGCTGAAGTGCCCAAGGTGAGGTTTGTTGTTGCAGCGATGAGACGCAGATGAAGCTCATTACCGTCTACGGTATTGTGGATCGTCTGAAGATCAACGGTTCCTGCGCTCGTGCCGGAATCCGCGAGCTTGTGAAGCAGGGCAAGATCGTGGAGGTTTCCAAGCGTGGCCACTTCATTTTGACTCGTAGCGGTTGATGGGGCTGCGTGAGGTGTAGGTAGCCAATAAGCGGAGAGCACATCCTTCCCGTCTGTAATCAAGGGATTGAAACATTTCCGTCTTTGTTGCACACAAATGCTAGCCAATAGGGTGGTTGTTGTCACGGGAGTGGCCAATGCCAAGTCGATTGCGTGGGCAGTGTCGCGAGTGAGAACGGAGCAGAGTGGTGAGGATTAGCGACTCCTTGAGGAGAAGGCGAATCTGGTGATAACATATCAAAGGCCCGAGTTTCGCAGCAAGATTGAGAAGTTGGTGCAGGGAAATGAGACGAGTGGGGTGAGGATCGGATTTGTCGCGTGATTCGCGTAGAATCGGAGTTCGCTTGACTTGTGTTGTTGCGACATTACGAAGGAAGAGGAGTTGGCGAGTCTTCAGTCATTCTTGGGTGTTGTCTTGTCATTATCGATGAGACGTAGGAGCAAAGTACGGGCGTGTGGATTCCGTGTTTCACTCGGTGGCATACGCCCCCTCGACCGCATTGAAGGTGGTTCCTCGTTCTTGCCTATTCTCCATAGAATCCCTTAGTCGACGTGTCCAATTCCGATTTCTGCACCACCATGACGACTTCCGCTTACTCTCTCATTTCCCTCACCCACACGCTGCTGCCCCTCTTTAAGGGGAATTCTTCGATCGTGGCCATGTCTTTTATCGGGAGTGAGCGCTACATCCCGCACTACGGAGTGATGTCCATCGCGAAGGCGGCGCTGGAATCGACAGCCATCCAGCTTGCAGGCTCTCTCGTGGCGGAGTGTTCGTGCTGTAACAGCGTAGGGGAACAACGGAGTTCGAGTGAACGTGCTGCGCTCGTCTCCCATCAACACGCTGGCAGCGCGTGGCATCCCCCAGTTTTTGGTGCGCGAGCGCGTGGAGGGTGATGCATAGGAGATGAAGAACGCCTTCATGTCGAAGCAGTGCTGTCCGCAGCCGTCGGCAGTGGAGGACGTGGCGAGGACAGCAGCGTGGCTGTTGAGCGACAAGTCGTCGGGACTCACGGGTCAGGTTGTGAATGGTGAGTGGAGAGCGAATGAAGTGACGGCGTAGTGGACGGTGGATACTCGATCATGGGTGTGTGGCGTGTTTGTTAGGAAACAGGAGAGGAAAACAAGCGAGTAAAGGAACGGTAGAGGAAGGAGAGGAGGCTGAATGGTTGTGGTTGCGGCTCCTCTTCCTCTGAGCTCTCTTCGTAGACTTCTTCGATCTCTTGTGGAGGAGATGGTGGTTTGGTCTTCTCAGGGTTGAATTGAACTTGAGGGGGAGGGTTCTGTGTTGTGAGTGTTTCCTCTGTTTTGTTTTCTTTGCGTTCTTCCTTTTCTTCACACTCATTCGTCTTCTCTTCACGTTCTTTCTTCTCTTCACGTTCCTCCATCTTCTCTTCACATTCATCCTTCTCTTTCTCTTCGCATTCCTCCATCTTCTCTTCACGTTCTTTCTCCTCACACTCAACCTTCTCTCGACGCTCCTCCTCTTCACACTCAACCATCTTCTTCTCTTTACACTCCTTCTCCTCACACACACTCCTCTCCTCCTCTTCACACTCAACCATCTTCTTCTCTTTACACTCCTTCTCCTCACACACACTCCTCTCCTCCTCTTCACACTCACACCTCTCACAACGCATCACGGGCAGCGTCGGTGAAAGGAACCGAGAAGACGCGCCACTAAAGGGAATGCTCGTCTGGACATCCGCATGAAGCACTTCCTTCAGATACACGTATCTCTTCAACGCACTCCTCTTCAATGGAGAATGGTAATCCGCATCCAGCGTGATACTCGTTGTTGTAGACGGTTCTTGCTCCGTACGTAGCGGTAGCACTGGAATCGGCTGCTCCGGCAACTACAATGAAAAACGACACAAATTCCTACAGAAAAGCGCACTCTTTTCGGTGATGGCGTCGGAGACGGATCTCTCTTATGCACTTCTCTTGGCGGAGTCGATAGAACGATAGTAACCTTTTGTTTCTTCGGATAGCGTATGCCAATCCGTCGAGGAGGCGTGCTCACTCCCGGATGATTGCTCTTTGCATTCGTTAGTCTTGTAGGAGAGGTTGGCGGGGACTGAAGAACTCCAGCTGCGAGACTGTCCAGCAACGCGTTTTCACCCTTCCTTTTCACATTCGGATTCTCTGTAGCATGTCCATCCCGTTTTGTATCAGGTTGATCCATTTCAACTCCTAAGAAGAGAAATGAATGACAGCCTTGACAAACACTGAAAAAAGACTTCACTTCATTGTGACTATAACAAATACAAGGACGGCCTCTAACGAGACAAGGAATGGAGATAGTAATCACTTCCCGCGAGAACAAGGGCGAGTTCAAAGGCGGAGTCCACTGTCCAAATCGTCTTCTCCTTTCTATCTTCCAACCCCCACGTGAACAACCGACGGTACACCCGATCACCCTTCTCTTCCCCGTTGCCGATCAGCACTGGAAACACAGCGTCGTGCGGCAATTTCTGGGCATCCCCGGCATCCACAAGCAAATCACAGTGATTCACGATGCGGACTACAGAGAAATCGTTCTGATTCAACACGCGATCCATTTGTTCGGGGGAAAGGCAACGAAGCGGCTGCAACGGCGATGCGCAGCTCTGCTGGTTAAAGAAGGCAAATTCAAGCTGCATCGCTCTCCCGTAGAAGAACTCCACAGCGTTCGACTCACTCGTACAGTACAAGTGATCCAACACTGATTCGAGTCTTCTCGTTGAAATCTATGAATGACTCAAACAGACGACTAGTACTATCCGTTTCGGATCCGCATACACTGAAATCCATTCCGAATAGGCGTGATTGTGATCGGGGACCATGGACTGAATGCTCCGCCCGATGAAGCCGTACAGTTTACTACAGGGACAGATGGCGGCAACGATGCAGGCGATCGAGTCCGTGTTGATTGCGCTCAAGAGAAGATCGGTGTAATCCAACGTCGCCTTCAACACCGCGGTATAAGAAACAGTTGTACCGCGTTCTGAAGCACGTTTCTGGTGAGCAGCCTTCTGATCAATGATGTTCTGAACAAGAGCCAAAAAGGCTGACTCGTATTCTTCGAATCCATGTTCGTGCGCTATTCTCGCCGCTGCTCTATACGCCTTCTCATAAACACTAGGAAGTGAGAAGAACAGCAAATCAGGACTCCAAATAGAAACTGTCCTGCTGAATGTACGTAATGAACGACTCCTTTGGAAGCGTACCATAAGCGAGCTGAACTACGAACGGACAGTATCTACACAACAGAAGGGAGAAGTGATGGGTACAGAGATGCGAGCGCGTCGTTCTTGTGTCGTTCCCACAAGAGGGAAGAAATGGACATTTGTGCTGTTGAAGAATGGAGGGAGGGAGTTTGTTTGATGGTTGCGTTTCAGGTTGTGATTGAAAGGGTTTTGCTATTCGTTTGATGGGATTCAACGCATTTGTGACAGAGGAGTCTGAATGCATGTTGTTTTTGTTCTACATTGTTTCGTGAATCTATTCGCACCTGTACTTCTTCTCCATACCTTGATTGTCGTGTCCCTTCTTCGTTCTCTGGTTTCATTTTGAAAATGAAATGGACGTCGTCTATGCGATAATGCTCACGGTTTGCAAAGTCATCTTCTTCGTGTATGACTTGATTCTGGAGATGGTGCTGACACAATACAGGGAGGCGAAGAACGTGCACAAATCCTATGTAGGATGTGATGGGCATGTATTTCCCTAGAACCACATGATGCTGTCTCGTTACGAGGAACAGCGCAAGGACATCAACCTCATCAAGAACGATGCAATCGCGGACATTTCATCTTCCCAGAATCACCCGATTCCGTCAACCAATGCGAATGCGCTGCTGCGATACGGGTTGTGGCTCGGCGCTTCCTATTCGCTGCACGTACTCTATGCTGATTTCATTCTGACTCTCAGAACAACCAGGGACGTATTCAGATCCTGACCGACGCCGATTACCACACCGTTTCCTACTACTCGTTTCCGTCGCTCATCACGGTGACGTCGTACAAGCGGGACAAGCTGGTGAAGGTGCGAAACGACTCCTCCTTCCCCATATTCGTGAAGGAGTACTGTCCCAACGTGTTTTCGTTCTTTCGCGAGCAGTGCGAGATTGGGTGCGAGAGCGTCCTCTCCTCGCTCCACTCCTATTGGCTTGACGGGTCCGATGGGAGTCATCACTTCGAGATTCTTGTCTTGACGAGGAGGGAGAAGCAGCGGATCATCGAGTTGGTGCGTTGCTTCATCGCGGTAGGCGCTTCTTCGACGGGATGAGTTCAGTATAAGCGTTTTCACAAATCGTTCTATTTCCCGCGGTACTGCTGTCTCTTTCGCGTCACCGTTCCCTTTGTGCACTGCAGTCGCTACTGTTGCATCGTTCAGCGCTACCCCGTGCAGCTGCTGGAAGCGGAGATTGTGGCGGAGACGGTTCTGAGCGGCAACGACGCGGTTGCGAGTCGATTGCACGACCTGGTGCGTCTGAAGGAGGAGCAGGTGGTGGAGGTGTTCAACGCGCTGCAGGAAGCGATCTATTTCTTGTCGCTTCTCCGCGTCACGCAGTATTCGATCCACTTTGCCGTGACCAAAGAGGGAGGGCGTTTCTTCATTGCGTTTGTGAATGTGCACTGCGCGGTTCCTCGTTTGAGCAGGGTGTTTCCCTGTGTATGCAGAGGAGGGGTGACTCTTCTGTGGGATTGCTGATGCGTAGCTGCGTCCGGTCGTGTACAAGCGAAGGATGATTCGGCGCGTGTCGCAGTTCTTGCTTTAGGAAAGGGCATTGGAATGTTGACTACCAACAATACGCACTATCGTTTTCTGGCGGGGCAACAGAAATCGCAAATCGAATTTGATGAACAAACATTGTGTATGTTTCAGGACACAATACTGTTGGGCGACTGTGAAATACAGAAGAACGAAAACAACTCAACCCGGCAAACCACATACAATCTTTTGATACAAATGGCGAATAGACAGAACAGCAATAGAGTTAACCGAAGAAACGGCCGTGGTAATGCGTGGAGACGGGAGTTCGTTGATTACGCGGCTGAGCACTTCTCTGTTATGTGGCGGGAGCTTGGATACGCCGACAACGAGTTTCAAAATAGCACGCAACGTAATAACCAGCATCGTGTAGGAGATCCCCCATAACACGTACCATTTAGGAGCGGTGGGAACTATTCCGTCAGCGGTATGTCTCCCGCTTTTCTGGAGATGCAAAAATGCACTCCAGAAGAACGTCGCTGAGATCATACGACTTGCTTCTGTACGTAACGCATATTTCATAATCACACATAGAGAGGGTGTACCACAACCTCCACAAGGAGAGAACCCAACGGACTCGAAGAGCGACACTTCCTTTTTAGGGAGATGCTGTAAGCGTATTGTCATACTGAAATGGTACGGATTATGAATAAGCAGCAATCATTAGCCGGTAATGAAAGACTGGAGGGTGTCAGGAACAACGGCGACCGTGAGTGTGCCTAGCACATGGAACATGCAGAGGATGATGATGTCCTGGAGTTCGTGTGGCAAGAGGCAGAGAAACCTCAAGCAGACGTGGAATTGGCCCAAGAGCTCATTCGAGATGGAGATGGCTCCGACACTAATGGTACTGGAGACGACGTGATGGAAGACAGCCAGTCCGGCGACGATCTTCAGCCGGAGCCGCGTAATTCGATACAGTCGGTGGGGATGGCTCGTTACCGTACGCAGCACGGAGACTGTTCAACCATCGGTATGGTGGTGGAGGCGGAAAGTGGCTGGAGCGCAAGCTTCGATTACATGAGCTGCGCTTGCGTATGAAGAGACGCAGACGTGGTGCTTGTCGTTTGTGGCTTATTCTCCAGTTATACATCACCTGGACGTTGAGACATGCAAACCCCTTTCGACAGTAGAAGTCGTTCCTTCTTCCCTTCCCCTTTGGCTTGCACGGAGTCCCGTCCAACGCGAAGACTGTTCCAGGAAAAGGTTTTCCTATGCTTCTACACTTCAAGAATACCTGCTCGCTCATAGGAGGGATGCGAATCACCTCACCAGTTCACAAGACAAGTTCATCCACTCTATTGAAGACCGTGCGTGGAACGCGAAGAAGCGCAGCCTTTTCGGTCAATGTACCCTGACCAAACAAGTACAGGACTCCACATGCAACCGCTGTTTTCGTGTCCATCGAGCTTCTCCTGCGGTTGTGTCTCCAGTGGAAAAAAGGAGTATCACGATACTTCTCTGTTCCCAGGTCGGACTTCAGCCACTTGACCAGTATCTTGAAGACTTCATACTGGACTTTGAAGACTTCCTTAAACAACGTGGGATTGGTACCCACATTAATTGTTCTCAGCAAACTGGGAGGAGGTGTACTGTATCTCCATAGCCGTCTGTGATTTACCGCAGCCGCAACGAAATTCGTCTTGAAGTGTACCCTCGCATGATTATCCCGGCAACGCTGATAAGCCGATACCTATTAGTATGTTCGAGTCTGCAACGAAAACAAGTAAGATCTCTAGCAAACCATACGAAGGGAATCCTATCGCAAAAGAATACTGAATACGAAACGTGGGATTATGCTTTTCCTTGGCAGTTAGCATTTCTGATAATTGAGGTTGTTCATGTGGTGTGTTTGTTGGAAAGGGAATGTTGAGTGGGGTGTTAAGAGAAGAGGAAAGCAGTAAAGGGAGAGCGTGGAGGGAGAAAACGGGAGGAGAGAGAATGGACCAATCAGATGCGGAGGGCGTTCAGTGGATGGCGTTATTCGAGCCAGAAAGCGTTGCGAGAGTGACGAGAATGGCATTATTCGTGTCATACTTGCATTCTGTGCAACCACGTGGTGAGGGCTAGGCGTGCGTGCGATTCTCGCCTTCCTTTGTGTATGTTGGATTGGGTGGAAGAGCAATCGTTGTTGGATGTGCGGCGTGGCTTATACGTAGACACGTTGCGTGTTAAGCGGGATTCAGGAGGTTCTTGCTCTCTTCGTTGCTTAGCGCGTTCCTGTTGGATTGTGTGAAGGAACGGTGTGTTTTCTCTCAACTAGTGTGACCTGTAGCGAGTGAAGCAAGCGATTCTTTTCTTCATGTAGAGCGGGTGTTATGAAGTAGTATGCTTTTGGTGTACGTGAGCATTACGCTAGGAGTGAAGAACTGTTTATGAACTTGCGAACTGAAGCGAAGAGGCCTTTATGAAACAGGAAATGCAGTTGCATATGGACTACAGGCCCTCTTCCGTTGTGTTACTTTACATAGCGCGCAAAGGAAGCTCTATGCTGATAATTCTACAAGTGAAATGGCTATTCATTCTCTCGCTGCGTTGACCAACTCGACCACGCGCTCGAGACCGCCGGGTAGTCTGCCAAGAGCTAGCAGATCTCCCTCCACCAAGTTGAAGCCGGAGGAACGGTCGAAGAGGCTGACCGTCAGGGGCTGCCCCAAGAAATGCCGTATCCCGGACGCAGTCTCCCCCTGCTCGCAGTACGCGATCTCCAACGCGTCTCTCAGTTCCAACTGGAGCCGCGCGTCGTACTGGTAACGGATCGGACCGATTTCCATGCACATCAACCCGTCGTACAGCGTGTTGGACTCCGTCTTGAAGCGGTTCTCCACCGTGTACATGCGGAGGGCGTATCTCTGCTTCACTGCAGCCTTCGCCCTCACCTGTTGGAACCGGAGCGCCAGCAGAAGATACAGCCTCGCCCTCTTCAACCGCTCCAGGCGGTTCTCGCATGTCATATTCCTGGTTTGTTTCTTCGTCACACAATGGAGTGCATTGCGATTGAATGTGATTGTCATGAGCTGCAAAGGGATAAATCCTGGTCAGCATGAGACTATTCTCGTTGTAGGCACACATCGTGTCCTTCAATCCGCAAGGGTTTGAATAAGTGTGGTTGGAAGATGGATATGGATGTATTTGTTGTGCGTAATGTAACAAACACATCTACGAACAGTTTGTCACATGATTCCCTCCACCTTTTCCAATCATGATTGCATCGGAAATGGAATGCTGCCATTCACTGTGAATAACGAAAAGGACACTTCGCTCAAGCGTTTCCCGGAATTCACACTCCCCACGATCTACTCTGGTGTTACAATGTACAGATCTATCTCCGTTTGTTTATATGTGAGATAGGGTTGGATTGCTCACAATCACTGGACTTCGCTTTGGGTATGAGTTCTACAACAAAATGTGCTCGATTTACATCAAGGGACTTACAATCAAATTGCTTATCCTAATCACAGACGCCTTGGCGCAATGGCGTGTATGGAACGCTTGTGTGATTGTTAGTATTCACAGAAACACTTTCGAATAGGGGAGTTTTCTTTCAACGTGGATAAAGGGAGGTATGAACAATCCACTCTCCTCTCTCGTTGGTCTGCTCCACAATACATTGATTGCGTTGTTCAAAGTATTCTTAACGACTTTCCATCCCATCATTATCGTTTCATTGATCAAGAAGAAAGAATCTGGAAATGGACAGAGGGATGGGCAATGAGAATTACAAGAGATTGGGAAGGAGTATTGGTATGTTGGAGTGAGGCTGGATGATTCATGGAGGAATGGTTGTTTTATGATACGTGTTCTATTTGCATGATGAGTATGGTTGTTTGGGTTGGTTGAATGGGGTGGAGAAGGAGTGGCCCGTGATTGTCAGGAATGGAGAGTGAAATGAATGGATTTGAAGTCAAAGGGGAGGGGCGAGTATTGATTGCTATGTATGGAGTGCGGAGAGGGAGTGGTTGATTGAATACGAGGAGAAGAGTGAAATTAAGTGTTGGATTTGATTAGAATGCGTTGATGGATGCCAATGGAGAAGAATGGAGTTGTGTGGAT
>ERZ1106923.617-NODE-617-length-11437-cov-19.262080_pt1 | contig 11437 bp, 17 predicted proteins | sample MGYA00403657_ERZ1106923 | MGnify/ENA primary metagenome ERZ1106923 (study PRJEB35170, sample SAMEA104062425) | human gut metagenome | biome: human gut; feature: human-associated habitat; material: faeces | place: Denmark | collected 2012-06-19 ...
CAATCCTCTTATCATCCGACAACAATTTCACCTTCTTGATTGCCACCAGATCATGCGATACGTTATCCAAGGCCATGAACACCTCGCCAAAACCACTAATCCTAATCCCATCAGTTTCATACTCACCCTTCTCCCAATTTGCTCTTGAGCACATACACGTCGCTCGAAGAATGGTTCATATCCAACAGTACCAGTTAATGCCACGTGAACAACAGATTTGTGAAGGACTGGCTTCTCCATTACTTTACTTATTTCCACTATTGTCCATGCTATGCTTCATATGCATTCTACTACCCGTCTCCAACTCATACCTCACTGATTCTCATTGGAAATGATCCGCACTCCCTTTCACCCCAACTTTCCAGCCAACCTCACTCCCACACTCCACCTCACTCTCTACGAAACTCAGAGTGAATTCAGGGAAATCCACCCCAACTCCTTCTCGAACGGAACAATCCGTTCAGTCATTCAATCCATTCAAAGAAAGGAAAATCATCACCCTACACCACTCCCCTATCTCTCATTATCGCTCTCTCCTTTCCAAAACAACCAAATGAATAGATAGAACAGTAGCATAGCACATAGAAATCGTAACCATTCTCCCGCATTCCACTCAGAATGAAATGGGAGTATGAGCAAAGATGTGAGAAGAAAAAGGCTCGCCTTCAATACATTGAATCCATCTACCACCTCAAATGACTCTTAAATGGACATGAAGATGGGAATCGTGTATTGTGACACTCTGTTCTATCCAACAGTTTCTGGAATAGCTATATGCGGCAGAGATTCTATTTCTTCATAAAAGAAGTTGAGTTGTCACAGACAACCAGAATGCACACCATAACAACTCACAAAGTGGCTAGAACGCATAACCCCTTCCCATAACGATCACTACCAAGTTATCACACCTGCTTCGTGCCAGAGAGAATGAACCACTGATTCGCGACGAAATGGAATACAAAGTGCTTGAATGAAGTGTAACAACAAATCAAAGAAGAGCGGTGACAGAATCGCCTCACTCATGAAACCCAACGGAATGGATTGTAACCGCAATCCCTCACGAAAGCCATTTGAGATGTGATGCAAACAAACACATTAACCGATATCAAAGTGAATGGAGAAGACACAAAGCGCTTCCTGTTATGACAAAACGGAATGCATGTGATTATTGAATGGGAGATGTATCGATTTCAAATGGTTTTGGAGAATGAACTGGACCGGCTATTCCAACGATTCTGCATACATTGATTTCACTTGCGATTGGAATGGCCATTGTGTATTTGCACAGAAATGATGGACTCTCACACAGTGATGAACGGGATGTGTGACACAAAGAAAGGAGTCACGTGCCTCTCGGTAATCATTTGAAGAAGTGTCGAAGAGCTCCGATGTCTATTCGTGAGAGAGGGATGAAGTGAGTGCTTCCTCGGATTGTGGCGTGATTCTTGTAGTTGAATGCCTTTGGAAGATACACATCGGTGAGACAGGGCATGTCTAAACATCATTTCATTGTGGATGAGAATCACTCTCAAGAGTGATGTGATGAGGACTATGGAATGTGAAACTATCACTACCTCTAGTTCTGAGTGTAGTGAGTTTGGGCAAGTCTAGTCAGTCAATTCACATTCATTTCATCACTTCGCATTATCAGTGTGGTTGAAGCATCATTCTTGAACTCGACTGCCTCATACCCCATTTGAATGGAAGTCAATTCAGGCAAGTCTAGTCAATCACTCACATCACAATCAATCACTCTCAAACACAGCGCGATAACACCACTCGAATGCAAATCCACCAAACTCAAGTGTTTTGAGAGAAGGCATGTCTAGTCATCACTCACTGTGAATGAGAATGCTCTTCAACTCCAATGAAGCATGCGCGAAAGTGCAACTCCTCTCATTCATCCCCCCGATTTCAATCACTTCCAACGCATCCACATTCTCAATCTCAATCACAGAGTAGTCAGAGAATGAACGAATGCCGGTGATTCTCAACTCCCTCAACTTGGGACAATTCTTCAAATAGAAACGACCATCCTTCTCATTAAGCCATTTATCCTTCTCTTTGGTAAAGCTCCTACTCCCAACGATCATCCTCTCCAATTCCTTTAACCCACAGATGTTCACCTTCTTCACATACTCGAAACACTTGATCCCCACCCTCAACTCCCTCAGATTCACAAATCCCCTCAAATCCAACTCCTTCAACCCCTCTTCATTACAACACCCATTACTCACACGCAATTCTTCAACATGGTTGTGTAACAACACACTCGCAGACACAATCTCAACTCTCTTCTCCAAACGGTCATCATTCAACCATCCACCATCATACACAACAACACCATTACGATCAAATAGAGCACCTCTGCCCCAACGCATTCCATCACACCACTCACCCTCGTACTCCACTCTCGGTATATCACTGTAGTATGTGCGACCATAACACACATTCGCTTCGCCGATTCGGAAGCCCTCATACACTCGCTCATTGTTCTTGTCGAACAACACGCCCCAGCCATACGGTTTTCCATTCAACACATCACCTTCCCAACGATCTCCCTCCATGCTCAGGTCCACAATCTGATTGTGTTGCAGTCCACTCAAATCCACTCCCTCCACTTCCAACAACTCCTTCTTATCCACATCAACCCAAACAATCCTTCCGCTCCCATACTCAACAATCACACCATCATCCAGTCTCGAAACGCCCTTCACAATGTGAGACACATTCCAACTCTTGTTACACTCAAGAAGGAAGCAGTTACACTGAGAGTGATTCGGATTGATAACTGTCGTGAAGAAACGGCACTTCCGCAGGAGGTGTTGAATGACTGGAGACTCAACTTCTCTCTCGATCCTCTCCACTGCGTCCTTCACGAACGGGTGCTAATCCTAACCCATCACAACAACACTCACCTTCAACAACTCTTCCACTGACGCTCTCTCATTCACGTCCTTCACCAAACACTTCTTCACGAAATCAACCAAATCATCCGACCATCCAGACGAAGAGAGCGAAGGTGGTGATTTGTTCAACAATTCGTCCTTGAATTCTGTTGATGTCAGTCCAACATACGGATTCCTGCCCCCAACCATCTCAATCATGCTCATTCCCAACGACCACACATCGCTCTTCAATTCAGCACCATCCTTGAATACTTCGGGAGCCTGGTACAGCAACGCGCCATACATCGACCCATCATCGAAATCTCGAGCATTATATTGCTTGGGCAACACGAAGTCACTCAATTTCACAACGCCACTCTCACTAAGCAACAGATTGTCCGGCTTGATGTCCTATCGGTCAGATATAACTATAAATCACTTACTCTGTGGATGGTGTTCAACTTGTGCAGGGAATTCAACCCAAGTAAGCAACAACTCACAATCTCCCTCAATTCCTCCTCATTCAACACGTATCCGCTCTCCAGTAATACTCGAATCGAACCACACTGGCAATACTCCATGACAATCTACTCCTCATACACTCCACAAACACACCACCCACACATAACCATCCTTTTGCAGTACATCGTAGCATCGCACAATGAATCGAGACTGGCACTTCTTCAACAGACTCAACTCAGTTTCAAGCCTGCTGTTCTCTCCCGCTACTTTCATCTTTCTGATCACCACGAGGTCGTTCGACTTCCTATTCATAGCAAGATACACCTCGCCGAAGCATCTACTCCTCATCAGTCGAACGCGCCATCCACCCCCCTTTAAGCTTCCTCTTCAACTCGTAATCGCTTTCAATACTCATCACAGGGAATAACGAGTCAATACCCAATCAACATATGAACGAAGATCTCAAGTGCTCCCCTCATCCAATCCAATCCAAAATACCACTCGTTCCATTCACCTGGACTGAATCACCCTAGTTAGCCTCCCACCCTCCAATCCATGCACAAATCATGCACAAATACTCGAACCCCAAAATGCAAACAACAGTCAGAGAATCATTCCCATGCTGTTAGACACCTGTACGAATACACCATCTGAACTGTTAATGAATAGACAAGAAGAAAGAAGATGTGCTGAAGGCCGTAACGATGGAGGGATATGTAATTGCAAGTTATGAAAGTAAGAACATAAAAGGAGGAGTATTTGACGTGACTACGTTCCAGGGAGAGCACTGTGATGAGTATCTTGTGAAAGATAGTGAGAGTGGTGAACCCCGTCTGTATCGCAAGGGCGTGCTCGAATTGAGTTAGAGAGAAGAGTATAAAAACAGACTGGTGAATTCACAATGTATAATAAGGGAAAGGCTCTAGGGAAAGAGAATTGGTCCCTTCTTCTCGACAAACACAAAACACATCACTCCCACCCCATTCTACCCTCCCCCGTCTTCCATCCCTCTAATCATCACCCTCCTCAACAAATCCCACTCGGAATCACCCCTCCGCTTCGCTGAAACGCATTCGGAAGATTTGCCCATTTAAGAGACGGTATCCCTACCCATCATCCCACTCTCCTTCTCAATCACCTTCAATCACAACATGGCGAGGATAGCGCAACGAATCGCCCTTGTAGCGCACGGGCCATCTGTATCCATCCTCCTCGTACGCCGCAACGAGTGAATTGAGTTTGGGCAGGTCTGATCAATCACCTCCTCCTCACACAACCACTTTTCAACACAAACTCACTCGCGTCGTCCTCCTTCTTGAACCGGAAGGCATCGAATCCCATCGAAACAGACTCCAATTCGGGCAAATCTGTTCCGTCACAACACACACAATCAATCACCCTCAAACACAACACGCGAACAATCTTCAAAGGAGCCGCCACCAAACACAAGCGATTTGAGGGAAGGCAAGTCTAGTCATCGCTCACTCTCAACAATTTCACTCTTCAACTCCAACGACGCCGAGTAAAAGCAGGCTCCAATACCGTCCATAGGACCAATCGAAATGGTTTCCAGCGCGTCCACCTTCTCAATCTCACACACCGTGTAGTCCGAAAAGGAATCATACCCAATCTCCAGCTTCTTCAACGACGGACAGTTCTTCAAAACGAAGTGGCGATTGGGGTCGTTTCCGTGGTCGTTAATCTTCTTCGTGAAGCTCTCCATTTCGATCACCACACTCTCCAGCATTTTCAACCCGACCAATTTCACCTTCTCCACGTAGCTGAAGCAGTGGTCTCCAATCTTCAGCGATTTCAGGTACGAGAAGCGCCCAAAGTCCAGTGCGGTGATCTCAGGTTCACTGACCCCACCATCCACAATGATTTCAGTCACTGTCGCATCGAGAGACAGCAGCTCGCCAGCACTCCGAACGTTTGCACTGTCATTGCCTTGCCAGAAGAAGAAGTGATCGAATTCGCACGCGTCTAGTCATCACTCCCTCGACATGGCGCCTTCTGTCGTGACGGACACACCAACACGCGGTGAATGGATTGGCGAGATGCACTCTGTCGAGATTGGGCATGTCTGCGCCTCATTCTGTTCCAAGGTCCACTCACTCTCAAGAATGACGCGGTGCGGCTTCGAGAATGTACTTCCGTCCTCCACCGTCGTTACCGATGTGAGTTTGGGCAAGTCTGGTCCGTCACTTCGCTCAACGAGAATCACTTCGCATGACCAACTCACTCGTGTCGTCCTCCTTGAATTGGCATGTGTTATAGCCCATTTCAATCCACGCCAGCGCAGGCAAGTCTGTTCCGTCACAGCACACACCACCCCTCACTCTCAAACACAACGCGCGAACAGTCATGGAACGCGCCCCCACCCAGCCGCACTGTGCTCAAACCAGGCAAGTCTACACCTCACTCACTGTGAATGCGAGCACCCCTCAACTCCAGAGACGCGTGGAAGAAGCACCAACTCTCGCCGTGCAAGTCGCCCACATCAAGCAGCCTCAGGCAGTCCAGGTTCTCAATCCCGAATACGCAGTACCCACTGAAGGAGTACTCCCCAATCGCCAGACGCCTCAGCTTTGGACAATCCCTCACAATGAAGCTGCCATTTGGAGTGGAATCGTAGCTGTCGGGTTGCTCCGTGAAGCAATTCGCTCCGATCTGCACGCTCTCCAATTCACGCAGTCCGACAATCTTCACTTCCTTCACGTGCATAAAGCAACAGCAATTCATTCGCATGGACTTTAGAGAGGACATCCAACCCAAATCCAGCACGCTCCACTCCTCTCCATTACAACTATTGCCATTCACAATCAGTTCCTCGATGTGATTATGAAGCAGTTCGTTATTGGGAGATAGCAACACCCTTCTCTTCAAACGATCCCCGTTCCACCATTCTCCATCATACACAACCTTTCCCTTTCGATTATACAGTGTACCCTTTCCCCATCGTTTCCCTCCACACAGGTCACCTTCATACTCGATGACGCCACTGTCAGCGTAATAGCAACGACCGTAACACACATTCACAGCACCGATGCGGAATCCATCATACACCATCCTCCCGTCTCCATCGTACACAACGCCCCAGCCATACGGCTCGTCATTCAAAACATCGCCCTCCCAACGCTTTCCTTCCGCATTCAAATCCGCAATGGCATTGTGACTCACTCCACTCAAATCCACTGGCTTTCCTTCTCCAAACACGTCCACCTTCAACAGTTGACGCGCTTTCTTGTCTGCGATGACCACCTTCTTTTCCATCGCATTCAGTACAATAGTGTCCTTCTGCTCGATGAACACTTCATAGCGATCTCCACCACCCTTCACAGGACTGAACGAAGTCAACGAATAATCTATCCCGTATCGTTCTCTGAGTGAATCGCGAGTCGATGCTTCAACAATTCTACGGATGAGCAACGCTCTCTAGAATCCACTCCCGAAAGGACCAATCTGTTATTTCTTTCACCTCAACATCGCTCATCACAAAGATTCCTCGAAGCAAACCAATCCCTCTCCATTCTCACCTCCCTTGAAACCCCACTCCCCATTCGCATTTCCAACAAACCACGACAAATTACCTTCTCTTCTTCCCACTAAATCCCTTCCCCTTCCGATTCGGTCTTCTCTTCACGTTCTTTCTATTCTTCTCCTTCTTCTCTCTCTCCTCCGCCGTAGCCGCCAGCATACTCTCAAACTCTTCCGCCGACGCGTACAGCGACTTCATCTTCTTCTTGTGCTTCTCCGTCTTCTTCTTGGAGCCATCGTCGCCCTCATCGAGAATCATTCCCGTATCTTCCTCCTCCTCGCCGTCCTCCTCGTCCTCAATACCGAAATCATCCTCTTCATCGTCCACCTCCTCGTCCTCGTCCAAGAAACGACCATTCTCATCCTGCTCAAAATCGTCCAGAATATCGTCATCTTCGCTTCCCACCTTCTGATTCAGCATCTCGTCCGCCATGTCCTCCGCAAACTTGTCCATCTCCGCCTCCTCGTCCTCGTCCTCCTTCTTGCTCTTCTTCGCCTTGCCCACGTTCCTTCTTGCTCGCTCCTTGAAGAACTTGTAGAAGAACTGGTCCTCCACCGCCACATCCTCCTCCTTCTGGTTCAAAAACTCCTCCGTGTTCACGGGAGCTTGTGTGAGCGACAGCGGCTTCTTCCTGGACTGGTGGATGCTGTTGCCGCGGTCGCGCGCGTTCTCGATATCTCGCTGCTTCGCGTGTTTGTACCTGCACTTCACTCCACCCACACACGCCTACGCGAACTTGTCCAAGAACGCCTTGTTGCTGAAGTCGACGAGCGGATCGCCGCCGCACTGCACGGGCTGGTTGTTGAGGAGCAGTGAGGCGAACTTGGCGACGGTGGGGTGATAGTGGTGGCAGAGGAGAGAGAGTTCAAAGAAGAAGGTCTTACTGGCGTTGCTGAAGCCGGGGTCGCGCGCGGCGAATTGATAGACTAGATGTGATGCGTGTGGGGATGGTGTACTCAGTGGCGTTGCCTCCTCCTTCTCTTCTTCCTCTTCCTTTTCTTCTTCCTCTTCTTCTTCGGGCTCTTCCTTCACCTCCTCAATCTTCTTGTCGTCCTCGAAGAAGGACGCGTCCAGGTCCTTCACCTCGTCATTGTCACTCTCGTTCTCTTCCTCTGACTCCTCCTTCACCTCCTCCTCCTTCTCTTCTTCCTTCTTCTCTTCCTTCTTCTCTTCCTTCTTCTCCTCCTTCACCTCCTCGCTCGCCTCCGCCTCCAATCGCTTCTCAAACGCCTTCTGTTCCAGCAGCGTCTTCAACTCGCCCTTCACCACCACGTCGCCACGCTCGCGCATCACCGTGGACACCATGAACAGCAGTCCACAGCACATGCCCACGTTCATCGTCAGGCAGCACTGCAGAATACGCTTGATCAGTCCGTACACCACCTCCACCTCCTGGCAGTGGCGCAGCACGCGGTAGAGGAGGTTGAGGAAGAGGTTGTTCTTGGTGGAGTGGACGAACTGTGGGGAGAGGAGTTGTGAGTACAGCGCGCGATAGAATCGGGGGGCGTGCGAAGCTGTGGGAGGGTGAGAGATGTTTGAGAGGGAAAGTCAATCATTCACTGTCAAGTGCATCATCAAGCATATCATAGTAACGACATCACAATTCACACCACAACTCACACCACACCACACACCACTCACATCACACCTCACAATTCAAATCACAATTCAAATCACATCACACTCACAACTCACACCACCTACGATGACTCGTCACAATGGAATACAACAACAACATCGCCTGCACCGAGCAGCTCCAATTCTGACAATGCACGATCCAATACAGACTATCAATTTGCTCGTTAATCACGCTCTCCGGCACTATCCCTCACACCCACCCCTCATACTCACCCTTCCCGTACGGCATCGCTCGATTGATGCCCGTCAGCAGCGCCGAAATCACCTTCAGACGCACCTCGTTGTTATCTCCCTCGTCCTTCTTCTCCACGCGGTTCTTGCGGTTCTTCACACGCTTCTTCTTCTTGCCCTCCAGCGTCAGCGACGCGTACTTCTTGAACAGCTGGAAGTAGAACGAAATCAGGCTCACCACGAAGTCGTTCTCGCCGTCCACGAACTCCAGCTGGTTCAGGAACAGCACGCCGTGGTACACCGTCTTGATCGTCACGTCGCTGCGCACCAGCAACTGACGCACCTCCTTCGACGCCACCTCGCGCATCATCGGGTGTTCGTTCACCAGCTTCAGCAGCAGGTACACCGCGTGCGAGCTAATCTATTCATCACTGCCTCACGCCAGCACTACCGTCGCGTCAGGGTCGCCAATCTTCTCCACCAACATGCTCAGCAGAACCGCCTCCTGCTCCGGCTTGTTCACCAGGAGAAGGTAGATGGACGTGTCGGCGATCTTCTTGAAGAAGGACTGCGGATCGAAGCTGTACTTCTTCAGCAACTCGATGAACTACGCATCACGACCATTCCCGAATGATCACCTCCGCGTACTTCTGCTTCAGAATGTGCTCGAAATAGAACAGCACGATGATGCTGTCGTCGACGCCTTCCGCCTCCAAGGGCTGCTGAGACAAGTAACGCAATGCGCGATCGGGGAGGATCCACAGCGTGAACAGCTCGCGCAGAGAATTAATCGCCAGCTGGGCCTCACGCTTTCCCTTCTTGTTCGCCATGGCCAACATCTCCTCAAGCAGATCCACATTGTGGACGGGATCGTTCTGAATCAGCGAGGCCATTGCAGCCACTTTATCCGTCAACGTACCCGAGTTCAGCATGCTTCGCACCCACTTCGAATCGCCGTAGTCCGCTTCGCTACGAATAAGAATACACAGAGCAGAGCAACCGTTGCTCCTTACGCGCTTTCTCACTTTCCTTTTCCAGCAATTCCTTTCCCTAGAGAATTACCCCTTCACACCACAGCATACTCGCTTTCTGCAACGGAATATCGCTGCCTCCGAATTGGAGCTCACCTGCTGGTCGAACTTCTCCAAAGGAGTATACCATCTCGCATCAGCACTCTCTGTTTCCATTGTGTACACTCTAGCAGCGATAAATCGAAAACCTAAAGGAATTACTCGCAATTCCAATATCAACCAGCGAGAAGCGTCTGTTTGGTTCTCTCCCAAAGAGGCGTTTCATCAACCAATTCCGGGTCGATTTCTGGAGCAACGCTTTCTCGCAACAAACACACCAATTCTTCTTCTGCACCGAAATACCGTCCTTCATTCCGTTCATGCTCTCCAGCGCAAGCATCAGAGCCTGAGTGCCCAGCTTTCCATTGCCCTGAGCCTTGACAGACAGGTACAGCTGGTTCGCAAGAGCAAGTCCGGGAAGAGACAAGTTCATTCTCTTGGCCTCGTCCAGCGCAATGCCCATATCCTTAATGAAGTGGTCCACGAAGAAGCCGGGATCGAAGTTGCGCTTGATCATACGGGGGCCGAGGTTATTGATGCTCCACGAGCCAGCAGCGCCAGCACCGACAGCGGCAATCACCTCATCAAGGTTCAGACCCGCCTTGTATCCGTACAGAAGACCCTCGCAGACACCAATCTAGCACGTGATGAGTTACACGAAACCCAACCATCATGGTGGAGATGAGAATCTGGTTCACCATCTTGGTGTGCTGACCGCAGCCGGGACCTCCCATGTACTTGATGTTGGTTCCCATGCACTATGCGTCAGTTGCGACTCACAACCTCACCTTGAACAGCGGAATCAAATCATCGTACACATTCTTATCACCGCCCACCATGATGCTGAGCTTTCCATCGCGAGCACCAATATCACCTCCGGACACGGGAGCATCGAGGCTGTTGAAGCCCTGCGCCTTCGCGACCGTGTTGATCTCCTGAGCAAGAGAAGGCTCGCTGGTGGTCATATCCACGTAGATACCGCCCTTCTACGCATAAACCCAAAGAGAAGCGCAGAACCTTGAGACCCTTCAGAATGCCCTTCTCACCCAGGGTGATCTCTCTCACATCAGCAGGGTAACTACAGTCAATGCGATGGGCAACGGCCTACCCCACAATGCTGAAGACAACATCAGAATTCTGAGCAACCTCGATGGGGCTCTTGGCAAGCTTCGCGCCCTTCGCAACGAGAGGGTCGCACTTGCTGAGCGTGCGGTTGTACTGCAAACTCACCCAACACCGAAATGCCCTACGACGGTGCACTGGTAACCGTTATCAATGATGTGCTGGCACATGGACTTGCCCATCACACCAGTACCGACCCAACCGACACGCGTGGTCTTGGGGCTCACCGTAGCAACTACACCATGAGGGCAGGGAGAAGCACGCACAGAAACGTCTCAAAGCCAAAGAGCAGTTCATCGTAAGACTCTGTCAATCACAAGGAAACTGGAGAATGGAGAAATCCCCATGATCCCAAGAATTGCAGTTCACGGAATCCCATTCAAGTCCCTGAATACTCTCTCGAATCGCCTGATTCACAGCTCATTCATCCGATATGCACATCCGGCCACCAAAACCATCATCAAAGCCACCAAATCCTAAGTACACCCATACTTCCCATTTGTGTTCCACTCCCTTTTTGCAATACCGTAATGACTCCATCTTTCCCA
>ERZ1106923.619-NODE-619-length-11414-cov-17.248085_pt1 | contig 11414 bp, 13 predicted proteins | sample MGYA00403657_ERZ1106923 | MGnify/ENA primary metagenome ERZ1106923 (study PRJEB35170, sample SAMEA104062425) | human gut metagenome | biome: human gut; feature: human-associated habitat; material: faeces | place: Denmark | collected 2012-06-19 ...
CGCTTGCAAGAAGAAGAAAGGAAACGGCTCCACATCCTTGTCGCGTTTTTGCGAATCCGAGAAGGTGACAGAAATCGGAGCGATTTTGTGTGGGGTTTGGAAGTACGGGGATTCTCGGTGGGAGTGGATAGTCGTTGTTAGAAAAGGATAGTCATCACCAGAAAGGACTCTACCTCGATTCTGTGGGATCACCTCATCGTAACAAACAGTCTGGAAAGGACGGATTACAGTCCAGGGACATCCGTGATGGCGACCATTCTGCGGTTCAGTCTGCCAAAGTCCTTTCCGTTCTCGTGCAGGTAATTCATCTTTACCTTCACATAATAGTTATCCGCAGGCTGGCGAGGCACAAGCACTGTCCAGTAGGCATAGTCCTTGTCCTCTACGTTGTAACCAATTACAACACCAGCGAAGGTGAACGACGATTCATCTTCAATAATGGGTTGAGCAACATCGATGGGTCGCAGAGAGAGCGGCGAGCTGTGCTGGAACTGGAAAGTATCCAACGACATCATCACCACCACGGGGTTGCCCGCGTTCACCTGCTCGTACAGCCACTTCATGTTACGATGACCCTCGCTGGGGCGAGTCACGGTGGGCTTGTACTATTCCTCACTCCAATCCCATTCACTCACGCGCTGACACTCCTCGCTCCAATCACTGTACAAACACACGCCCACCGATTCCACATAGTTCATAATAGAAGAAAGGTGGTTCACAACCGCTCCGTTCATCTCCTCCTTCATGGCTTCGCGCACCTTGAACAGCTTCTACCCCTCACTTCACTCCAGCGCACCCACTCCATCAGCCAGACTCTTTCCCTTCTTCAGCGCGATCACGTTCATCGCGCTCAGCACCGCCTGCAGCACGTAGTCGCTGTACGCAGTGGCACTCTCGGAAATCAACTGCGCGTTCATCACGGAGAGAGAAGAAGAGCGGAGATCAATAATAGACAAAAACGGGAATTTCGCGGAGAAGGATTCGATAGAAGAGCGCAAGCGTCCAAACGCGATCGGGAGATCGCGGAGGACGAAGGGAGAGAAGTTCCCAACGCCCGAGTAATAGCCGTCCACAACAGCGTGGGCATACATCACCTTGTCGCCCGAAATGATGCTCTGAATGAAACTGTGACGCGTCGCCTTCCTACGCCTCACCCGCCCGCTTCACACCTACACCTCGTCACTCATCGACAGCAGGCTCAGCACGTCGTTCGCTAAAGTTAACGCCTGCGAGTTGAACGCCATCGTGAACTTCACGTTGGCACTCACAGCAGGGCTATTCGTCAATTCTATCTTCCTCGCCTACAAGGTGTTGGCTGGCATCGCCATGCTCGACTCGTCCTCAGCCACGCAGAAGTGCATCGCGCTCAGCACACCGTCCACGTACATCTGCACCATCTTCTCGTCCGCCGCGCACACCGCCGCGCGCTGGATGGGCTTGCAGGACGCGGCGCCTTCCTCCTGCTGCTTGAAGAACGCGGTGACCTCAAACAACGTGTTGTAGAGCGCGCACTCGCCTTCGCACGACCTACGATTCACGCCTCACCACAAGCCACACATCTCGTAGGACTTTGCGCGGTCCAGAGAAATGATCTCGGAGTTGGAGAACACGCTGTCACTTTCCACATCCACCTCCTTCAACGTCACACCATTGCCCACCACGATGTCGCACTCCTTGTCCAGCGACTCCTCACACACGGACGTGGTGTTGAAGTGCGCTTCCACGTTATCTTCGCCGATGAAGGCAACAACGGGATTCACGTCCTTCAGCACAACGATGTCCAGGTTGCTCGCCTGGATGAAATAGATAGGGTCAGGCAGAGCAGCGTACACACCCTTCACCTCCTTCGCATCCATCGACAGGTCGGTCAGGGCGAGCGTCTCGGCGGAGTACGCCGAGTCCAGATAGAGAGCGCCCGACGCGATTGCCGCACGCGCGCGGAGGTGGAGAATGTGCGAAGGAGAAGAGCCTTCGGGTACCAGCGCAGAGGCAGAGTTGTGGTCGTGCACGAAGAGGGTGAAGGGGAAGGAGAGGAAGTTGGTGTCGTCGAGGAACCCCTTCACGGTCACTTCGACCGACTGCTTGCCGCCACTCGCCGTGCCCGTGATCACTCCGGTCGCCGAGTCGGGCGTCAGACCCTCAGGAAGACCCGTGATCTCAAAGGAAGTGAAGGGAGAAGGGCTGGGGGTGATGACGGGGATAATGGTAGCAGGAACGCCCATCACCACGTGGACACCCGCACCGACAATGGGATATGCGATGGAAGGAGGCAGCACCGTGAAGGTCAGCGAGACCGTGGCGGAGCCGCCGGGATTGGAACCGGTGATCGTCACAGAGCAGCCATCCGCGCAGGCAGTGCTCGTCGCCTTGCCCGAGATCACTCCTGTCGTGGCGTCCAGCGTCAGACCCGCCGGCAACGTGCCCTCCGTCACGGCAAACGAGGCGATGTAGCCCTCGTACGTGGGAGTGCCGCTGCTGAAGTCCACGCCGACGTAGATAGTGTAGGAAGACTGAGAATAGGTAAGGTTCGAGGGCACGTCGTACACGCACATGTCCGTGATGTCGCTGCCCAGAACGCCGTTGGCGCACTCGCGGTACTTGTAGCCGTGTGTGAAACGGGGACACTTCACCACAGACTTCTCGCCGTTCTTCACGGAAGGATACTTACCGTCGGCGGGGCAAACGCCAGTGCCGCTGGGCACGCAGTACTGCGTCATAAGAGCAACCACGTCAGGGTCGGTGGTCTTTCTTTCTATCAGCTCATATTTCAGATGCTTGAAACCAGCAAAACCCAATGTCATCGACCATTGAGTACGACGCTTCTCATTCAAGTTCTCTCCTGGCGTCGTACTGAGAAGGGTATACTCTTCGCTATCTTTCCAACGACCATTCAGATTGAACTTCGACCAAGCAGAGCCTTTTGCTTCAATGCCAAAACTGTTGAACACAGAGCCCTCCAGGTTCTCCACGGTCCATGACACATAGGAGCCCTCCTTAAGAGTCACATAGCCCTTATTCGGAGTCAGGTTCAGGAGATCCTCCTTGGCTAAATAGGACAAGTACGAATTATAGGTCTCGGTCGAAGAGTACGAGTCCACGGCGATCGAGCACTCGTTCACACCAAACATACCCGAGGCGTCGAACACGATGGCGTTCTCTTCAGCAGTGCGGTGGATCTCGAAGGCCATAGCGTTGTCCGTCGCAGCGTCAACAAGGGGGAGAATGATGTGGAACTTGGAGAAGGCAGTCGCGTCGTGCACACTCAGCGCCTCCGTCGTCGCATCGAAGCTTTCCTCCAGGTTGAAGCGCGCCACGATGTGACCGTTGAAGTACGCCACCACACCGCCCGTGTACTTCATACGCACGTTCAGCACGTGGTAGTCGTCCAGCGAAGGAATGGTCACCTCATGGCGGATGTACGCAGTGGTGCTCTGGTGGTTGCCCATCGCAGCCGCTTTCACTGTAGTCCAGGCAGAGTCATCGAAGCTGCCACTCTTCCAGTTGTCAGCCACCGCCTGCGCGCTGTTGAACAGCTTCCAATCGGAGTAGTCGATCTGGAAGGGAAGAAGCGATGAGAATGTGGTGGACACTGCATTACTGTCTTCTGGTATCTGGCCCGTCTCGAACACCATATCACCGTTATCAATCGACAAAAACCACCTCGTACTATCCGTCAACTTACCCTTGCCATTCAGCACCAGAGTGTAGACATCGTGATCCAGACAGAAGTAGCCGTAGTTCAATACATCGGTCTCAAATACGCTAGCGGACTGGACCGCGTCTCCATTAGTTGTCTTACCACGGAACACTTTGTACGAGGACAAGATATTCCAATGATCCATACAGATGGTCAGAGTGACCAGCGACTTGTCTCCAGAGCAAGTGTCCACAGAGATCTCCATAGTTGTGCTCGAGCTGCCGCCTCCATACTTCTTTGCCGTGATCGTGTGCGTCGTAGCACTCTGCGCCTGCGCTGGTATACCAGAGATCTTTCCATTGTACTGATCAAGCACAAGACCAGTTGGAAGTGCAGGCACAATGGTGAAATCGTAGTAGTAGGTAGCATCTACACTGGGGTACAAGTCAGTCATCGCGATGTCCTTGGTGATGGTCGGGGGCGCCGAGTATGCCAGCTCGGGAATCGCTGCGGGGATCGCGTCAGCCGTCAGATCCAGTGTACAGAAACGCCATGTAGGGTTAGTAGGATCGCCACTCGCGAAGTTCTCGAAGCGGTATTGGTTGTAGGACTTGTCGTTGCCCAAGATAATCTTCTTGTTTTCATACACACTATCCCACAGCAACCCAGTCACTGCCTTGATCGTCGTCCAATCCTCCGAGTCCGAGTTACGCGCCTTCACCACAAACTGACCCACCCTCGGAAATACAGTCTGACCACTGAGTGTGAACAGATACACTGTCACAGCTGAGATCCACTCACGACGGTCATTGCTGAAAGCGATGGTCCAGTAGTTGTTTCCCTCACCTTGGGGAAATACATTAGTCCCCGAATACTGTTCCGCTATCTTATCAGCATTTATAATGTTCTTGTAGTGCTTATCCTCTTCAGGTTCGTCGTAGTCGAATACGCGAGCGTTCGTCTTACTCATCAGACGCACGGCGCAGTCGAACACGGAGTCTGCTTGTGAAGCCGTCTTCGCCACAATGGCAATGGCGATCGTGTTCTCTCCCTCCACCAAGTAGTTCACCGCAGGCGTGTCGTCCGTAGCAATCGTCTTCACGGGCAACGAAACCTGGTGGTAGTTAATGCTCGTGTAGTCGTTCGAGCTCGAGCTGGAGGTGCTCAGCTCGCCCGTCACGCCGTTGCGGAACACTTCATGTCCGTTCAGGTAGATCACACAACCGTACTGGTAGCGCAGCGAGATCACGAAGCCAGCCACATCAGTTAGTGACGCCACGTTGAAAGTCTTCTTGTATAGCTGGATCGAGTTGGTGGATGTGGGGAAGCTGCCCATCGAACCCGTAGTCCAGCCAGCCGTGTCCGAGCCATACCAGTTCGCAGGCACTTCGCCCATCTTGTAGAACCACTGACTGTGCGGCGCCACCGACCACTTCACATTCACCTTATAGGATGTGGGGAAACCCTGTTTCTCGCTGTAACGAATACGCGCAATCGTTTCGTACTCGTTGCCATTCAGCAAGGCCTTCAAGTACAAGAATGAACCGGACTCCCACAACTTCTTGGGATTCCCAAAATAATCCTTACCATTTGAGCCCACGGTGACCGTGTACTGCGATCCAGTTAAGCAATGCTCTTCCGACCAATCAGTATTGTCTTTCTGACCCACAGTATTTGTATTGAACCATGATGGTATCTTGAACCACTCCTCGTTTGCGCCTGACTTGTACGTACGAAGCGCCTTCACCACCGTTCCAGAGCACGGCAGCACAGTAAGAGAGAACGATCCTTCGTAATCCTGACCATCCTTCGTTGATGTCATCGTGAATACCGTTTTCGCCTTCGCAACAGCTGGAATACCAGAAATCGTGCACGTTGTGGCGTCGAAACTCAGTCCACTGGGAAGAGCACCACTCAAAGTACACGCAGTGAATACATCATCGGGATGAATGGGTACGATTTCATACCCAACAAAAGCAGAAAACGAAGCAGGGGTGAACTCCATGACGTTTGTAGCTTCGACAATACATGTCAACGACACTACTCACTAACAGAAAACAGGAAGACGCCTACACAATAAGACAGCAAAAACGATCATCCGTTAAAGATATAAATATGTGGTAGCGATGATTAGACGGAGTTGGGACGACCCTAAATGATAACCAGAGTCTTAATTGGGTTCTCCGATTAATATCTCGCTGCATAATCATGATATAGAGACGGTTTCATTCCTAATCTCACCGTAGGTCCCAATTCTACCATTCTTTCTTCCACATAGCACGATTTTTGCATAGGAGAGAGTAGCGAAAACCAGATGGCGAGTTTGACAAGCGACGCCACTCTACTCTCGAGCCATGTCCTATCTGATCACCGTAATACTTCGCATGTAATTACTGTACTGCAGTACTAGTTGATCCGTGACGGAATTGCCCGCGTTTCTCTTGATGCTGGACCCAACGCATGGAGTGTCATTACATGATAGGCGTGGTTCCTCTCATCCAAATGAATAAGAAAAACCGCTAATCGTATCAGGAATAGCAAATGCATGAAAGGGTGACTGTTTTCAGGCATAGATAGAATAGCTATTCATAGCATCGCATTCAATCTCCGTATCCCTGTTAGAATGGGTGGAGAGCGTATCATCTGGTGATGGATGCACATGGGTTTGGACGTCGCTCGTACTCCATCGTTAATCCGTTCTCCATCCTCTAGTAATGTATTGCAGAGTAATACGGGTTCATGAACACGGATTAAGAATCAGAGGAATAACACCTGATCACCTTACTCTCCACCCCCATTTCAGGCAACACCTCTCACAACAGAATCTAAAACACCATCATTCTGAGTATCACTGTAAGACGGGAAAACACAACTGTCCTCAACCATCCAGTCATTCGGGCACTCTCAAAACCCCCCTTCAACGAAACACTATGCTCATTCCCCCAAATACACCACAACACATCTCTCCCACCAAATAGCATCACCAACAAACAACTGCAACTCTAATCGTCCATCATCATTCGCTTCTGCTCATTCTCCTCAGAACCGTTCCTCCTCTTTCTTCGCTCCGTGAAGAAATCATACGGACTCGTGATCGCGTCCAGATCTCCGTTCTGTCCCAGCATATACAGTACACTCTTCTCCAGGCAGATGCCGATAATGCGGCTGCGACTCCTGACGTTCAATGAGTGACGCTCTCTCAGCGCAGAGTCCTTTTCTTCCTTCCCGCTGCAATTGAACATCAGCAGCTCATTATCATCGCCACACAGATATGCGATGTTCTGCACCTCCTTGTCCGCCCCCTTCACACTCTCTCCAACGCACTTCACCACCGTGCTGCGAATCGGCGCTCTCCACCGCTTCACGATGCGCAACTCGCGAGCGCTCAAGAGGAACACACCGCGATCCGACTCCGTGCATACGACAACATCTCCGTTGGAAGCAAAGCACGTGAGCGCGCTTATGTTGCTGGTGGCGACATTCACGTGATTCATCAGAACAGTGTCTCCGCCCGTCGGGATATAAAACTGGCTCAGCTGCTTATTCTCTGCGACGACAATTGTTTCGTCATCGCGCCAACACACAGCCTGAGGATGACCATATGTGTGCACCACTCTAGACTCCGTCTCCTTGTCAATGCTGTATACGTGAATTGTGTTTGAAAGACCGTGCATCGCCAAAAGCTACGTGTGAAGCGGAATACGCGACACTACGCGTTCTCCAGAAGGAGACATGCTCAGCTGGCACCAACTCTCCTCGCTTTTATCTGCAGCGTTGTGATGCGCCAACTCGCAAAGATCGCCCTCATCTCCCACAGAATATACCTTCACATTCCCACGCTCGTCCATTCCGCATACATAAACTACGCATCATATAGAATAAAGGAAAGCTACAGACGTTCGCTTGTTTGTTCCAGCCTGAGCAAACGGACTGAATAGCAAAGGGGAACTCTGCTACACACCGGGTCTGCGTCGAGGAAATGGGCGACTCCCTGTCTGCTTGAGAGAGCGTGCTTTCATCGAAAGCGGGCAACTAGTCGGGAATGAAATCTCAGGAGTGCTTACAGTAACGAGATGGAGTTTGTTTCCTGACGCGAAATAGACAGAGTTCGGGAGCAGTCCCGATGCGAGTGCTTCCGCTTGCATTACGCCATACCGAATGCCAGAAACCTCTTCAGAAGGGGCGAATTTGAAACGGTACATCGTTGTTAGGAACGAAGAAAAGACTGCCTAACACCAACGATCAAACACTATTCATTGTTTTGTGTTCCGTCTCATGTCAAACGATTTCGACTCGCTGGAAGCAAAGGTTGCGTCTCTCTACAACACTTTCGACTACCCCAAGGATGGACTGCGTGATGTCGGTTCCCTGGCACTCTGTTACGAGTAGATTCTGATCAATTGCAATCTGGACTATTTCACCGCCTGCCAGATGTGCAAGGAGTTCGGTATTGTCGCGCGGAGCATGGGGTCAACACGGAAAAGGAAAAAAGAAGTCGTTCCGTCTGTGGCTGCTGCAAGAAGCTCGGCAACGGACCCCTATGACACGTACAGATACGTAGTGTGCTTCAGCGTAGTCCGGACATTAAGAAACTGTGCGAGTTCTTCCCCCAGTACAAGAAGGAGTGTCTCGCAGCCATCTATTGGGATACGGAGAACAATGTGGATAAAACGGTGAATCGCATCGTTGGGAGTAACGGAAGTCGTGTTCTTGGATTGAAATGATGTGCAGAATACAACCAGGAAGACAACAACACGGAAGTGGAGTATCTGAAGCTGGCGTACTCGTTCTTGCCGGCAGAGAAGGTTGTTGCTGTACTCGTTATCAAGGAGAATCATCCGTAGGCGTTTATGGTATCAAAGGCGGACTATGTGGAGTGCGTCGCCTACCTCGAAGAAGAGTACAAGAGGGAAATACGAGAGCACTGGAGCACCTATATGCAGTTCAAGCACACCTACGGCGGGTACAAGCACAGCTGGGTGGTGAAACAGTTCAAGGAGAAGGAGAGTCACTGTCTGTACTCGCCCGTGAAGGAGGAGGAGGTGTACAACCCCGTGAAGAACACTTCGGGTTCGCGCGCGTCCGTTCCCTCATGCGTAGTGGACTATCTGAAGGTGCTGAGCGAGCGACAGCAGGCTGCCGACTGCTTGACGAACGTGCGCCTGCTGAACCTGAAGCGCTCGGAGGAAGCGCGCGGCTACGGCAAGTTCTTGACAGCCACAAAGACTGCAGTGGGAGACGGTGGACGGAGTGAGGTGTAGATGAACCACGAGTACGATCGGTACGACGCGATCAACCAGGAGTCGGGAAGCCGCATTTTTGAAGCGCACAACGGAAACAACTCGGTCGAGGCGCTCATTAAGAGGTAGACGTGGAGTGGAGGGGCGATGCTGTAGGGGCGTGCCCATTGACTTCCACGGACTGCAGGTCGCGGAAGTCGCGAACTACATGGACCGCATCATCGCGTGCGCTCGCGCGCAACCGACGAAGAAGAGGATTACGATTGTCACCGGAGTCGGGAACCATTCGTAAAACACTGCGTTCACGACTCATGGGTAGAAAGAATTTCGTGTCGCCTGTTCGAATCTACGTGATCAACCGACTCAAGAAGGAGGGTATCAACAATCTCTTCGATGGAGGGAGCATCACGTTTTCTATGTAGCGTTTCACTGTTTGTTTGGACGCAGGGGTTTGAAATGCTGAAAACGAAGCAGTCTTCCCTATCATGCACAAATGCGTCTGTATTCCTTGCAAAGAGGGGTCGAAGCAGTTCTCGTCACTCTACTCGTTGTTGCGTCCCTCCTATCGTTTTTCGTGATCAGGTAGACATGTGGCTCAGTACCAAACGGAATTGCGACGGCAGACAACAGCAGTGCATTCCTTCGCGTCGATAATAGAAAGCAGAGACGTGTTTTCAAATGAGACCACCATTCGGAAGGTGATGGGCATGGAGGAAGATGCAAACACTACCGATTTCACGATCGTTGCTGTTTTGACGTGCGTGTCCTTGTGCCGTGTCATCCACAGACAGAATCGTCTCTTCTTCTTTGATCACCTTCTCCGCTTATGGACAGGGCGGTTCACCTTCGTGCTGTTCTGCTATTCGCATGAGGAGCCTACGATTCGGCGGTTCTTTGCCCACCAGTCCTTTCCGAGTCGAATGGCCGTCGTAATGTACACGGAACCAACGCCAAGAGATGCTCCAGGTCATTTCCCTGTGAACAAAATGCGTAATCTCGGCATCGCCAACGTCCACACCTCCCACTTCATCGTGACGGACATGGATCTGTGGCCATCCCGTACCCTTCCTTCTCGTTCCTAATCGAAAGAGAACTTCTACTCTGAGCTCCATTCCGTGCCACCGCGTCTCCTCGCCGACGACCGCACGGCCATCATCCTTCCCGTGTTCTTTTACGCACCGTCCTTCGTGCAGTCCAACGACTCCTTCGCATCCTCGATCTTGAGGTAATCGCGCACATCCCTCCTCAGGGCTAGAGGATACGACATGTACCCCTCGACGAAGCAGAGTCTGGAGCGATGTGTTGACGATAGGAGGTGCTTCATGCAGAAGGGCTCCCTGTTCACACACGTAGGGATTATGTGTTCGCTTGATGGCAGATGTTCGTGAATCCCTCGTGGTTCCGCCTGTCGCCCAACGCGACGGTGGTGAAGGTGGAGTGCATCCCGAACTACGAGCAGGAGCCGTACTACGTGCTGAAGAAGACGGAAAGGACGCCGCGATTCGACGACCGGTTCATTGACTACGGTTACAACAAGATGCAGCACATGCGCCATCTCCTCTATGAAGGGTACTCATTCTATCTCCTGGCGAATTGCTACGCCGTGGACATGCCGCACAAAGAATCGGGGTACAAGCTGCGGTATCGCAGTCAGAACAACGAGACGAGACAACTCTATATCGATTTCCTGTACAATAGAACGTGGGTGAGGAACCGCAGGCAGAGAGAGCGGTTCTGTAGGAGAGAGGAGTACCTTTCCCCGTACTTTTACCGGTCCATTCAGTGGTTTTGTTTGTTGAAACGCATTTCCATGGGTTGGAAAAGGATTAGCTCTGAATAAGAATGAAAGGGGCAACTCTGAATGAGAGTAACTCTGACAAAAAGCAACTGAGAGAATCGCAAAACGCGTGCACAACAAAGAGCAATAGACTACAAAAACTACGCTAGGAAGATAAGGAAGAAGATGATGAAGAAGATCAGCACGCCGAACAGCTTCATCACCAAGCTCCGATTACTAAACCTACGCCTCACACCGCACGCAACGAGCCATACACATTCTGTCCATACTTTACAATCTCCTGATAGCCCGCATTCACATTCACCTCGGCAGCGTCTAGATTATCGTCCAGTCGGTCGATCATCTCTCCCTGCTCGGTGATCATCGTCGACAGTCGCTCAAATATGCTTCCCTAGTCGTGATTCCCGAATGACGCGACTACGAGCTCCGTCATGTGCGCCTCGATGTCCTGAACTGCCTGCGCGCGCTCGTGCAGATAGTCGTTTGCAATCACCTCGCTGGAATGGATGGCGAATGCGTTCGGAGATGTCTATTCCTCACGTCCTATGGAGATGTCTACCACGCCATTCGGACGAGGCAGCAGCGGAGAGTGCTCTTCTGCCGAATTGGGAGACTAGCCGTGAGTAATGCGAGCACTCCACTACCACTTGCGACTGGTACACAATGGGCTTGCCCAGCAGTGCCGGCGCCGTGTTGCCAAAGCGCTGCTTTCGCTTATCCGCTTCCTCCAGATTCTGGT
>ERZ1106923.621-NODE-621-length-11370-cov-18.636942_pt1 | contig 11370 bp, 14 predicted proteins | sample MGYA00403657_ERZ1106923 | MGnify/ENA primary metagenome ERZ1106923 (study PRJEB35170, sample SAMEA104062425) | human gut metagenome | biome: human gut; feature: human-associated habitat; material: faeces | place: Denmark | collected 2012-06-19 ...
TCATCTTCGGTATCTGTTTTACGTTGTATCTCCTTTCTTTCTGTATTCGCACACCATGGTATCCTACTGTTTTCACTTATTGGGGTTAGTGCGCGTTGTATCGTTGCACTCTTTGTTCCAACAAACAGGAGAGTATGTGGAGAAAGAAAAGACACTGTGGTGATAGTAGGAGTGACCTGGCAGAAGGGTGCTTGAAGGGAACGAGGGATGATTCGGTGTGTCGGGATAGAACCCCGGCTCCAAACAAACGGCGTAGTGCTACGAGTCAGTGGAGGCTCAAGCAATCACAGGAGCAAACGGAGGCTGCTCATCCACCCAGTTGGACGTGTACACGATCAGCGCGCACTCCGTCGTCGCCACGTCAACCCGCCTCCCACTCTCCTCCTCCTCCAGTCTCGCCACATGTCTCAGTCGCTTGTCGTCAATGTCGTTGGAGTAGCCTCGGAGACAGAAGGCGTGGTCAATTCCGGGTCTCCCGCCTCCATTCACGTCGTGGATCGCTGGAGTGAGGGTGTGGAGAGAGGTGAAGTCCATGAGCGTGTCCTTCACGGGCAAGGGAGCATCGTTGGGGATCTAGACGTCAATCAGAAGAGACGAGAGGACCATGTCTTCTCCGTCCAGGTAACAATCGGCCTCAATCTGCAGCTTCTAAGAGTCATTGTGTCCAACAGTAGGCACGTGGTCGTCCACAGGTCGCTTGCAGTCGCCAGAGAGATTCCAGTAGGTGTGGTTGGTCATGTTCACGATCGTGGGGACGGCATTCCCACTTGCTTCAAACACCATATCCAAATCATTGGTTGCGGTGAGGGAATAGGTGACCCTCACAACCAATCTTCCAGGATAGCCTTCTTCCATGTCCGGAGAAACTCGGGTGAATACCACAGAGATGCGGTCTTCAGATTCGTTGATAGAACCATCCCAAAGGCACTAGCGATGACCATTGCGAACAACGCTCACTTTATCGTATCCCTTCACACCTCCATGATTGTGGTTATTTCCGCTATTCGTCGCCAGTTTGTAATGGTTTGTTCCAAGGGAGAACTCACCATGCTTAATTCTGAACGCATTCCTGGCTGTTAGAAGACGCACTGTCAACTACCTTCCAATGGTTGAGCCAAAGTAATCGCTCTTCTTGACAATGTCGTCCAGAGTCTTTCGATTCATCGTGATTTCCTATGGATGACGATAGTGAAACAGGAGAACTTCAATAACACCATTTTTGTCCGGACAGGTACATGAAACCAGAGTCGCACCGTAGTTGATAAACGTGACTGCCAAGAATCCATTGCTATAGATGAGTGCTGCAAGAATTGAAAACCTGATGGTGTATTTGAGGACTTCCTGCTCGTCAATGAAACCAAAGGGGGATATCTATTGCGAATGAGCAATTGCAGGTGAGACAAACGGAGTGCGTGAACATGACAGGATAGAAACGGCCAAATGAGGAACAGTCGAATGCATGTGCAGTGGTTTGTTCGCCTTGATAATCAATGCCCCTCTCCAACAGGACTGAACCATCGCAAAGAACACTCTCTTGGAAAGAGGAGAATGTGGAGAGCACTTGGGCAGAATATCAGCGGAACGGGTGGATGGATGGTGATTTGGTGTCCTATTGCTCGCAAATGGTGTCCTTCATCCCAAAATCACAGTCGCACCTCCTTTTCAATGCAATGGTCTCGTGTCCTCCCAATCGCTCCCCACCTTCACAGCCGCGATTTGAACATCCACCAAGCCGGAAGCCGTCTTCAATAACGGTCCAGCCCCAAAAGAACACGGAATGAAGGGAGTGTCTCGATTGTTTTATGGCCCCTATTCCTGTATTCACTTCCTGGATGAAGATCCGGGACTGGGACATATCATACTGTTTCCTTGAGAGTGTGTGACAGTAAGAAAAGAAACTTGAATGAGATCTTTGTATTTGATATCATTTGCTGCGATATTGATTGCTGTTTCTTTGGCTGGTCGGAGTAGCCGAGGGTTTTGATGTGTAGAGTGCCCTTCTGAGACTGCTGGGGGCGTTACGTGGCCTGCGATAGATCCCGGAATGAATGCAACTGTGGTTTGCCAAGAAGGGTTTTCGGGAGAGTTGATCCGTTTTTGTTTGGATAACAACGTGTGGAGCGAAATCAGTGGCGAGTGCAGTAGGAGTGGAGTTGTGGCATTACGGCTAGTTCGTGAAACGTGCCCGGGAGAGAATTATCAGGATCACGACTGGCCGTCGACGGAATCACTCACTTCGGCGACGATTGCATGCGGTGAGGGACAGTCTGGCTTTTATATTCGCCCGTGCCTTGCCGGTGGCGTGTGGGATACTGTCGTTACCAACAACTGCAGTAAGGAATTCATAACGGAGCTGAGGCATAGCATCTGCGAGCTGCGGTACCATCGACGAGCAGGGCGTGACGTGGCCGGCGGCTCAACCTGGTGAATCGAGACGTGTGGACTGCCCCCGAGGCTACATTGGTGAGATGAGTCGCGAGTGCACCGCGGAAGGAACCTGGGGTCCGATTTCGAATCTGTGCGGTATGGGCTGAATGGGAGACTGAGGGATAGTTGCCCAGACGTGCGCGTCCGAGACGGTTGAGGGCATCACCTACCCGGAGACGCCGATGAACTCCACCTACACGGGCCGCTGCCCTGCGGGCAAGACGGGAACCATCACTCGCTTCTGCACCGTGGACGCCACCTGGGCCGCTCCTGTGATTGCCTGCAGTGGGGCGTGTGAGTGAGGACTCATGCACAGGCGACCTTCAGTGTCCTGCGACGACCACCGGATACCTGGACTGGCCTGCGACGCCCGCTCTCACCGAAGCGACTGTGGCGTGTCCCGCGGGAATGAAGGGGCCTGCGCAGAGGCGGTGCAAGGAGGACGGGACGTGGGAGGACGTGAGCGTGTCGTGCGGTAGGAGCGGAGAGGGCGAGTGAGGCGTAGAGGGCATGTTGTGCAGCAGCGATCAGGGATGGCCTGAAACGCCTGCCAACATGGTGCGCACGAGATCGTGCGACAGCGCCCACCCCGGTACGATCTACCGCGCGTGTCTGAAGACGGGCGAGTGGTCGCCTGTGATGTCGCAGTGCCGTGGGGGCGTCGGGCGCGCGTAACGTCTAGAGACGCTGAAGTGTCCTGCGGAGGTGCTGGACGGAGTGACGTACCCCGAGACGGAGCCTGGCGGCTCGTACAGCGGGATGTGCAGCGAGGGCTTCAGCGGGTACATCACGCGTGTGTGCACGTCGGAGGGCGTGTGGCAGGCTCCTCTGAACACGTGCGGTAGCGTGTGGTGGCGGTGGCTGAGACGTAGCGAGAATCATGTGTCCTGCGACCGACGTGACCACCAGCGCTGGCGTGTACCACCTCCCCATGAGCAATACGGGCCCATTGTCGCTGGACTGTCCCAGTGGTCACAACGGAACGGCTCTGGTGGAGTGCGGCGAGGACTTCACCTGGAGCGAGGTGTTGGAGGACTGCAGTAGGCGTTGCGCGAGGGAGGTGAGTGGTAGTGATTTCGGGCTGTCCTGAGAGCGTGATCACGGGCGTGCTGGTCGGCGAGTCTGCTTTCGACGACACGGTGGAGGAGGCGTGCGCTGAGGGCTGGACGGGACACCTGCGAGTGCATTGCTCTGAAGCGGGTGTGTGGGACCAGCCCACGGAGTCGTGCGGTGAGGGCTGAGGAGTGGTGTAACGCACAGAGCGGATAACGTGTTCGCAGAGCAGCGAGGGAGGCATCACGTGGGAGCAGACGTTCGCTGGCGAGACGAACCGCAAGGAGTGTTCGACGAAGTACCCGAGCAAGCAGGGAGCGATCACGCGCGTGTGCTCGCTGCAGGGCCAGTGGGAGGCTCCCGTGGAGAACTGCGCGGAAGTCGGCGTTTTCAACTACGACAAGACGTCTGTGACGTTCACGCGCGGCGAGGCGATCGCCCCGCTCACCCCCACTCTCGAAGGAAGCGCTGTTTTCTCCGTAGCTGACTGTTGGCGTGGCGTGTGGGCGTGATGAGTAGTCCTTCCTGTGGGCTTGGAGGTGGACGCGAGCACGGGCGTGATCAGCGGCACGCCCTACGTGGTGGCGGGGCAGAAGACCTTCTCGATCATCGCGACGAGCGGTGCGGACAAGAGAACGGGCGTTGTGACGATCACGGTGAATGACAATGTTTGCAACGAGGACGGAGCTTGGTACTCCACTTTTATCGGGCAGCAGCTGGAGACGAAGTGTCCGTTCTTGGGGAAGGAGAGTCGTTCTTGCGTGCTGAATAAGGAGACGATGACAGCGGAGTGGAGTGCCGTCGCGAGTCAGTGTACAATGGCCATTTTGATTCTCGTGGCTGTAGTTGTGGTGGTGGTTCTTATCATCGTTTTGGTGTTATTCATCGTTTTGCGGAGGTAGGTGTTGGAGTCGGGGTTCATGGCGTAGCTCGAGTGGCCGTGTAAGGTACAGTCCTAAGAAGGCACAGAGGAAGATGATTGAACTAGCTTGCGTCTAAGACTTTATTGTTGTAGTGGGGTGTTTGTTTGGAGAGTGTGGTGTGTTTCGTAATAAAGGAGGAATGAAAAGAATGAGTGAAAAGAGAAAGGAAATGAAAAAGTATCGGATGCGGGGATTGAACCCGCGACCTATCGCGTGTGAGGCGATCGTGATAACCACTACACCAACCCGACTTGCCTGTTAGGCGTTCTGTTTCTGTTCTCACATTACCCCTTATGAGACAGGTGATTCCATATCCTGAGATGAAGTCTGTATCGAACGAAGTGAACTGCTTCCTTTGATTGCGACTGACGCTATACCAAGATGGTGCTCTTGCTGCATTCTGTGTGTTCATTCTCCCTTGTTTCATAGGAAAGAGGATGAAACCATCCAATTGATAACGATGCAGTAAGAGTAATGTGTGGTTCTGTGCCATTCACTGTAATTCAGTGAGACAAGCATTTACCCTCGCGACAATTACACCCATCATCATCTAAATCATTCAATAAAGCGATTACATTCCTTTATGAAGAGAGTGAATGGGGGAGAATCACTTGTCTCATAAGGGGTAATGTGAGAACAGAAACAGAACGCCTAATAGGCAAGTCGGGTTGGTGTAGTGGTTATCACGATCGCCTCACACGCGATAGGTCGCGGGTTCAATCCCCGCATCCGATACTTTTTCACTCTCTTTCTCTTTTCACTTCTTTTCTCTATCACGAAACACACCACCCAACACTTTGCATCGACTTCCATTCCATCTGGTAGAATAACCATCCACTTCTTCGTGTTTTGTCCAAACACACGTTCTCTCCTTATTATGCATCGGTTGCTGAGTCATTTGATGCGGGAAATGCGGGAAAGGAAGAATCGTCGCTAAGAAGAATAGGCGAGAGTAACGGGAATTCCTCGCGAATAACCGCTGTAAAGAACGCCCCTCATTCCTTTCCACAAAAATGCTTTCCTTGTTTCGACGCAGCTGTGTCTCAACAACAGCAACGTGCTTGAAACATTTCGGGAAGGGTGCTTTCGCTGAGAAGTGTGGTGCGAGTCATGTGCCACAAATTGCTGCATTTCCCTTCCAATCACTTCGGAGACTCTTTGCAACATACACAGCAACCGTCGTTTCGTCGATAGTCGTGTCATTGGTAGATCGAAACATCTGGCAGAAGAGGAGCCGGTATTCATTCGAGTGTGTATGTGCAATTGATCGGGAAAGACGCCTCAAGCGATATTATGGAAATCAAGCCTCCAAATGGCGTTTCTTTCGCTAGAGGCAGTTCGGTCGTCGTCCCGCTGAAGACGAAGTACAGCCTCGGAGAACTGACGCATGTGAAAGTGGGACACACGAACATCGGAACGGGGTCCGGGTGGCTTCTCCAGAACATCAACATCTCCGACGAGCAGAAGCGCACGTGGTCATTTCCGTGTGGCCATTTCATCGACGGACAGGATGACATCTAGTTCGTCTTCGTTTGTCTTCTCACGCGTAGTGAACTGAAGATCACCCTTCCTGCGCACAAGACGATGACGTCGGCCGAAAAGGACAAGGGCAAGATCCTGGGATTGTTGTGCGGCGGGTACACGCTCCAGTCGCAAGACAAGGACATATGCGAGGACCACTTCACCTACATCGATCGCTACAAGGCGAAGGGAAACGGGTTCCACGTGCTGGGCGTGGCGGACGGTGTTCACATCGAAGTGCGCGTGCGTGTGGCGTTTCACGGATAGAACGAGGACAGCAGCGCGTACGGGAAGCTGCTCCTCAAGGGCAGCGAGCAGATGGTGGACGAGTTCGGCATCGTCGACCCGGTGGAGTGCGTGAAGCTGGTGAAGGGCGACATCGACCGGAACACGCAGGGCAGCTGCACCTTCGGATTCCACATCCTCAATAGATATAGTCACATTCTGCACACGCTGATCGTGGGCGACATTGGGTGAGGGTTTGGATGTGGAGTCACGAGTAGAATCATGGTGATTCGCGAGGGCACCATCTTCTACCGATCGACGGAGCAACAGCATTACTTCGGATGTCCGTACCAGCTGAGCAGCAAGGGAGGAGACCAGCCCGAGGATGGCGTCATTCGTTCGATCCACCTGCTGGCTGGCGACATCATCGTGTGCGGTTCTGATGGGTACGTGCGTGCCATTTTTGTGATTCGTAGTATCTTTGACAACCTCCACGACGATCTTCTTGTATCGTACATCTGGGGTTTTAGACACGTCCCGTTAGATGTAATGTGCAAGTACCTTTGCGAGATGGCACAGAAGGTGGCAGTGGATCCCGAGGCGGACACGCCATGGTCGCGGGTGGCCACTCGCAATCTCGACCTCGTTTACCGTGGAGGCAAGATGGACGATTGCACACTCGTGGTGGCGAAGGTTGTGTCAGAGAAAGCGAAGTAGTTGTTATCTTTATGTACTATGATCTATTCCTTTTTCCTGTTTCTTTCCACAGTCCATTACTGCAGAGGACCTCTGTAGCATGAGACAAGGAGCGAACAAAGGAGAATCGCGGTTCTTCTGCAAATCGGGCAGGAGTCATTCCACAGAGTCAGAGTCGATTTCTGCGTCAAAGAAGCATTTCATATACAAATGGAAGAGAGCGGACCAACCGACTTCTTTGCAGAGGTGCGCAAGCATGCTACGAGTCCCGACAAGGTGAAATCGGAGAACTACAAGGTGCTCGCTTCAATCGAAGAGGGAATTCACGGAAAGAAGGAAGAAGCGATCGAGCCCGATAAGTACTATTCGACAATCATCACCAAGCTCAGTTCTCCTGGGAATAGCACTCGTCCTGTATGCTCTTTCACGACTGATTGAACCATAGTTGCTTTATCTCCTTCAACTGGTTCTTCCTTCCGTTTCCGAGAAGGTGAAGCAAAAGAAGTGCGCGGATTGTCTGGAAGTGCTGCTGAAGATCCCGACGTCCAGCAAGAGTAAATTGGAGCCGGCCGTGCTTCGTTCCCTGGTTTCGTGCCTTTCCGAGTTGCTGCTCGCTCAAAAGACAAAGTCAAAGTTGTGGAACGACGGTATCGTGAAGAAGGCATTCGTGTATCTGCTGAGCATGTGCACCTATGAGAATGCCAAGGTGCGTAAGCACACACAAGACGAATTGACGAGAGTGATGGAGCACCATTCCAAGGAAGGATTTGACGCGACTTCAAAGCATGTGGTCGCCTATCTCGACAACATCGTGCTGCTGTTCGACGACAAGGACTACAAGGACATTTCCTTCTTCCTGGCGTTCATTTCGAAGGTCATTCTGTTCATTGCCCCGTCCCAGTATGACGCCATTATGACCACTCTTCTTACCGTGCCAATTCTGCCTCCACTTGATTTGTAGCTTCGTTCGCACAAAGTCGCGTACATGGACACCAACTCTCTGAAGCCCATCGAGCACATTCTCCGCAGCGACACAGCCCTCGACGCAGCGCGCGTCTCGAAGGTTCTCGACCAGATTCTCGCCGCCCCGGCAGCCGCCACGTCCACGGCGAAGGACATCGAGGAGTACGTCGTCACAGTGAACATGGGGTGTTCGCGCGTGCTGAAGAGCCGCCAGCCGGACGCGGAGAAGCAGCTGGTGGAGGCGACGCGCATCGCTCTGGGCTACTTCGCGTCGACTCCGGACGCGGTACAGACGACGCTGTCGCAGCAGCTGTTCTTCTTCTACTCGACGCTGAACACGGCGGTGGGCGAGCGTGAGTGGGATGATGACTAGACGCTCAGCGAGGCGACGGCGGCGTCGCTGGTGAACTTGTACGTGACGAGCATCACGGAGAAGAAGAAGGAGGTCTGCGAGCCGCTGTATCACGCGCTCTCGGGTCTGATCGCCTTCCTGGCGAAGCCTCACCCCGACGCCTTCGTTCCCGCGATCCGCCTGTTGCTGGGCCAGTACGACGCTCCGGGCATGATGAAGTGGGAGTGTGTGGAGTGTGTGAGCGATAGAGCGCGCCCGTTCCTCACCGGCCTGCTGGGTGACTGTCTGGAGTGGATGGGTCTGGAGCCCTTCCTGAAGCACGTGTTCATCACGGTGAGTGTGGAGAGAGCGCGTGATGGGTAGAAGAAGAACTCGCAGCTGCCCGACGACCAGCACTACTTCCTCTATCAGATCCTCGCTGCGCGCACGCGTCACATGAACTGCTCGCTCGCCTTCTTCTTCGACAAGTTGGTGTGCGTGGCGCGACTCACGCAATAGGTTCATGCCCATCATCAAAGCGTGCCAGAAGGAGGCGGCGTCCGCCACCAACGCCACGCAGAAGAGACAGCTTCAGCGCATGGTGGCCGATATCTGCTCGATTTTTGGATCGTGCTGTATCGGCTGCACGGACGCGCCCGCCGTTCTCGGGAACTACAAGAAGACGCTGCTGCGTCTGATGAACGAGGAGGGCTACCGCGAGGCGGGCATCGAGCTCGCGAAGGGATTTGCGCTGCTGATCAAGCGAAGCGAGTCGTGCTTGAAGATGGAGGAGGAGGCGACGGCGGAGGCGAAGAACGAGGACGAGGAGCTGCTGCGCGAGGGAGGCGACGAGGACAACGACGAGGTGGACGAGGACTGCGACGCTCCCTTCCTGGCGCTTCTCACGGAGGCGCGCGCACCCGCCTTCTCGCAGACGCTGGCGGAGGAGAACCTGAAGACGATGAAGGGAGTGGCGGAGGTGCTGCTGCAGGCGTTGGCGAAGCTGTACCTGCAGTGCCACGGCAGCTACAGCGAGGAGGTGCCGAAGGCGACGGGCATCGGGAAGGGCGGCGAGATCGCGCTGGTGCTGACGCTGCGGTCCGTCATGACGATCGTGTGCGGCGTTGCCGATTCCACCGTGGTGAGCGCGTTCTTCCACCAGATCGCTGGCAAGCTGGAGGCGGTGACAAAGCAGAAGATGGAGGACGAGAAGGAGGGAAGAGCGGCGATGCTCGACCGCGTGGTGCTGGCGGGCGAGCTGGCGACAGTGCTTCCCGCCCTGCCGGACGCGGAGGTGATGGAGGCTCTGGCGATCATCCAGCCGTCTCTGGACGACGCGAGCGTGACGTGTCTGCAGCGCCGCTTCTACTACTGTCTGGTGTTGCTGTGTCGCTACCACGGCGCGGTGCTGGCGCAGGAGGCGCAGCTGGAGCCGCTGACCACCTCTCTGCTGAGTGACATTCTGACCGTGAGCGCTCTCGTCCGCAAGTACCGCATGAAGTGTCTGTACCACCTGTGCGACGCGCTGTCGCCGCACAAGCAGGAGGACATCGCGCTGGTGGTGTCGTCGCTGCCGAAGTTCGTGCTGTGCATCAAGGACCCGAGCAAGAAGGTGCGTTCGATCTGCTTCGACTGCATGATTCGTCTGTCGCAGGTGATGGACCAGAGCGATGTGAGCATCACGCTCCCCACGGGCGAGGAGACGCCGTGTTCGCTCCTCGAGTTCTTCAAGATCCTGATCGGGTGCATGGGAGCGAGCTCGCCGCACATGAAGTCCGCGTCGCTGATGTGTCTGAGCTACGTGGTGTACCACCACCGCAACAACCGCGCCATCTGGCCGCTGGTGTGCAGTCACATGCACGTGATCTACGGCGTGCTGGACGACAAGAACCGCGAGCTCATCAAGTCGTGTTTTGGCTTCATCCGCACGTGTGTGAAGGTGATGCCGCAGGAGCTGCTGAAGGAGGAGCTGCACGACGTGGTGCTGACGATGATCCCGTGGGCGAACGACTCGAAGAACCGGTTCAAGCTGCGCGTGCGCGCGATCATCGAGTTGGTGGTGCGTCGAATGGGCAAGCAGAACGTGCTGAACGAGGTGCCGGAGAATGAGAGGGAGAATGTGGAGAAGATATTGAAGAGCGAGAAGGTGGAGGACGTGAAGGAGGGGGCGAAGGAGGTGGAGGAGAAGATGGAGGTGGAGGAGGAGAAGGAGGAGAAGAAGGAGGTGAAGAAAGAAGAGAAAGAACAGAAGGTGAAGGAGAAGAAAGAAGAGAAGAAGGAGACGAAGAAGGAACAATCCTATGAAGACTTGGTAAGAGAGATGGAGGAGGAAGGAGAAAAGATGGAAGTGGAGAATGAAGATGATGACAAGGATGTGATGGAAATGGATGACAAGGGGATGGAGAAGCTTGATCTGAGTGCGCTGATTCAGGAGATTGCGAACAGTGAGGATATGAAGCGAGTGCTGCAGAGAAGGAAAGAAATGGAGGAAGGGATGAGCGAAGAATCAGAAGAGACGCCTGAAAAGGAGGAAGAAAAGCCATCTGAGAAGGAAAAGCCGTCTGAGAAGGAGAAGGAAGACAAGAAGAAAGAAAAGACAGACAAGAAGGAGATATTAGAGAAGGACACAAAGCCAAAGAAGGAGGGAAAGGCGAAAAAGGAAAAGACGGAAGAGAAGAAGAAGGATGCCAAGTCGAAGAAGGAGAAGAAACCTACCAAGGCTGGAAAGTGATAGTACCGTTCATTTATTTCGTGTGTTTTCTATCGGATTACACTCCTGTACATTCACGGACAATCGTGTTTGGATCCAGTACTCATCGGATTGAACACTACTGTGAGAGTGCATACCATCTCATTGTGTATCGCCACCCCGGTCGCACTCCAGATGAAGAAGAAGAGGGATCCACTCGCAACTCCTCGTAAACTGTATCACGAAGCACGCTCTTCCAAGAGGGATTCTTAGTTTTGTGGATTCGCAGGCGCTTCTTCGACAATTACATCCTCGATTATTGCGGATGAAACGCCGAGGCAGGGCGTTTCGTTTCCTTCGGGTTCATGGTCCCTCAGTATTTCTTTGTATTGGTAAATGCTATCTACTCGTATCCTTTCTAACGTGGCTTCCAACATCGGGTATTCACCGTCCTGCGCCTCTTATTCGTAGAAGACAAGCCTTCAGAGGTTGCGTCGCCCGCAACATGGAGACCACCGGCGCGGCTCTGGGTCTGGACAAGT
>ERZ1106923.622-NODE-622-length-11362-cov-2.755992_pt1 | contig 11362 bp, 10 predicted proteins | sample MGYA00403657_ERZ1106923 | MGnify/ENA primary metagenome ERZ1106923 (study PRJEB35170, sample SAMEA104062425) | human gut metagenome | biome: human gut; feature: human-associated habitat; material: faeces | place: Denmark | collected 2012-06-19 ...
GGACGTCGGCGGCGCGTGCGGACAGCTCCGCGCGGGGTATCTCGAAAAGAACAGCGACAAGGAGAGTTTATGAAAGAGATAAAAATAGCTCCGTCCATTCTGTCGGCGGATTTTTCAAAGATGGGCGAAGAGGTGAAATCTCTCGAAGGGAGCGGCGCCGACCTCGTACACTGCGACGTCATGGACGGCGTATTCGTGAATAATATTACTTTCGGGATCAAGATGGTAGAGGATTTGAGGAAAATCACCTCCCTCCCGCTCGATTGCCACCTGATGATCGTGGAGCCGCAAAAGTACGTCGAACGCTTCGTCAAAGCGGGAGCGGACACCGTCCACGTCGAGGCCTGTAAAGAGCGCTTAAAAGACACGCTCATGCTCATAAAGGATGCGGGTGCGAAGTGCGGGGCGGTCATCAATCCCGATACGCCCGTTTCGGCGATTTCGGAGGTTTTGCCCCTTTCGGACATGGTGCTCGTCATGAGCGTGTTCCCTGGCTTCGGGGGGCAGAAATTCATACCGGAGGTGCTCGAAAAGGTACGGGAACTCCGTTCCTTGGCGGAGAACGGGTGGAATTTCGACATAGAAATCGACGGCGGAATTTCTCCCTCGAACGCGGCGGAAGTTAAGTCCGCAGGCGCGAACGTGCTGGTGGCGGGGAGCGCCGTATTTAAGGCGCCCAACAGACGGCAGGCGATAGAGGCGCTCAGAAAGAACTGAAATGAAAGGAATCATTCTGTTGAACGGGGAACCCTACCGCGGGGAGATAGACGCCCGCGACGCGCTGGTATACTGCGCGGACGGCGCATACGATTGGGCGAAAGGAAAGGTGAAAATCGACGAAAACCTCGGCGATTTCGATTCCGCGCGGGAAATGCCCGTCCCGCCCCCGAAAGAAATTTTTCCCGAACAAAAGAACGAAACGGACGGGGAAATCGCGCTCGAAAGAATGCTTTCCGTTGCAAGGGAGAAAGCGATTTCGGAAATCGAAATTTACGGCGGCGGAGGGGGACGGGAGGACCACTTTCTCGGCAATCTCCACCTCCTTTACAGGGCGTGCATGGAAGGCATGCCCTGTTCGCTCGTCACGAATACTTCCGTTCTCTCCGCACATAGGGGCAAATTCACCTTAAAAGGGATAAAGGGAAAGACGGTCTCCCTGTTGCCTTTCGGCGGCGACACGCATATAATAAATAATAAAGGGCTGTTCTATCCCACGGACGATCTGACGCTTTTTTACGGCTGCTGCCGCGGTATTTCCAACGTGGGAACGGACGAAAACGCCGAAATAAACTGCGACAGGGGCGTGCTCCTCGCCGCGGTCAATAAGGAGAAAGATGTCAAAAATCATTTGTTTGAAACCTCCGAAGGCAATCCGACTCATTCTGCGCCTCTTTAAGCGCAAATCGCGGGCGTAAACTTTGTTTCGCCCGCCCGTTTCTTCCCATAGAATCCCTTACGGCGATTTGCACGCGGATACCCTTACGGTTTCCGATATTCCGCCCGCGGACCTGTTCGCGCGTTCTGCCGCTCTGCACGAAAATGCTTTCACGACTTCCGTTTCTCCGTTCGCAGACGCGCTCACACGTTCAGCCGCCCCGCACGCAAGTGCTTTCACGACTTCCGTTTCTCCGCTCGCAGACGCGTCCACACGTTCTGTCGGCTCACACGCAAGTGCTTTCACGGCTTCCGCGGTTCTACCTGCGGACGCGCCCGCCCGTTCTGTCGATTTGCATGAAAATGGGCTCGTATGTTCCGATGCCCCATATGCGGGCGCGGACACGTTTTCCGCCCGCGGCGCCGACGGCTCTTCCGCCCCGACCGCTTTGCGGGGAGCGGAATTTCTACATAGGAAAAACGCGCAGATCTCCCTTGAAAAACTCGTCGGGGGAGGTTGTTTTTTACAGTGCTTCGCATTGTTTACGCCGCCCGACGCCAAGGAACCGTGGAAACGGGCGCAAAGATTTATCGCCGCGTTTTGTGCCGCGAAAGGGGAGTTGGAGCGGGCGGGCATACGCGGGATTTTGACGATTGAAAACGGCGGAATTTTGGAGGAAAACCTCTCTCGACTGGAATTTTTGATTTCAGCGGGAGTAAAGATGTTCGGATTCACCTGGAACGAAGAGAACTGTCTGGGTTTTCCCTGCGGGGAAAGGGGCGGACTCAAACCCTTCGGCCGCCGCGTCGCGGAGGAGCTGTTTTCCCGCGGCGTTTTCGCGGACGTCTCCCACCTTTCCGACGAGGGCGTATCCGAACTTTCGGAGATGGCCGCTTCGTTCCGCGTGCCCGTGATTGCCAGTCATTCCCTTTCGCGGGCGGTTTGGCGCCATAAGCGGAACCTCACCGACGGGCAGATAAGGCGGATAGCCGATACGGGCGGGCTCGTCGGGGTGAATTTCGTGCGGGAGTTTCTCGGAAAAAGGAGCATTTTCGAACATATCGCGCACATTGTGGATACGGGCGGAGAGGAGGTCATCGCTCTCGGTACGGACTTTGACGGGACGGAGAATCCGCTCTATGCGGGGGCGGAGGAAATGCCGCGCTTTTTTGAAGATATGAAAAGGGCGGGATTTTCGCCCCGCTTGACGGAAAAAATCGCTTACGGGAATATTTCCCGATTGTTTTAAGGAAAGAGGAAATAAAAATGCGCGAAAAAAGACTGCCCGATGAAAGGCAGTCTCGATTTTCGCTTAAAGAGGGACGCGCGGGATTTACGCGCGTTCTGCTTTTTTCAGGCATCTGGCGCAGACGTAACCGCTCTGCTCTTTGCCGTCCTGAATGAAGGAGACTTTCTGCACGTTGACTTTGAACGTTCTTCTGGTCTTACGGTTGGAATGGCTGACGTTGTTGCCGCTGGCCTGACCCTTACCGCAGATACTGCATACTCTCGACATATTGACACCTCCCAACGGGATAAATTACCGTACGAATTTTGCGATGCGCGATTCCTTAGCGCAAAACAGTAATAATAATATAGCATTATTTGTCCGAAAAAGCAATTAAAAACGAGCCCCAAACGACAAAAAAATAAAAAAATATTTGCAAGGGGAAATTTTTACTTGCAATCCTCGTGAAAATAGTGTACAATAAGAAAGAACTTGGAGAAATATCTATGTCAGTCAATACAAGCAACGCTTACGGTAAAATTTCAATATCGGACCTCGCCATCGCCAAGGTCGCCTCGCATACCGCCATGGAATGTTACGGGATCGTGGAGATGGTTTCGCGCCGTTTTACCGACAGCCTGTCCGAGCTTTTGAAGAAAGATCTCGGCGGGCGCGGCACAAAAGTGACGACCTCCGGGAACAGAATCTATATCGACGTATACGTAATGATGAAATACGGCGTTTCCATCAACGCCGTAGCCGAATCCTTAAAGGAAGCGATCAAATACAAAGTGGAGAAATTCACGGGAATGATCGTAGATACGGTAAACGTAAACGTCATCGGGGTAAAGCTGTAAGGTAACGTTTCGCGGGCCGTGCTTCGGCGCGCGCTTTTGTCGTGTTTTTTTACTTAATCAAACGTTTTTTTGAGCCGCGTTTTTTATAGTTGAATAAAATTTTCACCCTCTTATAAGGAAAACCTCTGATTTTTCCGCGGCGGCAGGCTACCCCTTTTATTTTTAATTGAGATCAAAGGAGCATGTATAATGCAGAAAACGATAAACAGCACCGAATTCCGCAAGATGATAATGTTCGGTGCAAGGTTACTTGAAAATAACAGAAGTAAGGTGGACGCGCTCAACGTGTTCCCCGTACCCGACGGAGATACGGGTACGAATATGTCGCTCACCATGCAGTCGGCGGTAAAAGAGCTCTCCGCCTGTCAGTCGAACTCGTTTATGGAAATCTGCGACTGCGTTTCCAAGGGCGCCTTGAAGGGTGCGCGCGGCAATTCGGGCGTTATTCTTTCCCAGATTTTGCGGGGTATTTGTTCCGTACTCAGGGAATGCGGAAAGGAATTCGACACAAGAACCTTTTCCAAAGCGATGGAGGCGGGCACGAAAGTAGCGTACGGCGCGGTGTCGGTGCCGAAGGAGGGCACGATCTTGACGGTCGTCCGCATGATGAGCGAACATTCCGGCAAGGCGGCGTCGAGAAAGAAAAACTTTGAAGACTTTTTCGCGGACGTGATTGCGGAGGGCGATAAAGCGCTCGCCATGACTCCCGAGCTTCTGCCCGTGCTCAAAAAAGCGGGCGTCGTAGACAGCGGCGGCGTGGGACTCATGACGATATTCCGCGGCTTTTTGGCGGCGCTCACGGGCGAGGACGTCGGCATGGAAATCCAGACGCAGGCGGCGGAGGATAAACCCGAAAACGATTTCGGGGACAATTCGGACATCATCAATCTCGACCTCGGAGAAATTCAGTTCGCCTACTGTACGGAATTTTTCATTATAAACCTGAAAAAGAGCACGACGCTCGCGGACATCGACAGACTCAGAGAGCGGCTGATGAATCTGGGCGACAGCGTCATCTGTATCGGCGATCTGGAAATGGTCAAAGTGCACGTGCATACGAATACGCCCGGCGTGGCGCTCACCTACGCGCTGGAACTCGGCGAGCTCGACCGCCCGAAAATCGAGAACATGCTCGAACAGAACCGCCAGCTCCGCGCCAAGCGGGAGGCGGAGAAGAAGGAAATGGGCATGCTTGCCATCTGTGCGGGGCAAGGGCTCGCGGACATTTTCAAAGATTTGTTCGTAGACCGCATCATCGAGGGCGGGCAGACGATGAACCCGTCGGCGAGCGATATTGCCACGGCGGCGCAGAAGATAAACGCGGAGCACATTTTCGTATTCCCGAACAATAAGAATATCATTCTCGCGGCGGAGCAGGCGAAAGCGCTGGCGGAGAATAGAACGATACACGTCATACCGACGAAGAACGTCCCGCAGGGCTTTGCGGCGGCTTTGGAATTCAATCCCGAAGCCAGCGCGGAGGAGAATAAGACGAATATGATTCACGCGATGGACAACGTGAAGGCGGGGCAGGTCACCTATGCGGTGAGAAACACCAGCATGAACGGTTTCTCCATCAAACAGGGCGACATCATCGGTCTGGACGACAAAAAAATTCTCGCAAAATCTTCCTCGACGGAGGAGACGGTCATGAAGCTCTTGGCGCACATGAAAGAGGATTCCCATCAGGTCATCACGCTATATTACGGCGAGGACGTGAAGGAGGACGAGGCGGCGGCGCTTTGCGAGAAAATCGCGGAGAAATATCCCGACTGCGACGTGGATTACCACAGCGGCGGACAGCCCGTTTATTACTATATCATTTCTTTGGAATAAACGCATATATGTAAATTTTGCGAACGGGAAAGCATAATTATTCGATTTTTTCCGCAGACTGAAATCATGAGAGAGGAGGGAGGAAAACTCCCTTGTACGGGGACGGAAGTCCCTTGAATATATAGACGTTACGAAAGCGGGGGCGGAGGCAGAGCCTTTCCCCCGCTTTTTTCTTCCACGGGAGGTATGACCATGAAACTTTCTTCCCTTCGTATCATCGGCGAAAAGCGGGAAAAGGATTTCAATAAGCTGGGCGTTTTCGACGGGGACGATTTGATCCGTTTTTATCCGCGCGCCTATCTCGACCTCACCGAGCGTTCGTCCCTTCGGACGGCGTACCATAACGACATGGCGCTCGTGGCATGCGAAGTGGTGCAGGTCGCGCCCGTCAATTACATGAGCCGCTTAAAGACCGTCAAGGCGTACTGTAATCAGGACGGACTGCCGTTCACGGTGGTGTGGTTCAATCAGCCGTATGTGCGGGACAGGCTCAAAACGGGCGAATATCTCTTTTACGGCCGCGTTCAAAACAAATACGGACAGGTGTCCCTGGTCAATCCCTCGTTTGAGCCGCTCGATAAAAATTACCGTCTGAAAGGAATCGTGCCCGTCTATTCCCTGAAAGGCTCCCTGACGCAAAAAATCGTCCGCGAAGCGGTGAAGGCGGCACTTCAAAAAGTCCGAATCGACAGCGTGATTCCCGAAAAGATCGTCGAAAAATACGGACTCAGCCCGCTCGCGAAGTGTTATTTCGATATTCATAACCCGCCCGACATGGCGTCGAAGGACGAGGCGGCGGAGCGCATCGCTTTGGAAGAATACTTTGTCCTCATTTCCGCTTTCAAGCTGATCAAGGGAGATAAGGAGGACGTCAGGATTCATAAATATACGGCTTCCGCGGCGGACGTCAAGGGCTTTGCCGACCGTTTCGGCTTTGAATTTACGAACGGGCAGAAACACGCGGTCAACGAAATTTTTGAAAATCTCCATTCCCCGTCGCGCATGAACAGGCTCCTGCAAGGCGACGTGGGGAGCGGCAAGACGGCGGTGGCGCTCTGCGGCATTTTCATGGCGGTAAAGAGCGGTTATAAGGCGGCGTATCTCTCTCCGACGGAAGTGCTCGCGGCGCAGAATTACGCGCTCCTTCAAAGATATTTTCCCGATTATACCGTAGGGTATCTTGCGGGCGGAATGACGGCAAAGGAAAAGCGGGAACTGAAAGCGCGCCTGAAAAGCGGAGAAATCGACATCGTGTGCGGCACGCACGCGATGCTGCAAGGCGACGTGGAAATTCCCGACCTCTCGTTTATCGTCTGCGACGAACAGCACCGCTTCGGCGTGGCTCAAAGGAACGCGCTTGCGGAAAAGGGGGAGGGAGCGGACATGCTGGTCATGAGCGCCACGCCCATTCCCCGAACGCTGTCGCTCATCTTTTACGGGGATCTGGACATCACGACGATTTCGGATAAGCCCAAGGAGAGACAGGAGATTGCGACGAGCATCATTTCCGCTTCCCGCTATGAGGATATGCTGGACTATATCGGCAGGGAAGTGCGCGCGGGCAAGCAGGCGTATTTCGTCTGCTCCAAGATAGACGAGGACGACGAGGAGGGGACGCTCATCAGCGTCAAGGAGCTGTTCGAGGAATTGAAAACCCGCCTGCCGTTCGTGCGTTTCGCGCTGTTGCACGGGAAGATGAAAGATAAGGAAAAGTCGGAAATCATGCAGGCGTTCAAGGACGGGAAATACGACTGCCTCGTATCGACGACGGTCATCGAAGTGGGGGTGGACGTGCCGAACGCGACGATTATGGTCATTTATAACGCGGAGCGCTTCGGCCTTTCGCAGCTCCATCAGCTCCGTGGGCGCGTGGGGCGGGGCAGCGAAAAGAGTTATTGTTTCCTGTTGATGGGCGCGGAGAGCGATACGGCAAGGGAGCGACTTTTAACGTTAAAGAACAACACGGACGGTTTCAAAATCGCGGAGAAGGATTTGGAAATGCGTGGAAGCGGCGACTTTTTCGGCACCCGTCAGTCGGGGAAGATGCTGAACGAGATACGCAACCTGCAATATCCCGCCAACGTGATTTTCGCGGCGAAGAAGATGTCGGACGAAGCGTTCGAGGGGCATTACGACACGGAGGAATTGCGCGAAGCGGCGCTGAGAAAATATAACAGTCTAAAAGACGTGGTGCTCAACTGAAATCGGCAAAGCCGCGGGACGCGGAAAAGTTTTGCGTTCCGCGGCTTTTTTCTTTGTATAAACATTGACGAAACGCGGAATTTGTAGTATAATAAAAGAGGAGTTTAATTATTGCGTATGAATCATTATAAATTGCCTGCGGGCGTGCAGGATTTGCTGCCCGAAGAATACTACAACGTTTCCCTGCTTACGGAAAAGCTGAAAAATAAATTCCGTCTGGCGGGCTGTCGGTTCTTGGAGAGTTCCGCCGTCGAATATTACGATACGTTTGCGGAAATCCGCAACCGTATCCCGCAGCGTCAGATGTTCAAGATGACGGACGGCGACGGCTCGCTGTTGGTGCTCCGCCCCGACATGACGCTCGCGGTTGCGCGGATGGCGGCGACGAAGCTCAAAGTCCCTTCGGGCCGCTTCGCGTACGTTTCGGAGGTCTGGAACAACGCGGAGACGGCGGGAAACATGTCCCGCCGCGGATACTTGCAGGCGGGCGTGGAATTTTTGGGCGTGAGCGGGGCGTTTTCCGACGCACAGGCGATCGCCTTCGCCGTGGAATGCATGAAGGAGACGGGGCTCGACGATTTCACGGTAGACGTGGGACACGTGGGATTTTCAAGGGTCTGCTTTCGGGACTGGGCGTGAACGAGGAGTATACGGAAAAGGTCCGCGTCTCCATCAACGCCAAGGACTCGGTGGGTACGATGCTCGCCTTGAAGGAAGCGGGAGTGGACGGCCGCGCGGCGGAGGCTCTGCTCTCTCTCCCGTCGCTGTTCGGCGGGGAGGAGGTATTTTCCCGCGCGGAGAAGCTGACGGAAGATAAGGGCGCGCTTTCCGCTCTCGAACATCTCAAAAAGGTGCATGCGCTCCTCAAAGAATTCGGCTTGGAAAAATACGTCTCTTTCGACTTGGGAACGGTCAAGAGCCTGTCCTATTATTCGGGAATCGTCTTTACGGGCCTGACGGGCGCTTTGGGCGCGCCCGTCCTGAGCGGCGGCCGCTACGATTATCTCGCGGACGATTTCGGGAAACATATTCCCGCCGTGGGGTTCGCCATGGGCTTGAAACGCATTCTCATGGCGCTGGAACGCAAGGGAAAGGTGGAAAAGCTCCCCGCGCCCGACGCGGTCATCGTGGCAAAGGAAGGCGCCGAGGCGACGGCATATAGGGAGTACCTCCGTTTAACGGGGGAGAGAAAGACCGCCGATCTGTATACGGGAAGCGAGAAAGAGGGAATACGCTATGCGGCGGAGAGAAACGCGAAATGCGTTCTCGTCGCGGAGAAAGAGGGGGTGAAACGCTTATGATTACGGTGGCGCTCGCAAAGGGCAGGCTGGCGAACGAGAGCGCGGAGCTCTTTGAAAAATGCGGTATCGATGCGTCGGTCGTCTTTTCGGACACGCGGAAGCTGGTGCTGGAAAGCGCGGATAAAAAATTTTCGTTCTTTTTGGTCAAGCCGTCGGACGTTCCCACGTATGTGGAATACGGGATAGCGGATATGGGGATCGTCGGAAAGGACACCCTTCTCGAACACGAGAAAGATCTGTACGAAATGCTGGATCTGAAATTCGAGCCGTGTAAACTGTGCGTGGCGGGCTATCCCGAGAAGAAGGAGCTTTTGACCAATCCGCACCTTCGGGTTGCGACGAAATACGTACACACCGCGCGGAAGCTGTACGCGGGTCGCGGCGAGGACGTGGAAATCATTCCGTTGAACGGCTCTATCGAGCTGGCGCCCGTCACGGGGCTTTCGGACGTGATTTTCGACGTGGTGCAGACGGGCTCGACGCTTCGGGCGAACGGGCTGGTGGTTTTGGAGGAAGTATTCGACGTTTCCGCGCGGCTGGTGGTGAATAAAGTCAGCTTGAAGAGGAAGGCGGACGTGATTTTGCCGATTATAGACAGAATGAAAGCAATCGTCGGATAGTTTTTGAACAACATTTGACGTCGCAATCCGTTGTCGCGCTTGCGTTTTTCGTCGGTCACGTACTTCGGTGTACGCTCCCTTCCGAAAATCCGCGCGCTTCGCGGCTTGCTCGCAACTGTTGCCCAAAATCGGTTGTCCCTACAAGTTCCTTGTCTTGCTCGTATCTGTTTCCCGAAACGGCGGGACGAAAGTGGCAGAGTCCGTTGTCGCGCTTATGCTTTTGGGTTTTTCCGAATCTGTTTTTTCAAATCAAAAGAGGAGATTTCGTCATGAAAATTTATACGGCCGAAAATTGCGGCGAACTTTTGAAGCGGAGTAATTTCGACGACGCGGAAGCGGCGGAGACGGTGCGGAAAATCGTCGACGACGTGCGCCGCCGCGGCGACGAAGCGATATTCGGCTATGAAGAAAAATTCGACGGCACCCGCCTTACGAAAGATACTTTCCGCGTGAGCGAGGAGGAGTTTTCGAAGGCGTATGCGGCGATAGAGCCCGATTTGCTCTCTTCTCTCCGCCGCGCGAAGGAGCGGATTTTGGAATATCATTCCCGCGGGAATACGGAAGGAGACGTCCGCACGGACGAAACGGGCAGGACGACGGGTTACGTATTGCGTCCGGTGGAGCGCGCGGGCATTTATGTTCCCGGCGGCACCGCGCCGCTGTTTTCTTCGGTTTTGATGGGCGTTCTGCCCGCGAAGGCGGCGGGGGTGAAGCACATTTATATGGCGACGCCCGCGAAGGACGGAAAAATTCATCCCGCGACGCTGGTGGCGGCGAAGGAATGCGGGGTGGAAGCGGTGTTCAAGATGGGCGGAGCGCAGGCTGTGGCGGCGTTTGCCTGCGGCAGCGAGAGCGTCCCGAAAGTCGACGTCGTGGCGGGGCCGGGGAACATTTACGTGACGCTTGCGAAAAAGGAAGTTTACGGTCAGGTGGGCATAGACATGCTGGCGGGGCCGAGCGAAATTCTCATCATCGCGGACGGTGCGGCGAATGCGGCATATGTGGCTGCGGACATGCTTTCGCAGGCGGAGCACGACAGGCGTTCCCGCTCGATCGTACTGACGGACGACGAAGGATTCGCGGATATTCTGGCGACGGAGACCGCGCGTCAGTGCGCGCTTCTTCCCCGAAAGGAAATCGCGGAATATTCTTTGGAGCACGGCGGCGGAATCGTCGTCGTGAAGGACTTGAAGGAAGCGGCGGCGCTCGCGGATAAAATCGCGCCCGAGCACCTTGAAATTTACACGCGGGACCCCGAGGGGCTTCTGCCGCTCATTCATAACGCGGGCGCGGTCTTTTTGGGCGGATGCACGCCCGAGCCGGTAGGGGACTATTTTGCGGGGCCCGACCACATTCTGCCCACGGGCGGTTCGGCGCGGTTTTTCGAAGTGTTGAACAGGGACACGTTCTGTCGGAAGATGAGCGTTATCCGCTATTCGGCGGAAGCGCTGAACGCGGACGGGGAGGACATCGTCCGTCTGGCGGAGAACGAGGGGTTATACGCGCATGCCAACGCGGTGAAAATAAGGCTGAAAAAGCGTTGAGTTTTTCAAAAGGAGGTCGGACGTCATGAGACGCAGGGAAGCGGAAACAAAGAGAAGGACGAACGAGACGGAAATATTCCTCTCGCTGGACTTGGACGGAGAGGGCGCGGGCGCCGTGGACAGCGGCGTGGGATTTTTGAATCACATGCTCGATTTGTTCAAGACGCATTCGGGAATCAATTTATCCTTCGTATGCCGCGGGGATACGGAGGTGGACGACCATCATTCGACGGAGGACGTCGCCATCGCCTTGGGCGAGACCTTCCGCGAAGCGTTGGGCGACAGAAAGGGCATCGAGCGCTTTGCCGACTGCGTAGTGCCTATGGACGAAACGGCGGCGCTCGTGGCGGTGTTCGCGCACGATCAGCCCGTCCGCGGTCAAAGCCGCCGAATACACGC
>ERZ1106923.624-NODE-624-length-11238-cov-3.148082_pt1 | contig 11238 bp, 10 predicted proteins | sample MGYA00403657_ERZ1106923 | MGnify/ENA primary metagenome ERZ1106923 (study PRJEB35170, sample SAMEA104062425) | human gut metagenome | biome: human gut; feature: human-associated habitat; material: faeces | place: Denmark | collected 2012-06-19 ...
GACGGGTAGCTTCCTCTCTGGCCGCACGGGAAATTTCCGCTTCCTTCTGCGCGAGGTAGGATTCTTCGAGAGCTTTCGCCTCCTGAACCTTTTCCGCGGTCACGGCGAGTTTCAAAGACTCCGCCTCCTTTTCGCGGAGGATAGCCTTGGACTGCGCGATTTCCGCCTTTGCCTTGTTTTCGCCCGCGATAGCGGCGGATTCGGCTTCCGCGACGGAGATACGCTCCTGCATTTTCGCGTTAGCCTGACCGATGGAACCTTTCTTGTCCTCTTCAGCGACGGAAATTCTCGCGTCGTTGATCGCCTTTGCGGCGGCCTCCTTGCCGAGCGCGATGATATATCCCGATTCATCGGAAATATCGGTCACGTTGACGTTGATGAGTTTGAGACCTATCTTTTTGAGTTCGCCCTCCACGTTGCGGGAAATGGCGTCGAGGAATTTGTCGCGATCGGTATTGATCTCCTCGATTTCCATGGTAGCGATGACGAGACGGAGCTGACCGAAGATAATATCTTTTGCAAGATCGGAAATATTTTGAAGGGAAAGCCCCAAAAGACGTTCGGCGGCGTTCTGCATGACCGCGGGATCGGTGGAAATGCCGACCGTGAAAATACAGGGCACGTCGATACGGATATTCTGTTTGGAAAGCGCGCTCTTCAAATCGACGCTGATGGAAAGGGGCGTCAGATCGAGGAAAGTATATTTTTGCAGGAAGGGAAGGACGAGACAGACGCCGCCGTGCATGCACTTGGAGCTTCTGGACGTTCCGTCGGCGCTCCTGCCCACCTTACCGTGTACGACAAGGACCTTGTCGGGCGGACAGGTCTTGATTCTGGTCATGATGACGAGAAGCAGCATCACGAGGATAAGCACGGCGACGACGATGAGAATGATCCCGACGCTCCCGCCTGCCGCGAGTAAATTTTGAGTAAACATTTTTCTTTATTCTCCTTATTTTTTTTCTTTGTTTTCGTTCCGGTACGAGACCGTTTTTCATAAAACTTTTTTCATTTTCCGCCGAAGTTTATTTTTCTTCGGACTTCTCCGCCGCGCATTCAGAGTTTTCCGCCGCAGAAGCCTGCTTTTCGGCAAGTCTTTTGACGACCATGTAATCGGAGCCGATTTCGGAAATGACGACTCTTTCGTCCACGGGAATGCGTTCGGCGTCGTCGGTGACGGCGTCGAGTTCCGTGTACGCGCCCTGCGCGGTGAGGACGATTTTTCCCCTGCCCGTGCGGGAAGGCGCGATGGATACGTATACGGTAGCTTCTTTTCCGATCAATTTTTCCTTATCGAGATTACCGTTGCACTGTAACTTTGCGATGCCGCGAAGCGCGAGGGCGACGAGAACCATGGAAAAGAGTCCCGACACCAACGAGACGATAATGGCGAGCGCGATATTTTTGGAATTGATCTGTAAAATGAGAAGTCCCACCCAGCCGCCGATGGCGAAAAAGGCCGTAAGACCTTTGAGCGTGAACAGAGAAACGCCGAGCCCGCCGTCCGGAGTGTCAAAATCCCCGTCGCCGCCGAAATCCCCGTCCACGTCGGCGTCGCCGCCGAAGGAAACGAGCATCAGAATAATCTGTACGACGAGCAGCACCGTTCCAATAACGGCGATATAGAAAAATACTTTTTCTGGCGTCGTCAACGAATTATACCACATTATTGAAAATCCTCCTTTTTAGGATATTCTTATCTTGATTGTTACATACCGACAAAGAGAAAGAAAAGAGTCACTTTCCCGAAACGGGGGGATTTTCCTCCCGCCGAACAGGGGGGCTTTCCTTTTATCGAAAAAGACCCATACATTGTATGTTTCCACACAGTGCATGAGTCTCATTTTTTAAAAGCCATCCGAACGGATTTGCCCTTCCGTCAATAAGTCGGATTTCGTTACGTATGGTTCCGTAATGAACCGTGCGCAAATTACTCCCTCAACTTGCAGTATCGTCAGTCTGACAAGTTTTCTTTGTTCAGTTTAAATATATTATATCACATTTTCCGAAAAAGTCAAGCGTTTTTTGTAAATTTTCCGCACAATTCGACCTGCCGACCTTCGGACGGGAATTTAAGGCAACTTTTTTCGTCCTCGTCCGCGATTCATTCTTCGCCGTTATCTTTGTCCTTACTGTTGCCAAGGTAGGTACCGAAAAAGTCGGACGAAGGCTTTTTGTAGGAGGTACGAGGCTTATCGTAAGGCTTCTTCTCTCCCGAAAAATCCGTTCCGCCCTCATCGCGACGCTGATTATACGGCCTCTTGTACCCGTCGTTGTTATAGTACGGCTTTCTGTACTCTCCGTCCTGATTGTACGGCTTCCTGTATTCTCCGTCCTGATTGTACGGCTTCCTGTATTCTCCGTCCTGATTATAGGGTCTCCTGCCGCCGCGGTTATAGGGCTTTCTATACCCGTCTCCGTCTCGGCCTTCCCGATTATTATACGGCTTTCTGTATCCGTTGTTATACCCGTTATTATATCCGTTGTATCCGCGATGATAGCCGCGATTGCCGAAGCCTCCGCGGGACCGCTCCTCGCGCGCGGAATAGGCGGGAGCGTCGGGATCTCGCAAATTAGACGGAACGATGACGATATAGCGGTACGGCTCCTTGCCCTCGCTCTCCGTCGTCACATCCTGTCTGCCCGAAAGAGCCGCGTGGATAATTCTGCGCTCGTAGGGGTTCATGGGTTCCAGCTTGATTTTTTCTGCATAGCGAACGGCCTTTCCCGCCAGCTTATAGGCGAGATTTTGTAAAGTAGCCTCCCTGTTTTCCCGATAGTTCTCGCAGTCTACCACCACTCTCTTGTATTCCTCGCGGCCCGTATTCGCCACGGCGCCCGCAACCGTCTGAATCGCGTCCAGCATTTCCCCGTGTCTGCCTATAATCGCCTTCGTATTCGCCGCCGTCACTTCGATTTCGATTTTTTCGCCTTCCCTTTTCAGCTCCGTGCAGGCGGTGATCTTCAATAATTCGAGCAGTCCCTCCAAAAATTCCACCGCCCGTTCCCCGTCCGTCCGTCCGAGAGAATCCCGATGAATATTAGAAACTTCTAAATTCGTTTCTGCGGCGTTTTTGTCGGGGGTCTTACTCTCTGTCTGCCCAGACGCCTTTTCTTCGTCTGAGACCCATTCCGCAGCCTTAGGAGCGATTTCCACGCGAGCTTTGACATAGCCGAACAATTTTTTCTTTCCTTCCTCCAAAATGCGAATATCCGCTTCCTCCCTTGAAAGCCCCAATTCATTCAGACCGGCTTCGATCGCTTCTTCCGCGGTTTTTCCGGTAAATTCCTTATATTCCATGATGTCTATGACCTCCTGTCATAAAATGCTCTGTTTATCCGATTTATTCCGTCAATATATATTATTTTTGTTTCTTTTTGTCCGTCTTTGCCTTATTTTTTTCGGACTTCGCCCTATCCTTTTCCGAGACATACACGCGGCCGGGGAAACGCTTGTTATACTGCTCCTGCATGGCCTTTTCTTCCTTTTTGCTCATGGTCACTTCCACGATTTTGTTGATGAGAAGCGTCATGATTAGGGAGAGAATATTGCTCGTGACCATATAAATGGAGAAGGCGGCGCTGTACATAAACGCAAAGATAGCAAACATAACCGTCATGATGACGAGCATCATCTTCTGATTGAACATGCCCTTTCCGTCCACAGAGGAGAACTGCGTCTGTTCCTTCTGCGAGCGCATGGATACGAACTGCTGTAAAAGGATCGTGCCAATCGAAAGGACGATCAGGATAAAGTATCCGTTCGCCTGGGATTTTTCCGCCGAAAGTTTCGCCGTCACTACGTTGTAGCTGTTTTCGTTGTATACGTCGGTATAGCCGCTGATGGAGGAGAATTTCACTTTTCCGTCCTCCGTGGAGAATTTTTCGCGGGAGACGGTGGATTTGAATTCGCTGTAACTCAAAACGGGGTGCTTATAGGAAGCGTCCGTCACCCAGATATTCTTGATCCAGCCGAAACTCATTCTGTCCTTTACGACGGTATTGTAGGTTTCCTTCACTTCGTCCTGCGCGGCGGACACGAGGGCGTCCCTGCACGCATTTTCCCATGTTATGGGATTTTCCGTCTCCTCGGAAGCGGAAACAAGCTCGTCCACCACGGTTTTCCATTCCTCGTCCGCGTACATTTTTTCCGCGTCCACGTAATAGGTCTTTTCCGAAGTCTTGATATAGTCAAAATCGTCCGCAGCGTAATTCTCGTTATACACCACCGTATAATAAATATATCTGTTTTCGCCCGCTTCGTCCTTGATAAGAAGAAATCTCTGTGTTTCTCCGTTCTCTCCGTCGAGCGTGAAGTCGGAAATATTTTCCTCTTTCAGCTCCGCGCAATAGGGGTTGAGATAGGCGTTATAGGAATCCGCCATCGAGTTATAGTTCTGAATGTTCGCGTATTGAGAAAAGGAGTTGAACGCGCTGATAGCGACGAAGAATACGACGAGGGACAAAATGGCGGGAAGGCAGGAAGAAAACATAGAAATGCCGTTTTCCTTATACATTTCCATCAGCTTCTGATTATACATCGCCTTGTCGTTGGCGTACTGCTTTTGCAGTTTCTCCATTTTTTCCTTGTTTTCTTTCATCTTGATGTTCTGCTTGCGCATAGTCACCCTCTGATAAATATCGAAGGGGAGAACAATCATTCTCAAAATGATGGAAAACACAATAATGCCGACGCCGACGATTCCTATCCCCTCGATGAGGATACGAATGAGCTGCCCCAGCCAGTTCAGGGAAATATCGTACGTCCTTCCGAGAAACGGAATGACGGGATCGCTTGCCAATAAAGTGAGAAAGTTCATTATTTTATTCTAAACCTTTTTGATGTCCGAATGAATGTCCGTCCGGCCCGAACGTTTGCCGCACAGCGCCTTGCCCGATATTTTTCAAAGCATCTCTTCGACGCAACAGAAATACATTTTCCCGTCACAGTAGCCAGCGCTTTTTGAAATACTTTTCGGGGGCGGGGTCGTAACCGCCCTTGGAAAAGGGATTGCAGCGCAGAATCCGCCACGCGCCGAGCAATATTCCGACGAGTGCCCCGTGATTGTTGATGCATTCCAGCGTATATTGGGAACAGGTTGGGCGATACAGGCAGGTATGCTTTGAAATCCTCCTCTGATAAAAGAGAATCAGCCGCATGCACAGCATTTTGAGATACGGCTTAAAGACCTTCTTTTTCAGATATTTTCCGTTTGCTCTGATAAGTGCGGAAAGGCCGATATTTACAGTTTTTCCTTCTTTATCATACATTTCAAGTGTCTTTTGAAGGTGTTCAGGTCGTATTCGTCCCTGACTTTCGGCACGAGCACCACCGACCAATTTCCATTCATCTCTTCCCGTTCGGCGCGGAACGCTTCCCGAAGGAGACGCTTTATCCTGTTGCGCTTTACGCTCTTGCCGTGGCGCTTGCCCACGGAAATTCCCATGCGCGTTTCCTTCGAGGGAAAATAAATCATCGTGAGCGAGGGGGAAAATGCCCGCCTGCCTTTCGTAAACAGCTTCTGAAAATCCGCCTGTTTTTTAAGTCTCAGATAATTCATTCTCCTCTCCAGCAAAGAGCTTCACGAAAATACGGATAATAACGAATAAGCCGCATTTACAGAATCTGTACTGCGGCCTTTCCCGTCCGGGTGCTTGTCCTTAATAGGAAAGTTTCTTTCTGCCCTTGTTTCTGCGTCTTTTGAGCACGTTCCGTCCCGACTTCGTGGACATTCTCTTTCTGAATCCGTGCACCTTGTTTCTCTGTCTCTTTTTGGGCTGATACGTTCTTTTCATTTTCTTTGTCTCCTGTTTTGGATTTGTTTTTTTATTTTCTACTCCGCCGGCTGATAAACCGCCGCGGCTGTTCGCGGTCTCGATAAAAAGAGCCGCAAACGACTCTCTTTACATTATAGCGCACTTTTCCGCCCGCCGTCAAGCGATTATGCGCCCGTTCTTACAGGTAAAATCAAATATGCGTCCTCTTTCGACCCTTTGTTTTCGAGCGTGAAGGGCGAAATCGCATTGTTGAACGACAATTTCACCGTCTCTTCGCTGAGCGCTTTCAGCGCGTCCAGCACAAATTTTCCGTTCATCGCGATTTTCAGCTCTTTCCCCGACATCTCCACTTTCACGCTCTCCGCCACGTTCCCGATCTCCGAATTCGCCGTGATGAGAATGTTTCCGCCCTTGATGTCCAGAATGATGAGATTGTTCTTATCTCCCCTGATGAGAATCGACGCGCGTTCCACGCTCTCGATGAGCTCCGCGCGGGAAACATAGACTTCCGTCGTGAACGCGGAAGGAAAAATATTGCTCTTGTTGACGAATTCCCCCGTATACAGGCGGGACGTGAGCACCGTATCGTTCACCGATACGAAAAGCATATTCTTCGCTACGTAAATTTTTAACGTCTCTTCCCCGTTTTCGAGCATTCTCGAAATCTCCGTGAGCGTGCGCGCGGGACAGACCAGCTTTACGTTTCCTTTTCCCGTTTTCGCCTCGCATTCCGAAACCGCCATTCTGTATCCGTCCAGCGCCGTCGCGTGCAGCTTATTTCCTTCCGTCTCCAAAAGACAGCCCTTCAAAATGGGCCTGCTCTCGTCCGTCGCGCAGCAGAATACTGTCTTTGCGATCAACGATTTCAGAGACGATTCCTTCACCTCGAAATAATCGTCTCCCGCTTCCGCCTTGATGAGCGGAAATTCCTCCGCCGAAAGCACCTGCAAAAAGGATTCCGAATCCCCGTAACGGATTTCCAATCCCTTCTCCCCGGTGGAGATGACTACGTTCATTCCCGAAACCTTTCCCATGAAATCCGAGAAAAATCTGCCGTTTACGCAAATTTCTCCCTCTTCGAGAACGTCCGCCTTGATCTTTTTCTCAATGGAAATTTCTCCGTCGTATGCGATCAACGTCACCGCATCGTTCTGCGCGCTGATTTTGATACATTCGAGAACGGGCGTCGTCGTCTTGGTCGAGCAGGCTTTGCTCACCGTCATCGCCGCGTCCGAAAGAATGAGCCCTTCGCTGATAAATTTCATTGCTTTCCACTCCTTTTCCCGCCGAGGTACGGCGGCTCGTCGTTAATCCTTACGATTCGGATTCATTTTACCATATCTGTCCGTTTTTGGCAAGCAAAAATCTTTTTCGTCGGCAATTTTTAAGAAAATTTTTTCCTTCCCTCCCTCCTCCTCCCCGTTGATTTTTTATGATAGAATTGTATTATTAGTATTAATAGTAGTCTCGGTGAAATTGTGGATAAGTCCCGTTTTTTTGCTTGGACAGGCCTGTTTCTCGGTATAAAAGCATTGTGGATAACTCGCGTCTTTCTTGTGGATAACATTGTGAATCGAGTGTGGACAAGTGGAAAACTTTTGTTCGCGAGAAAGTTGAGTTTATAAAAATAAAATATTTTATGAATAAAAATAATATTTAAAAAAGTTATCCACAAAAGTTATTCACATTGTGGATAAAGTTATCCTCATGCTGTGGACAAGCGGGAAAAAAGAGAGGAAGCGTTTTTTTGAAAGAATGGAGGAAAATTTTTCCGATAACGCTTGAATTTTGATTTCAGGTATGTTATAATAAAAAACGAAATGGATATAGAAAAGATTTTACAGGCAAATCAAGCGTTGATTTCCGGCGAAAAACGTGCAAAATTCGAGCAATTTCGTTCTTTATTGCTGGAATATAATCAAAAATACAACCTGACGTCCATTACGGACGAGCGGGATGTTTTTTACAAGCATTTTCTGGACAGCAGTGCGGGAACGGGACTTTTCCAAGAGGGCGCTTCCGTCGCGGAGGTCGGTTCGGGGGCGGGATTTCCGTCCGTGGTTTTGAAGCTGCTCAGAGAGGATTTATCCTTTACTTTATTGGAAAGCGTGGGGAAAAAGTGCGAGTTTTTGCGCGTCGTTGTGGATAACCTCGGCTTGACAAGAATGAATATTGTGAATATTCGCGCGGAGGACGCCGCAAAAGAGGAAAAATATCGGGAAAAGTTCGATTTCGCCGTCGCGAGAGCCGTGGCCAGAATGAATACTTTGAGCGAATATTGCCTTCCGCTCGTCAGGACGGGCGGGGCGTTCGTAGCGTATAAGAGCGGGGATACGGAAGAAATCTCCGAAGCGGAAAGCGCCTATAAAATTTTAGGGGGGAGGAAAAGGGACGTATTTGTCTATTCGTTGCCTGAAAATTACGGGGAAAGGAGTTTGGCGGTGATCGAAAAGGTACGGCCGACGCCCGCGAAATATCCCAGAGGCAACGGAAAAGAGAGAAAAAGTCCCCTGTAAGAAAAAATGAAAGAAGAATCGAGCGCGTTTTGCGCGGAAAGGTGCGAAAAAGTCTCGGGATTTTCTTCGTGTGCCTTTACGGGGCACAGAAGTCTGGGGCGGGATTTTGACAGGGAAAAGCTCAAAAGGACGATTCGGGAAAGAATTCTCGACGGGGTGAAGGTGTTCTATTGCGGCATGGCGGTGGGATTCGACCTCGCCGCCGCGGAATGCGTCGTGGAATTAAAGAGCGAATTCCCTTCCGTCGTCCTCGTCGCCTGTATCCCCTGTATCGGTCAGGAAAAGTTTTTCGGGGAAAGGGATAAAAGGAGGTATGAAAGGCTCGTCGGGGCCGCCGACGTCAAAGTCATTCTTTCCGATAAATATTATTCCGGCTGTATGCTCAGAAGAAACGAGTATATGGAGGAAAAAGCGGATATTTTGATCTGCTATTGCCGCAAATCCACGGGCGGAACCGCGTTTACCGTGGAACTTTTCAAAAGAAAAAACAAAAAAATTTTCAGCGTCTGAAACGCACGTTTTTTCCCTTATCTCTCATAAGATGAAAGAGAATAATTTCCTCGCGAGATAAAGGAGAAACTATGGCGGAATATTTCAAATGCAGCGGGTTTGACTGCAACGGTTATCCCTGCTGCTGTCAGAAGGTGGAACTCATTCCCGGTCCCGTCGGCCCGCAGGGACCGAGAGGCCCCCGCGGCGTACCCGGAACTCCCGGCCCGCAGGGAATACAGGGCTTTGCGGGAGAACCCGGCCCCCCGGGAGAACGGGGCTTACAGGGGGAAAAGGGCGAAAAAGGAGATAAGGGAGATCCGGGAGAGATGCGCGCGCAGGAATACCTGTCCGCTCTGCATACCGACGGAATTTCTCTCAACGTGGACGTGGGAGGAACTCCCGTTCCCCTGAATGCCGTCGCTTCCGACGGATTTTCTGCAAATCCCGATTTCACCTCCTTTGCCGTCGGACAGAGCGGCACTTACTTCCTTACATACGGCGTTAAAACCGTTCAGTCCACGCTCGTAAAGACGCGGATTTTGAAAAACGGAACGCTCCTTCCGGGAACCGTTCGTTCCACTTCCGTCGCGGATACCTTCTTTTCCGTCTCTTTGATCGCAACGCTCGATGCGGGGGACGAATTGGCTCTGCAATTTTATGATCTGAGCACGGCTCTGTCCTTACAAGGCGGAACGGGAGCTTACCTCGTCGTTATCCGCATCGGCTGAACGAAAAAATCCAAATATAAAGAGGGCAGGGGATTCGATATGCCGAATCCCCTGCCCCTTTTGTTCTTTATTTTTTTTTGTCCACTGCTCGCCGTAAACGGCGGGGCAGGTATGAGACGAGAAACAATATCATTCGGAAAGCTCTTCCGTTTCTTCCCTTTCGGGTTCTTTTTCCTGCGCTTTTTTGAAACGGATTTCCTCCGCGGGAAAATCCTTATAGATAAGCCCGCCATTGTGGTCGTCGATTTTGACTTTGACCGTCATTTTCAGCATATTGACCGAAACGACCGTCCCTTTTCCGTCGGGCGTTCCCACCTCCGCGCCGAGCTTGGGAACTTTTTTATACGCTTCCGCATAGTAATCGCTCTCGTAGCTTAAACAGCACATGAGCCTGCCGCAGAGCCCGCTGATTTTGCCGGGGTTCAGAGAAAGACCCTGCGTTTTCGCCATTTTGATGCTCACCTTCTTAAATTCCGGCATGTTCCCCGCGCAGCAGCACACCCGCCCGCAGGGCGCGATTCCGCCGAGATATTTCGTTTCGTCCCGCGTGCCGACCTGACGGAGTTCGATTCGGATATGAAATACGGAAGCGAGGTCTTTGACCAGCTCGCGAAAGTCTACCCGCCCCGAAGAAGTGAAATAAAAGACGATTTTCGTGCCGTCGAACGTGTATTCGCAGTCGATGAGCTTCATGTCCAATTCGTGCTTCGCGATTTTCTCTTTGCAGATGCTCATCGCCTGCGGCTTTTTCGCTTCGCAGGAAGCGTAAAAATCTTTGTCGCGCTGGGTCGCGATTCTCACGATGGATTTCAGGGGCGGGACGATTTCACTGTCCTCCACTTCCCGTTCGGGATAGGCCACCCAGGCAAATTCCAGACCCCGCGCCGTCTCGACCACCACGGGCATGTTCCGTTCGTATACGTCTCCCGGTCGGGGAGAAAAATAATACAGCTTTCCGCCGTTTTTGAATTTGATTACCACTACTTTTGTCATATATCTTCCTTATGTGCCTTACGGGACATTTTGCCGCATTCTTTGAAGCGGCACAAATATTACGCCCTTCAAAAAATCCCGCAAGGTCAACGATTGTTCTGTTCTATGATTTTCGCCATGCAGATTTCCAAACATTGGGGAAATACCGCGTTGAAACGGATTTGCTTCTCCGCTTCGCTCAGCGCCTCCTGCGCCGTGATGAGCGCCGTCAATCTATAATAATCACTTATACTTTTTAATCTGCCCAGCTCCGATTTCAGCATGAGATAATTTTCCGCGCGGTTCTTTCCCGTCTTATCCGAGGGCGCCACGCCGTTTATTTTTGAGGTCTTTAAGAGGAGCGCGTCGCGGAAAATCAGTCGGAGCAAGGAGACGAGCTCCTTTTTATATTTGGTCTCTCCCACCCGCTTTACGATGGAAGGGAGGCGGAAAGGGTCCGTCTCTGCCAGCTCGAAGGCGTCTAAAACGAGCTGTTTATAATATCCGCCCTCCAAAATATTCTGCGCCGCTCCCACGCTTCCGCCCGACGCGGCCGCGCAGAGCCCCGTTTCGCTCTCCTTGCCGGGATAAAGGCGATTTAAGCAGGCCGTGACTTCCTTTTGCGTAAACGGGGGAATTTCCAGCTTTTCCGTCCGCGAAAGAATCGTCGGAAGCACGGAAAACGATACGGTCGCTCCGAGAAGAAAATACACTCCTTCGGGCGGCTCTTCCAAAAGTTTCAGAAGTTTGTT
>ERZ1106923.625-NODE-625-length-11219-cov-20.971874_pt1 | contig 11219 bp, 16 predicted proteins | sample MGYA00403657_ERZ1106923 | MGnify/ENA primary metagenome ERZ1106923 (study PRJEB35170, sample SAMEA104062425) | human gut metagenome | biome: human gut; feature: human-associated habitat; material: faeces | place: Denmark | collected 2012-06-19 ...
CCGGCAATGAAGTTCTGCATGAAAGTAAGACGACGATCCTGCTTTTTACCCATGGAGAGATGGAACGAAAAGAATTATGCCAAAGCAGAACCATAAATGGGGGCCACGGCGGAATCTGAGCGGCGGACTCAAGCCTCCGTGGAGTACAGCACTCGTGCGTAGTGGACCCAACCATTGGACGCACTCGTTTCTAGCCCATTTGATTGGAAGGCAAACGTGGATCCCTCGCCGCTTTCACGATTCGCGCGGTCAGTCCGGTGTTCCCTTTCTATGTAAAAAGGAAGAGTACAATTCATGGAGCGATGACGAGAATCCTCAAAACACGAAACGGGATGGCAATTCAAACTGCACTCCAAACTCCTTCCACGATCTCCAACAAGAGTGTTGGGACTCAGAATAGAAGAATGTGGATGAAATAACGTGAGTTCGCACAGTCCAAAAACAGACGGCATTTTGTGCTGTCAAAAAGAGCGTCCATTCTACATCATCTTGAGTCGTTGCGATTCAATTCTCATATAGAGCATGCAGTACGGCAGTTTAGCGGACGTTAAGCAAGCAATTGACGTGTGACGAGGGATGGTTGGGTGATTCGTAGCTGCTCTACACCTCGCGAGACCAGGCAATTCAGCAAACTGCGAACACGTGGCTGCAGAGTTTCCAGAAGCAGCCGGAGGGTTGGGAGGTGGCTTCGCAGTTGCTGCAAGAGACAAATAACACATACGTATTTTTCGGCGCACACACACTTTGCAAGTCGTTGCACGCCAGTTGGGTTATGTGTAGCAAGATTCGGTACGATCTCAACGAGCTGCCGACGGAGCAAATACAGCAACTCTTTTCAATGCTCTTTTCGGTTGCTCGAGAGTATAAAGACAGCCGCTCTACGGTGCGTAACGAGATTTGCCTGGATATTGCGAGTTTGCTGCTCCGCTGGACCGACATCCACGACATCGTGAACGTGGCCGTGTCAAACATCGGCGCGTCGGGAAACGACTACATGCTGCTGAATGTGCTGAGCATGCTTCCCGTGGAGGTTTCAAGCAAGCGGGTGCGCGTATTTCGTTTGTTCTGACTTCAAGATGCCCATTTTTGAGGAGCAGCGCAAAGCCAAGATCCGTGACATGACGAGCAGTGCCTCCGCCGTTCTCCAGTACATCGACGGTCTCCTTCGCCCCAACATCCAAGACTCGATGATGGTGGTAGTCCTTCTCTCGCCACACGACCCATAGCAAATGGTGTTCTCGTGTTTCCAGGCGTGGGTGTCTCTCAACTGCTTCTCCGCAGAAGAGCTGGCCGCCACGTGCATCCTGCCCTCTCTCTTCGAGGTAGCGACCGCTCGCCACGCTCACCCGCAGGCCATTCACTCCCCGGACCTCTTCGAGGTGTGCAGCGGCGCGCTGAACGAGGTGCTGCACTGGTACTACCTGATCCCACAACACCAGGCGGTCATTGACATCGTGATCCCGCGCATCGCGCAGATGCAGCCCCTCGCCAAGGAGGCGGTGGAGAGCCGCGACTACGACATGGTGCGTCGCATCGTCCTCATCTTCATCCAGCTCGGCAACGACTACATCATCCCGGTGATGGACGAGGGCAATCAGCTGAAGGACACGCTTCTCGAAGTGGTGGTCGAGTTCGTGCTTGATGGATAGACACTTCTCGTTCTCTACTCCTACCCCTCGTCGGAGATCGCCGTGCTGTGCGTGGACTTCTGGAACGAGCTCCTCACCATTCTCTCGCCTCCCGAGAAGGGATCCCCCGTTTATCAACTCCTCGTCCGACTCGTCGACGCCTCGCTGCCCCATCTCTGCTACCCAGAGGTTGTTGATGGAGCGGTCTGTGACCCGTAGGACTACGCGCGCCTCAACCAGGAGGACATCTCGGAGTTCCGACACAACCGCCACGAGGTGGGCGTAGGCGTGGGAGCGTGCGGTGAGGCGTAGGAGCTGATCAAGAGCTGTCAGCAGTATTTGAGCGACGAGCAACTGTTCAGTTATTTCAGCTCACTGTATGAGTCGGCGTACACGGACGTAACTCCCTCCTTCTCCACTAACACGTAGTTCATGAGCAAGAGCGACGCGGACAAACAGCAGAGCTGGATGCGTCTCGAGAGCATGATCTACGCCCTTCGCCTCCTCGGCGCGCCCTACAACAGTCCGCCCTCGCAGGTGAGCAACGCACGTGCTTGTCGCGCGGTATGACGCACAGATCATCACCTCGCTCTTCTCGCTGCCAGCCATCCAGCCGCTGGAGCTCTCCTCCCTCCTCCTCCTCGCGTGTTACTGCAAACTGGCGCGCGACGACTACGCGCTCCTCGAGCAGGTGATCAACTTCGGCTTCTCCAAGATCGACGAGAAGCCGCTGCAGCAAGCCGTCGCCACGCTCTTCCTCAGCGTGTGCAAGGACTGCGGCGTCTCCATCAAGCAGAACCCCGCGTTCATCGGTGAGTGCTCGGTCAGTGACTCACGATGTAGAGAGACTCCTCCAGCTCGACACGACGATTCCCCCCGTCATGGGCAACGACGACCAGTGCACCGTGCGACAAGAGGCGATGTGTTACGAGTAGATCATGGAGGGTCTCTGCGGCGTGATCCGCCTGCTGCCGCCGGACCAGCTGAGTCACTACACCCACCTCTATCTCGATCACCAGCTCGCGGTGGTGCAGAGCGTGTTGTCGCAGCCTCCATCGCCGGAATCCGCCCAGACGCTGTCCACCACGCTGCAGTTGCTCACCGTAGCAGCGCGCGCTGTTCTGAACAGTAGGTGATCATTCGCTACACCACGCTGCGCTCGAACCGCAACGCCGTGCCGTCGCTCTGCGCGTACTTCGAGCAGAACTGGCAGATGTTCGAGATGATCGTCCGCGCGTACCCCACGAACGAGTCGGTGTTCTCTTCACCCCTCACACGCAGGAACGTCATCGAGTCGATGTGTCGATTCTTCAAGTACTTCATGCGACTTGACCGCGACGCCTTCCTCCAGCTCCTCCAGCGCACCGTCACACTCATCCTTGACGGCTACGCCAACAGCGCCGTCAACAGCTACGTGTACCTCGGCGGCGTGATCATCGGCGAGTACGGCTACTACGAGAGCTGTCAGGAGCTCGTCACGCGCATCCTGAAGGTATTCTGCGACTCCACGCTCCCTGTCCTCCAGAAGAGTCGCGACGCCTACGACGAGAACCCCTATCTGGTGGAGGACTTCTACGACCTGTGTGGACGCACCATCCAGAACACGCCCGCGCTGTTCTTCAGAGACACCAACATGCTGCTCCTCGTGACGCAGGCGGCGGTGCAGGGCATCCAGCTGCAGCACAGAGAGGCGAACAACAGTCTGATGCGCTATCTCGAGAGTCTGCTGAGCTACGGGCAGGAGGTGGAGAAGGAGGAGGGCGAGCTGGCCCTGAACCCCATCAACTACCGCGACCGTGTGCTGTCCGTGCTGAGCGTGTGCGGTCAGGAGATGATGAACCAGCTGGTGGCGGCGCTGACGGGCGGACTGCCCGAGAGTCGCCTGAAGGACTCGAATGTGAGCGTGGTGTCGGTGCTGTACAACTACTACGACTACTTCAACGACCTGTTCATCCAGGCGATGGCGAACACGATCGCCACGATTCCCGAGCGGATTCTGTCGTCTGCGGAGAAGCACCAGTTCATGGCGGTAGGAGAAGGGAGGGGCGATGACGCGTAGGGTCTGTGCCAGAAGAACAACACGAACGTGGGTTGGTTTGAGCACGCGATGTTCTCCTTGTCTACGATCACGAGGAAACGAGAACAGCACGAGTAGTTGGTGTGTTTGTTCGCATCAGGGTTACCCTTATTACGTCACATGGGAGTTTCATCCATAACGACGGCATTGCCGTTGCGGCAACGTCAGATTTGATGACGTAATTGCCGTAAATTGCCGTAAACTCACTTTTTCTTTTGTTTGGTACAACAAACAAGTGTTTGTGTGATGGAAGCCCTAAGAGAGTATATTCTCCTTCATGATCTTGTTCTTTCTCCTGCTCAATTCGAATTAGCCGCGGATCTTTATGAGAGAGACATGATTACCAACTACGAGAGTGTCGAGAGGAGAGTGTTCCTCATTTTCGCAGGAAACAAGAAGAAGGAAAGAGATTGCAGTCGAAACCGATACTTTGTTCGCTGCCGATTATGTGAAGAGTACCACAGCTCTGATAAGTCGAAATTCTGTCGACATATCAAATCTCATTTCAGTAAAGGAGGTGAAAACCTAAAAAACGTACTGTAGTGGGATTCATTTGACTCATAGTTCATTGAGAACTACAATTCGTGTACTCTTCGTAATAGTATTGACGAAGCAATGAAGAGACCTTTGACAAAGAGAGTTGGTGTCTTTTACTGTATCAATACTAGGCTCGTCATGGAGATACTATTGATTCTTATATCTTCCCCTCTCAAGTTGATTACGATATCGTGTATGCGTTATTCATTGCCGAGAATAATCTTCCGATATCATCTGTCGACAGCAAGTCTTTTGATCGTTTACTGAGTGCTTTCAAGGGAAGAGGAACAAGATACCACAGGAATCATATTGCAACTGTCTCAATCCCGAAGTGTGAGAGAAGAATGAGGGAGTTTATCATCTCACATTTGAAGGGAAGCAATGTGTGTGTTGTGATTGATGAAATGACGAAGTTCGGTACAACGTATTGCAATTTCCTGTTGTGTGCAAGAGTGGAGATGAGTATTGACCCTGAGAAGAACGCTGTCTTCTTTTGGGATTCGCGAATACTAGATGACAGTACGTCCCTGACGATTGGACAAGCAATTGGTCGTATCGCAGATGAACTTGAAGCATATGGAATAACGGTGGCGTCGTTTGCATCGGACAACTGTAATTCTATGAAGAAGGCAGAAGACTATGCGCTGTGTTCTTCTGGGAGAAAGATCCGACGAGTTCCATGTGGATCTCACGCTCTGAATAATATCCTAAAGGAGTTGCTTGAGATGGAGCCACTCAAGAGCATTTGGGGACGAGTGCTATTGTGCTGCCGATGTTAAGTATAGGTATTGGAAGCAAATAAGATTGTTGCCAACAGCGCAAAGCTGACCAAGCGTCTTGTGGAAGTACAGGAGAACTATCCCTACCATCCTGTACGCTGGAATAAGACGTGGTGCTGCTCTTTCTTTGGTCCCTGTTAAGCGCTTCAATAACTGTATAGGGTATAGTGACACACTGAAGGACTATCATCTTCAAGCCGTTAACAGCATTTATGAAGACAGTCTGCAGCAAATGGCTGCAGAAGAGCAGCAAGACGCCTCGAATCAGGATTCTGACGACGACAGCGATGAAGAAGGACAAGTGAATGCTGTTGCCTCCCGAACCAAGACCTACAAGCTGAAGGACTTCTGTGTTACGCGCTGGTATAGTGCGTGGCTTGTAATGAATCGATTCTATTCTCTCCTGGAAGCCCTAGATGCATTAGTCCGGGAGATGGAGGAGGATGAGTCTTTCTACAAGGGTCCAAAGAGAGCTACCTTCATCAACACTTTAAGGAGCATAGATGAAGGGGAACTCAGAAGAGCGCTGCACTTCTTATACCCACTAGTGCAAGGAATCGACTATTGCCAGTACGACCAGAGTCTACAAATTGACATTGCTCCTATGATAGACGCTATTAAAGAGTTCTATATGGAACACTCACTCGGCAGTGGAGATAGTACTGCGAGTACAATACTACCAATTCCAAGGGAAGACATCGCTAAGGCCTTTGACAAGAGAAGAAGCCTCTTCTTTACGCTTCCTAAGGTAATAAGGGACTTCTTCTGTGACGCGTATTTTAAGTCACGTGAAGATGGAACTGTGGATGAGACTGAAGCAGAGCTTCAGCAGTACGTGAGAACGGTGTGCGATGGAATAGTGGAATATGTTCTCACAACAGAATGCGTTCCTAAGGAGATTGTCACCGCGATCGCGAAGAATACCCCAAAATTGTTTGAAGAAGTCAAGAAATTCGTTCTGGAAAAGAAGTACAGGCTTTCTCTGTTCTCCTTCATGAAAACGTCGACTGCGCTGTATCCTTTACTGTCGCCTTTATACGAATACTTGTATTCACAGCCTGCATCCTCGGCAGCTGTCGAAAGATCCTTTTCTGTCCAGAACTCGATCATGGTCCCATCACGAAATAGACTAAGTGTGTACCTCTCTGGTAAGCTTCTGTTCATTAAAATGAACTACTTTGCAGCAACAAAGTATCAGTGGGAAGATGATTTGATGAAGCACTTGTATTTCTTAGCAAGTGATACCAACTACTCCGAAAGGAATAACAATCGTGTTTGATTGAAGTAGTTCAACTCAGCTATGTGTTTGTTCAAAATCTGTGACAAATACGGAAAGCGCTGGAATAGGAGTGAATTTGTTGAAACAAAGCGGCGGCATGCCGTAAGGTGGCAATTATGGCATGCGGCACGGCAGGTGGCACGGCAGGTCAAATTGCCGAAAAAAGGGTAACCCTGGTTCGCATACACAGTGTTCTCAACAAACAGCAGAAATGGTCTGAATCCATTGCTCTATGGTAACAATAAGCTCTTTGATGGAGGGGCGCTTCTTCGGGTCGTGGCAGCAGCACTGGTGAATAGTGTCGCGCACACCTAGACATGAAACCCCGCGACGAGGCGGACGCTTGTCCACAGAAGAAGGCAGACAGGGGAGGAGACCTTCCGACTTGCCCGAAAAGATCTACAACTCAGACACGTCCCACACAACGACGTTTTGGTCGCTCATCCTGTACTCCGAAAAGACCGGTTCGCCCGTCATGATGTCGCACATCATACACCCAAACGAGTAGATATCGACGGACAGGTTGCAGGGCTTCCTGTCGGCAATCTCCGGCGCTTCACTACTCCTCACTCGCCCTCACAAGACTCACTAGAACCGCGTCCCCAAATAGGTGACGCTCATGTCCTCCGCGCCGATCATGCGACAGGTGCCGAAGTCACACAGCTTCCACTTCCCCTTCAGCCACAGGACGTTCTCGGGCTACGGTGAATGGGTGGGAGAAGGACTCACCTTCAGGTCGCGATGAATGATGCTTCTTTCGTGGAGATCCTTGATGCCGTACGCGATGTCGCGCATGCACTCGTACTTCATCTTCAGCGTGGTCAGCTCACGCCTGTTGATTGCTTCCCTCAACGACTTATCTCCTAGCTCCATAATGATCGCGGGGTTGTGGTTGATCGTGGCCCAGCCGATGACTCTCACGAGGTAGTCAGAATTGCAATTGGCCCACACCGCCTTCTCACGAATAATCGACCGGTCCGCTGGGTTCGCCACATTCGTGATCACCTTCACGGCAATGTCCTTCCCATTCCACTTTCTGCAGATTGATCACCAACACAAAGAGAGTACGCTGCGTGCACTACACTGTAACTGCCTTCTCCCTTCCGTTCTCCCATCTCGATTTCACTCGGAGCGATCTCATTTCTACGGATAAAGGCGAGCGCAATCGCCGACAGCAGCACTTCATCAATGACCAACACTCGCTCAGGATAGAGTCTCTTGTAAACATCCTTTATCATCTTTGACAACGGGAACGACTATACATCACCTGTGGAGTCCAAAACCACCTTCTCTGGGTGGTAGTACTCATTGCGAACGAAACCATGCTGGTCAACCACTGATGACGATGCTTTGCTACTCAGACACAACTGAGGACGGCTAGAAGCATCATTAGGGAGAATCAGCTCCGCAGTGTCAGTTATGACTTTGTTCCTTTTGACAAAACCGATGTGAAACACTGCAGCATTTCCTAGCGCAGGATGCCTGACTACAGGATCACCATAACAGAACTCACGAACTCGACTTATATGACTGGATTTTGATTCTGCTAATCCGTTCCAGACTCCTCAGCTGCTTGGCGTTCTTCTCCACCTACACCGATGATAACCGGAAACGAGAACAGGCACCCCATTGTCACTCCCATGCTCCTTGATGTACTGGTCAACTGGATCCATAGGGGAATACGACGCTGACTGATGATACACAGAAGACCCGATTGAATTAGGGGTATTAACCCGGACTGACCGTGAAACGTTCTCGTTAACAAACAGAACACTCATCGTCGCTCTCAATCACTGGATTTGAGCTCAGCGTCACGCAGGAACGAGACTCCATTTCTTCTCTCTTCCTTCTCCTCATTTCCTTGATCTCCTCCCTCTTGTAGGGGAAGATGGAGCGGTCGCCCAGGAGTATGTTTCGCTTGGCAAACGCCATATGATACAATTCGTCAACATCAAACTGTAAGACGCCAATCACTCTACAGCTCAACACGGAACCCATTCAGTACTTCATCGCCGCAGCGAAGTCGCAGTCGTCTTCAATGCGGAGCAGTCTCTCCTCATTCAGCGCGTACAACGCCATTGCGATCTTCATAATCACCTTGTCGCCTTCCAGAATCAGCACATCCCAGACACGAGCAACCGTGATCATGGGGAGAGCATGAATAAACAGGTTGATAAACCATCGGATGCTAAGCGACATAATCTTCTTGTCCACCTGCTCAATTCGAGCGACGAGTCGCGGGAACTGTTTTCGCACCATGTCCTCGAAGATGCTCTAACGGTGACTCTCTCCCGCCACACTCACTTCATCGATTCGCACACCGCTCAGTGTCGCGTCGAAATAGCTCTCAGGGAAGGAGTACTGCAGCAGCGCTGCCAGCGTCCAGAAGGCTTTCTCCTCGTCCATCATCACGATCAGCAGCCACCCGGCGAGCAGGTTCATGCCCTGGCAGTACTGGATGTCGTCGCGAATCACGGAGATGGCTAGCAGCACGCGGCGAAGGCTGCTCACGAGAGGGGGTTCTTCCTTCGTGAGGGATGGTGTGGGTTCTTTGGGTGGGTGAGGGGGTTCTTCATTGGGTGGGTGCGTGATGTGATCTTCTTTGAGTGGCTGCATGACAGCTTCTCCAGAGACGGACTGTGCGACAGTTTCTCCTCCAGAGACGGACTGCACGACAGCTTCTCCAGAGACGGAGTGAGGTGTGGAGACAAGCACCGCGTTGGAGAAGAGTGGATGCGTGGGGAAGGTGCGCGGAAGGTCCTACAGCTCACACGAAGAGCCGAACCACACTCGCTCAATCGCCTCGTGAACAGACGCGTCCTGCTGCAGCTGCCACAGACGCTGGTACGACTCCTTTGACCGCTGCTGCAACTCGTAACCCCCGCTCAGGTGAAACCACACACCAGGCCGCAGGGCATTCGGGACCTATTGTTAACTCATGTCCCTATTACCCACTCCCTCGTGAATCAACGCTCTCAGCTGCCGTCGCTGCTTCGCCTCCTCGCTCAGCTGAATCGACCATCGCTTGCCCGACTGCCTGCTCCAGCCGAAGTTCAGACGCTCCACACCCCCGATCGCCTCCAGAAAGCTCTTCCAACCCGCCTCGTTCTTCTGCGCCCGCGACCTGTTCTTCCTACGCGTCACGCTCTCCCCTCACACCCACCTCAGCCACTGCTGCTCCAGAATGGTGTAGCCCTGCGACTGGGGGAACATGAAGAAGTCCACCGCGTACGGGCGGTTGGTGTAGTCCTGCTGGTGGTTGAAGGAACCGAAGAGACGGAGGTGCACGGGCTCCTGGTCTGACAGCGACGAGGCGGAGATGAAGGAGCGAGGAGGAACGTCTTCTTGAAGAGAGGGCAGATTCGTGGTCGTCAAACCGTTGTTCGCGAGATACTCGTTCACTTCAAAGGGCGTGATCGGAGATTGCTGATAGGGGCACGCAATGAGGAAGATGGTGGGCGGAGACAGAGAATGCAGGAGGAGACGGATCGACTCCTGCGTCTTGTTGATCACGATCTCCTCGTTGATAGCGAGTAAAACAGAGCCCGCAATGTGAGAGTACAGCTCTCTACGATCAACACAAGCCACCAGCACTACGAGGGAAGGGACACGAGACACGACGTGATACCCGTGGCAAACGAGCCAACGATGGTGCTGGGGGTCTTATCAGGGAGGATGATCTGCTCGATACGCGGAACACACTTGTTGCTACACGAAATGATGCTAAATACCAAACCTCACATGTACTGCGTTAAACTGATAAGACGGAGAGAAAAACGCCTATCTGTGCGAGTTGCCTCTTGTAATGCCTTGTACTGTGTTTCGACGTCGTTCGTCGTCGTGAAATAGACTCCTACGCGTGACCAGGGACTTGGTAGCGAACCGTTCACAAAGAACACGATATCGCCTTCCTGAATCCCCTCAATCTCTTTCCAGGTGCTACAGGATGACACGAGAACGGAAACCCCACTTGGCATAGACCTTGCTGATATACGGCATTCCCGACGTCTCATCGATTCGCATAGACACGTAGTCCAGGAATATGTTTGCACCTATCGATCATCCCTCAGATTGGAATGTACGCGCCGAAATGGAGTACGTCACAGAAGACCATGTGTCCATCTCGAGATTCGTCGTTTCGGTTGCGGTGCGGTGTTCGGTAATGAACAGTGGATTCAATTGACTGTGCCTGCTTTCATAGGAGGAAGGTGAAGTCGGCTCATGTGGTCCCATGGTGTAATTGGTTAGCACTCAGGACTCTGAATCCTGCAATCCGAGTTCAAATCTCGGTGGGACCTTCTTTTCTCTCTTCCTTTTCTTTTCCTTCACTGAACAGCACTCGCACTGCGCACAACACTCACGACAATGCTTGCTTGAAGAAGGGATGTGATGCCATCAACGAAGACACAACTGCTGTTTCTGCAACAAAGAGAGCGACTACACGAAATGATACAGTTCACTATTTCAAGTTATAAGGAATTCACCGCTCTGACCACCGTGCCGATTCCCGACGATTCGCTAAGCTCCTTGAACCAACGAAGCAGCTTGCCGTTGTTCTCGGGGACAGCGAGACCGATATACACGCACTTCAGCACATTCACCTTCTCCTCTTCGTCCAGCTGGGAAACAATCTGGGATATATTGGAATCCATGGTGCGATTCAGGATATCGAGAACACTCGAAGAATTCTCGTCCTACGCTCAATTCCACTCCCCAGGCACTACCACTCGACTCACGTCACTGACAAGTCTCTTGATCGTCGCCGCTTGCGATACTGCGCTCATGTTCGATTCGGAAAGAAGTGAATGACATCGCGAACAAACAGTCCTAGCAAGAAGGGAACAAACAGTCCTATCAAGAAGGGAACAAACAGTCCTAGCAAGAAGGGAACAAACACTTTCGGGTGACGGGCTTCAGGT
>ERZ1106923.626-NODE-626-length-11214-cov-17.292320_pt1 | contig 11214 bp, 19 predicted proteins | sample MGYA00403657_ERZ1106923 | MGnify/ENA primary metagenome ERZ1106923 (study PRJEB35170, sample SAMEA104062425) | human gut metagenome | biome: human gut; feature: human-associated habitat; material: faeces | place: Denmark | collected 2012-06-19 ...
CGGCGTGAAGCTCTCCATCATCGAGGAGAAGAAGATGAGAGAATCCAAGCACTAAACGCTCTGTGATTATCGAATTGGAGTTTGCGATGTTTGTTTGACAGGCGCGGTCGCCATTCATTCAATTCTTGCCGAGATGGAAGTGGAGAATCCTGATAAGAAGGAGGGACGTTTTCAACTGAAGGAGTGGAATTCCGTGGTGATGTGGTCCTGGAACACGGATGTTGACACATGCGCCATTTGTCGCAGCAAACTGATGACGCTGTGCATCGACTGTCAGGCGAAGGTGAATTCGGGAGAGAAGGGAGAGTGCAAGGTAGGTCCGGCAATGAAGTGTTCCCTGTAGGTTGCGTGGGGTGAATGCAATCACGCGTTCCATGCTCATTGCATTGATCGCTGGCTGCAGACGAAGAAGGAGTGTCCTCTGGACATGAAGCCGTGGGTGCTGAAGAAGACGGATTCGTTGTAATTTATCGCTCCTTGTTGCACCACACCCGGGTTCTTCGCCACGCCTCCCCTCCATTCAAAAGAGACGGGACTTCAACAAACAGCGCAATTTACACACTCAAATCACTTGTTTTTGCTTCAAATACTTGCGGATGGATAGCACCTGGATGACGGCGACGATAATCATCACAAAGACCTCCAGCAGACTCCAAATAAAGATCATCCGGTTGTCGCTGTCGTCCTCGTCGCGCACCTCCTTCTCCTTTGTCTACACATCAATCTCCCCGAGAACAAGGGACGTTCTGATACTTCAGCTCCTGCGTCATTTCCTTCAGCACACTCACAAGCGACGTAACCGCCTTGTCCACCTGGTTGATGTCCTTCACCTTTGCGAGCTTGGTCGTGTTCAGCTGCTTGATGCCGTGCTCCACTTCAAAGTAGAAGCGGAGAGGATTTCCGTACTCCCAGAATTCATCCGGAAGAGGGCGAGATAGTTCGGCGCAGATGCGGTACATGCCAGACTCGTAGGGAGTAAAAACCAGCTTTCCCTACACATCACGAGCAGTGCGTACACTCACGGAATCCTTCGCGTTTGTTTCCATGAACTTCGTTCCTAACGGGGAAACGACATACAGCTTTGCATTCTACGCATGACGGAACCGTCGCGGAGGCATACCAGGTCGTCGTCCTTGTCATAATCCGGTTTATACATAAACAGATCGTAGTTTCGGTACTTGTACACGATCGGCAACCCCTCGTTCGGCTTTTCGACGATACAGAATGGTTTATCCTAAACGTTACGCGGGAGAAGCGTCCAGGAGGCTACATGTTCCAAGAAGAAGTAGAGTCCCTGGCTAAAGCCTAACTCTCACACCTCTCTCTCAGTACGTACACAGGAGCATAAGAACAACGACAACAGCCACTCTCATTCTGTTTTTCTGGCATGTCTTTGGGATGTCCCTCGAGAATGAACGAGTCGTGGGTTCAAACGCTTGGTGCATCCCTCGGATTCTTCACTTTTTCTTTTCGGAGATAGAATGCCCCCCTGAACAGAGAACCAGCGTTCAACCGCTGCAGAAGACGCCGGACAGCTACACATTTCTTTGTTAATCTCAATTAGATACGGGTATCTGTGAGAATTGTTGCGGATGTACTCATTCACTGTTATACCAACTCGTTTGTGGTACTGAGTTATGTAAATGAGTGCCTCGTTGCATGTTGCATTCACCAGATCATCGATATTTCTATTGATTGCCGGGTGGTAGTACCTTTCAAGTTCAGGGATCAAATTCTCTCCTAATCGCTGAACTCGTTCATCGTCGATGCCACTTCCTCTTGGAAGAGCACGTGCGAATTCATCCGTGAATAGCTTATACAGATTAGTATGAGGTTCATCAAACAAGTTCATTCTTAAGTCAGGTTCCAAAACTAGTGTAAACTGTTTGTTTTGTGATACAACTGTTATTTGTTACAATTTGAGATAATCTCACATCGTCGTTCAGATCACTATCATGATAGTGGATAGATAGCCAAATATGTACTGGAACAATGAACTAAAACAAGAAGAACGTCACAGGTGTTGCGAACAAACATGATCTGTCGACATGTCGAGAACTATTGACATATGTCAAAGAAATAACTATTCTAACAGGGGAGCTTCCCAATTATCGCAACAGGTTTTGGTAACGCTGCTCACACACAGTGTTTGGAAACAAACGATTAGGCAAAAGTGGTTGTATGACTCTTTCTACTTGCGATGACTCTCTTCTACGTACTGGCGGAGATCAATGTCCGGTCCGTCTCTCCACTTCACCAGTCTCGCAACAAGATCGCGAATGGGTGGGCGCTGGTTGTAGGGGAGAAGACAGTCATGTACGATTCCGAAGAGGACTACAGATCACTCCTGTGATTTACGAAGCAACCCTTGTCATAGTAAAGGTAGGGGTGAGGAGGCAGCTTGAACAACTTGTCCTTCTTATAGATTTCGTCAATCCACTTATCGATGAACTCACGCCCAATCATGATCTCCATGGCGAGAACACCGAGCGCATACACGTTTTCGTGCTTCAGAACTTCCACAATATACTCATTGCTGGGCCGCTTTTCGTTCCAGTCGCGCTCAATGATACGCGCTTCTGTCGAGCGACTACGACTCATCAGAGTACAGAACGAAGAACTGTCCATCGTTTCCGTCCCGAACGGAAGAATCCGTGACTAGGTGGGGTTCGTTCCCAAATGACGTGGGGTCACAGAGAAGGGAGCACAAGCCGAAGTCACCGATCTTAGGGACGCCCCCCTCTATGAAGATGTTGTCCACCTACGAGTGACGAGTCGTCCCAGCAAGCACCTTCAGATCGCGATGAACAATCCCCTTCGATTCCAGGTACTCCACTCCCTTGGCGATCTTCACTAAGAGCTTCTTCAGGTCCTTCACCGTGAGCTTGCCCCCCTGTACCCTCAGATACTTCTGCATCGAGTCCTCGTACTTCTTCATCACCAGCATCTTCTTTCTTTCCCTACCATACATGGACGGATTTGGTTTTTGCTTTACGCTGTACCCATACGCCTTCATGACGTAGGGGTGGTCTCCCAAGTGGGAGCAAACGCGGATTTCTTTATCGTTTTCTCTTTTGAACACCTTCACAGCGACTTTGTCTCCGTTGTATTTTCCTTCATACACATCACCGAAACCTCCCGAACCGATATGCCCACCTATCGTGATTTCTCTTGCAGGAATGAAGAAGTCGGAGACTACAGTGAATCACAAATCGTCATCACTACACTCTGTCTTTACAAGTGGGCTGCAGTTAAGAAAGCGCCTCTTCAAACCACTCAACAAATTGAGCACTGGATGCAACTCTCCCGCAGCATCTCTCTTAACTGAATACAATGACTTCATAATGTCCATTGTAATAGAGCCGTCATCCTCCAAATAAGTAGCGCTGGCATTTGCTCGATAATCTGAGGATGATCGAAGGGAAGCATGCAAACCCTGGCAGAATAGGACAAGCACATTTAGCATATGAAGAGAATCCCAAGAAATGTCGAATTTCATAGAAATGATCACATACTTCCCATAGTAGAGACAACCGTTAATACACAGCGTTGGCATATTCTCGATGTATCCTACAATGGATCACACAACAATGCAGTACGTTTCTCTGCGGAATAGAAGGTGTAGTCACCGGACTGAATAGCACGCCCGATGGCATCGAATAGGTTACGTATCTATGAGAATCATTGACTGCACCATAGATTACCTCCATACTGTAAGCAGGTCGCGTTATCACTTCCTTCGATGTGTATAGCGTATCTAGCTGCTTCTGTTTACCGTCCACGCCATGATATTCTCTGAATTGGTCAATGTATGTATCCATTGTAGAGAATAGTGACAACTGAATGGGTTTCTACCAAGAAGAAATACATCTTCGGTGTGAATAATAACAATATGACAATTAACACGGAACAATCGGAAGGAGAAACAACCGCTTCCTAACCAATCCAGCCCATCTCTCCGTTTCCACCACTGGTGCTTCTGCACAAAGACGAAATAGAATACGGGAGAAAGATCGACCCATTTGGCAGAATTGATGTCGTCGTTCATACGCAGTATCGAAACACAGGCGGAGGAGGCATTCAACAAGAGTCCCACGTCGCCTGCGGGTGCTCGGTCCGTATATGAGAGCGCACTGCAAGCGAAGAAGGACGACCTCAACCGCGTGGGATCTGCGAGGGAACGCGAAGAGTGTGAGAATGACATTTGTGAACTGTACATTTCGCGTGCCGCCATGGAAATCCGTTTGAAGCAGAAGAAACAGGCAAAATTGGTGTTCGACGAAGCGCTTAAGCTTCCGTATTGTGCAAAGTCGTTCCGTTTGTGGAAAGCGTACATCAACTTCTACATTCGGGAGGGAAGGATTGAATCGGCTCGCAAGTATTTCCACAAGGCAGTGGAGAGTGTGGACGTAGCAATCGAACGCAAATCTGATGCATAGCCTGCCTTCGTTCAGCAAGTGTGGGAATTCTGGGTCCAGTTTGAAAGAGGAACGGGACGGACGAATCTGACCGTGGCGGAGCTGAAGAAGGAAGTGCTGAAATCGAGCACGACGTCGTCCCAATCGACAGTGAGCCAAATCCACGAGTTGCTGTCGAAGAACGGAACCGTTGATATTCACGCGCTGAGCGGTATGCACCGGTTTCAGATTCAACGTGTAGAGTGCAGTGATCGTGTGATTAAGCGTGATCACCGTCCCATGGCGCTGTTCCAAGAGCCGCCCCCCGATTTGCACAACATAAACAGCAGTGAGGAAGCACCGACCATTCCGAACCGCATCCTGTACTACGTTGCCGTGTTGATGACGGATCCTCAGGTCGCCGAGCTGATTCTGACGATGCGTGTATGTGAAGATTCACAGTCCCTCATCCATAGGATATGCAGTACGAGTATGTGCAGGAACTGGATCTGTCGCAGCAGCATTGCTACGGTAGGGAGTGAGCGAGGAGAGTGATGGAAGAGGGATTGTACAAGCAGTATAAAAACTACGATATGAGTCCGGAGGAGATCAAGGAGCGGTGCGAGGCGGAGATGGACGCTCAGTACAAGCTGGAGACGGAGGGACTGGAAAAGGTAGCTGCTCCTTCCCCGCTTGACTGTAGATCACGAAGGACTTCCAGGACACGCTGAACAAGGCGGGAGTGCCCGGATTCTGCCAAACGGAGGACCGGAACCAGATGAAGATTCAGAGACACTTGGTGCGCATCATGCAGCTACTCGCACAGGAGATGAAGGAGAAGAAAATGATATGGTTGCGTTTGTTGAAAACAGCGTATCCAAAGGTGTTTTCCCCACTATAGACAATGTAGAGGAACCCGTCGTCGTCCTTCTTGTTCTCGTAGAGGTTTGAGAACATCATGCCCGTGGGAGGGACGGATCCGTTCACAAAGAGGAACATTGCCGTCTTGGGCGGGAGTTGAACGCGCTTGCGGAGGATGTACAGGAACTGGCCGACGGTGATGTTATCGGGGATAAGAAACCTATGAAGTGAACGGGAAGGCGGATTTCGACTTTTGCTTGCTGAGAATCGGGATATCACTCCGTCTGTCCTTTTCGCAGATCGTCTGGAGGTGAGGGCGGAGTGCAACACTGTACAGGGATCCGTGTTGGCCATTTTTGTCGCAGGTCTTCTGCTTCCTTCTGGCGTTGTTCTTGGGATGACTGGATGGGAGCGTGCTTACGAAAGGGATGACACTTCTTGTACTCGTTGTTCATTGTTCGTTTTCTACCCGGGGATCATGGTGAATCCCTCTTCGTTGGTGCAACAAACATCCGATTCGCTGCTTTTCGTGTTCATCAGGATGGGAATGGTGATGATGGCCGCCATCATCACGATGATGATTCCGACGATCCCGTACAGCTTCCAGTTTTCCAGGAGCATTCTCCTCTTCATCCGTCGCGCGTCGCGATGGAACAGCTACGCCTCACCTCCCCATCTCCGCTGTACAGTGGCGGTGCTGGCCAAGTCCTCCGTCTTGTCGATGACGAGGTCGAGCTTTTCTCCGCGCTGCAGTATTTTGTCTAGATGAGAAGCGCGGGAAAGGAATACCGATGTTGTTCACGACGATGTCCTTCACGTCTTCCATTTGGTCCATCACTCGCTTCACTTTGTCACGGTCCGGGCAGTTGTATCGGTTCTATGGCTGACGGCGCGCCTCGTCGAGCACCATGAAGATGTTGAGAGAGTTCGCGAAGGCGGTGAAGGTGAAGGGCTGCGCCATGTGAGCTAGCTCCCTATGCCTGACTCCCACTCCCTCCGTGCACCCATAGAGCGTGAAGAACTCGTCGGCGACGTCGTGCAAGAACGCCTACGGGAAAGCGACATGGAAAGGCGTACGAAAACGGTCGTCGTTTTGACCTCCGTGCAAGATAGAGCGATGAACGCGAGGTGGTCTCGATTCATGACGGAAACGTTGTAGGTTCTAGGTCACACAGGATGCAAATCACGCACTTATCGTAATGGAACGTGTGGTTCCCCTCTTTGGGGAGCTTTGGAATCAGAATATGAACCACTTGCATGTAATTGCCCGAGTGAGCCACATGGGGATGGCGATTCGCCTCCTCCACGAGAATCGTTCCCGCCCTAGCCACAACGGAGTATAGGATGCCCTGCGCTCTCTTCATTCAACAATAGTGTGCACGAGGATGGCGAAGAAATGGGATATGGATTGTGATTTGGAGATTGTTCAACGTGAATCAGGGAAAACGATAGTGACTGCCCCCAACGGAAGAAGAGTCGCTCGAGAGAGCCAGTCTTCCTTGTAATACGGATAGAACACGAAATCGATATTGAATTCCACAGAGTCTTGGACTCCACCCCACTTCAGAATCATTCTACCCAAGAACCAGAAAATGTTCCCAAGGCTTGAAGTCACTCGTCCGGATATGAAGATGAAGTCGGATTCCCGCTCCGCTCGTTATTCCTAGCTGGCCTGAACTCGTCGGCAAGGACGTGGAGGAGGCGCGTGCGACCATCCTGCGTGAATTCCCCGACGTCACGATCCAGCTTCTCGGTAAAGTAGATTCCACACCCGTTTCCGTCTTATGGTGTAGAACTCTGTCGCCACGATGGACTTCCGCATCGACCGCGTCCGCATCGTCCACGACCGCTCCAACAAGGTGATCTGTGCGGCCCGTGGATAATGTTGATATGCCGTGTGTTTGTGGCCATACACCCAGAGGAGTCCCCTCCTCCCACTCTTTGCTTCCATCATGAAGTACCGCACGCGCAAACTGATAGAGAACGCAATAGACACGGTTTGCCTCGTGCTGATGGTGTTCCTTCTCGTGTTCATCTTTCTGTCCGTGCGCAAAGTCAATGTTGGCTCTTGGCGTGTGATCCGTGATTCACGTAGAATTTCCATTACAAGAAAATATACCGCTCCGTTGAAAGCGAGCCGCTTCCCGTTCCGACGTACTATGAAGGTCCTGGACAGCGGGAAAAGAAGACGCGTTTCACTCTCCCGTATTCCATCTCACAGTGTAGTGCAAAAGGAGCATGCTGTATTCCTCAACGATCTGGAGTACGGAGGGGTTGATTCCCTAAGCGATTCCCTTTCCGAGAGCGACAAGACGGACGCAAGCGAATTCAAGGAGGGAAAGGTCTATTCGTACGACAAGCGATCGCTCTCGCCCTCGACCCCTCTCAGCGTCATCGATTACTTCGACCCTTCATTCGACTACATTGAATCGGATAAGAAGTATAGAGACCTGCTGACGGAGGTGAACAAGGAATTGGAGTACAAGAGCGAGAAGAAGGGCGACGGCGGCAAGAAGAAGGGCAGGTGGGGCTCGAAGAGCAAGAAGGCCGAAGAGCGCGCGAGCATGCGCGCCTCCGAGACGGTCAACAACGGCATTGCGGAGACGATCGGGCGCGGTCCGTTCGTCTTCGACGGGAAGACGATGGCCGAGCTGCACGCGGCGACGCTCGCCCAGATGGCGACGGCACCGGACAACGGCGCGTCGAAGAAGGTCGTCCACCTGACGGAGAGCGGCGAGAGCGTGGGACGCAGCGCGCCTGCGCTGGAGGGCGCGTGGAGCGACCCGGCGCAGCTCAAGCTGTACGTGGTCCCGCTGGGCGTGTACCTCCCCAACCAGTTCTCCGTAGGCGTGGAGCGGCGACGTGAGTTTTAGGCGACCGCGGCGCTGCTGGACGATCTGCTGAGCCTCCTCACGCAGGACGCGTCGCACGCGTTCACGTCGCTACTGTCGCCGTGTGTCACGTGTAGGTGGTCCGAAGTGGAGTACTTCCAGAAGTGGTACGCCTCGAAGCCCGAGGACGTGAAGCAGACGGTGCAGTCGCTCATCGCCGCCGGTCGTATCGAGTTCGCGATGAGCGGTCTGAGCAGCCTGGCGACGGAGGGCGTTCTCTTCGAGGACATCGTGACCTCCGTCGAGCAGGGCGCGCGCTGGCTGGCGAACGAGTTCGGGTATCGCTGCACGACCTTCTACTCGTCGCCGCTGGTGCGCGTCGCGCAGAGCGAGGCGAAGCTGCTGAAGGACGGCGGCTTCGAGATGCTGGTGGTGGACGGCGCGGACCCGCAGTGGTACTCGGCGCTGCAGGCCAGCAGGGGCATCGAGTTTTTGTGGAGCACCGACGAGTACCTGGGCGCGGAGTCGCGTCTCTTCACGCACGTGAGCAGCGCGCTGACGGAGGAGCGGTGGAGTGTGATGGTGAGAGTCGTGAACGGGTGAGAGCGCGCGTGTGGCGTGAGGCGTAGCGAGGAACAGGCAGTGGACCAGCTGATCGCCGAGCTGCGCGCGGAGACGCAGAGCATGAACGATGGGCGATATCTGCTGCTGTGGCCGCTGCTCGGCGAAACGCCCATGGCGAAGATCGCCCAGTTTGTGTCCGTGTTGAACCAGCACGCCTCGAAGAATGTCGTTGCATCGTGGACGTGGTATTGTTCTGTCACGCGTAGTGTGTCGTCCTTCTCGCAGTACCTCGCCGCCTGCAACGCCATCGCGTCCGCCTGGCCGGTGCGCACCTTCAACTTCGTCCAGGTGCACTTCGACTACATGAACGACCTGTACTCCAGCCAGCCGCTCCTCCACTGGCGCTATCAGTAGTTGCATCCTGTGTGCGTCACAGCTAGCCTGGGCTCGCGCTTCCTCGCCGTGTTCAACTTCTACTACGCGCACTGCTCGCTCAAGGCCACGTGCGGCCTGCCGCTCGCCACGCCCGACGCCGCCTTCTTCGCGCGCGACAACTACTACCCCACGGGCAAGGCGGAGGACCCGACGTTCCACGCGCTGTTCCAGACGCGCCAGCTGCAGTCCGCCGCGGCGACGCCCTCCTTCCTCAACGATGTGCACGACGCAGCGACGCCCCTCGCCTCGTCGCTCTACGACGAGTACCACAAGGCGCTGCTGCAGCAGGAGCGTCAGGCGGGCAAGATGCTGTCGGGGATGATCGGGATCGCGGAGCGCGTGTCGCCCAACGAGATCGACCCGCGGTCCATCTACTCGGTGTACCACCGCACGGTGGAGTGGACGAAGAAGAAGGAGATCGGCGTGGTGATCGCGAACAGCTTCTCCTCCCGCGGGAAGGAGCTGGTGCGCCTGCGCGTGGCGGCGGCGGACCTGTGCGCGTACAACATCCAGAAGATGAAGATCCGCCAGCAGATGACGAAGATCGACGAGGAGCTGTACGAGCTGCTGTTCATCATGCGCATCCCGCGGTACAGCTACACCACGGTGATCCTGCACTGGTGCGAGGGCACGGAGCGCGACGAGAGCGTGCCCAAGCCCGTGGAGGGCAACGTGCTGATCGGCGACGCGTACAAGCTGGAGTTCGACGCCAACGGCCACATCACCTCGCTCATCAGCTCCTTCGACAACGTCAAGTTCGCGCTGGAGACGGAGCTGGCGCTCCTCACGCCCTCCCCCACCACGCCCCACACCTACGTGCCGCACGGACTCGACCCCTCCGACCCACTGTACATCAACCCCGTTGGCACGCGCCTCCTCTCTCACTCGTAGTACCTGAAGCGCCTCGTGCCGCCCACGGAGTCCCTCTCCTACTCCGCGCTGCGCGACCCCATTCAGAACGTGATGGTGCAGCGGTACAGGGACATCGCGGTGGTCATGACCCGATTCGCCAAGTCGATCGGCGTGGACCGCAAGATGGACACGCGCGGACACCTCCTCGAGGTCTCCTACATCCTCAAAAAGATTCCCCAAGACGGCGTTCTGGTCGCGTACTACCGATTCAAGGACATCCAGAACAAGGGGCGAATTCGCGTGGACCCCATCGGGCGCGGCAGCATCACGCGCGAGACCGAGCCGATTCCCGCGGACCCCGCCTCGGACCCGACGTACATCAACCGCAACGTGTTTTCGGCGGGCAGTTTCTGCTCGATCCAGGACGAGGACATCGACAAGTGGAAGGGGAACACGGCGCGCGTGACGGCGTTCTTCAAGGCGCCGCGCGGCGTGCTGACGATGGAGAGCGGCAGTCTGGTGTTCCCGCTGAACGCGCGCGGCGAGGGCGAGCAGGGCGCGAAGGTGGAGTGGGACCTGAACGAGGCGGACCAGGACCTGTCGTTCCTTGTGCAGTACGCGAGCGACGGTCTGTACAGCGTGGGAGAGAAGATGTGAGGGCGGAGCGCGCGATTGACGATTAGCATGGGAGGGATGAACAGCAAGTCGCCGTTCTTCTTCTACTTCAACAATACGAAGGAGAACAAGGACAACAAGAACCTGAAGATGGCGAACACGTTCATGAAGTTCAATCTGCCTCAGCAGATCGATGTGATGACCTTCGAGCGGATCGACTCGCTGAACTCCAAGTACTTGTTGCGCCTGCACAACACGGCGGAATACGACGATCTGTTCGTGATGAACGAGAATGAGGTCGTCGTCGACCTGACGACGGTGTTGAACTCGCTGAAATTGAAGGTACGCTGCTGCGTTCGAGTGACGACTGTAGATTGTGGAGGAAGTGACTCTTTTCGGAGTGGGCAAGAAGGAGGACGTGGAGAAGGAGCGGTTTGTCTGGGTCGGCGAGGACAACCAGAAGACCACGGGCGTGCTGCGACCCTTGACCGACATCAAGACCATTCGCTTTTTCCCCCTCCAAACCCGGTGTTTCATTCTAAGTGCGTGAAGCCGTCTTGTTAACAAACACCCCACAATTGAAGGACTCAATTCTCTCACAACGCTTAAACCTTGAAGCCTCTGCTCGTTCTGCGACCACGCGCTCTCTCGAACTTGCG
>ERZ1106923.628-NODE-628-length-11198-cov-29.480391_pt1 | contig 11198 bp, 14 predicted proteins | sample MGYA00403657_ERZ1106923 | MGnify/ENA primary metagenome ERZ1106923 (study PRJEB35170, sample SAMEA104062425) | human gut metagenome | biome: human gut; feature: human-associated habitat; material: faeces | place: Denmark | collected 2012-06-19 ...
GTGCTGGGCGGTTCGCTGTCGGGCACGAACGCGGAGAAGATCTGCAAGGTGATGGACAAGGCCATGGACGTGGGCGCGCCGGTGATTGGTTTGAACGATTCTGGCGGTGCTCGTATCCAGGAGGGTTGCGACTCGCTGGCGGGATACTCCGAGATCTTCAAGCGCAACACGCTGAGCTCGGGCGTGATTCCTCAGATCTCGCTGATCATGGGTCCGTGCGCCGGAGGCGCCGTGTACTCGCCGGCCATCACGGATTTCATCTTCATGGTGCGCGACACGTCGTACATGTTCATCACGGGTCCTGACGTGGTGAAGACGGTGACGGCGGAGGAGGTGACGCAGGAGGAGCTGGGCGGCGCGACGATCCACACGAAGAAGAGCGGTGTGGCGCACGGCGCGTACGACAACGACGTGGAGATGCTGCGTGCGATGCGCGAGTTCTACGACTACCTGCCGCTGAACAACAAGGACGGCGTGCCGAGCCGCGTGTGCACGGACCCCCGCGAGCGTGCGGACCCCGCGCTGAACAACATCGTGCCGGCTGACGCGAACATGCCGTACGACATGAAGAAGCTGCTGAAGATGGTGGTGGACGACCACGAGTTCTTCGAGATCGCTCCCGACTTCGCGAAGAACATCGTGATCGGGTTCGGTCGCATGGAGGGTCGCACTGTGGGCGTGGTGGCGAACCAGCCGCTGGAGCTGGCGGGCTGTCTGGACATCAACGCGTCGGTGAAGGGCGCTCGGTTCGTGCGCTTCTGCGACGCGTTCAACATCCCGATCATGACGTTCGTGGACGTGCCGGGCTTCCTGCCGGGCGTGAACCAGGAGCACCGCGGCATCATCCGCGAGGGCGCGAAGCTGATCTACGCGTACGCGGAGGCGACGGTGCCGAAGGTGACGGTGATCACGCGCAAGAGCTACGGCGGCGCGTACTGCGTGATGTCGTCGAAGCACCTGCGCGGCGACAGCAACTACAGCTGGCCGAACGGCGAGATCGCTGTGATGGGCGCTGAGGGCGCCGTGAAGATCATCTTCCGCGGCAAGGATCTGGAGAAGAACAAGGCGGAGTACTCGTACAACTTCGCGAACCCGCTGATGGCTGCCCAGAGAGGCTTCATCGACGACATCATCGAGCCCACCGACACCCGTCGCAGACTCTGCGAAGACCTCGAGATTCTTCAGACCAAGAACAAGACCAATCCTTGGAAGAAGCACGGAAACATTCCTCTTTAAGCGCGTCTGGGTTTGTTCAACAAACAAGGGAATTGGGAACAACTAAAGCGACTTCTAGGATGGATCGTTGCATCTCCGCGCCCTTCTCCTACACCTCACGCCCTCACTCACCTCTCACCTTCGACTCCTTGTTCAATCCGGCAGCCACGTCGACGATCCGCGAAGGACGGTAGAGCGCGCAGCCCGTTATCTCGTCGATGATCTGCCGGTTGGTCAAAAACGGCGCTTCCGCCTCGCTGAGCACCTTCACCTCCTTCTCCTTCGGCTCAGGGTCATGACGCGGAGTGGAGACGGGGGTCATGCGCTGCGCTGTGTTGATCGGCATCTGGGGATACTGCGTTTTCATACTGGGCTGCTGCACCGTGCGATTGTACTGATACATCTGTTGCTGCGCCATGGCCATCGTCCGATTCGCCTGCATGGACTGCGCCTGCTGGGCCATCTGCAGCACGTGCATTCCCTGCGGCTGCGTGGGGTAGGAGCCGGAAGACAGGTTTGGCTTCTTCGCTTGAAATCCCATATTCTCCGACTTCTGCTGCAGGAACTGCATCTGATAGGCGTTCATCTTGAACTGCTGCGACATCATTTGGTTGCTCGTCACTCCGGGCTGCGTTCGATACATCGGTTGTTGCGGAGTCATCGTGTATCCGCCGGATTGGGGCTGCTGAATATATCGCTGCTGAAGCATCCCATTTCGGTTCTGATTCACGCTCCCGTTGCCCGCATAGCCGCTCGTTGTATAGGTGCTGCCATACATTCACCGCTCTGATGATCAAGGGAAGAGATAATGCACTGTTCGAGGCGATGGGGTGGGAGTCTGATAGAGACGAGGTTTGGAGGTGAAACAGGTCCCATGTAGTCTAATCGGTTAGGATAGCAGGCTCTCACCCTGCCGATCCGGGTTCGATTCCCGGCGTGGGAAGTTCCTTTTTGTCTCTCTCTATTGAAACGAGACGCGATTCTCCTTTTTGATTCTCGCTGAACATCGCCTCCACCCGTAGAGTGATTGGGCGGAGTGTGGACGGAGTGGGGAATCATGGTGGTTTCTGCTCCTGTCCTCGAATCGCGGCAGTGAAAACTCTCCAACACTGATTTCGGTATTGTATTGAGCATTAAGCCACTATTTGGGGTTTTGGAGAAGGGCGGGAAAACGGGCGAAGAGTCCAGTAAGGAGGGCAGGGGTTGATAGATATGAATCTACTGGCATTTGCATCTCCCTAGCCTTCCCTTCCGTTTTCACAATTTGATTTTGAAAGTCTATTGTTTTGAAGTAGGCGTGCATTTTGAATTTTTGTGATGATCCATGGGGTCTTCGTTCGGTTTGTGGGGTGCGCGGCGAGGGTGCCAATTCGAGTACAATGTCGCTCACGCGCTTGTAGTTATGCTCCCATTTGACGTGGAAAAGGCCAGAAAGTACGTGTACGAGTATCTGGAGAATCTGGACGACGTTGGGTGAGGCTGGAGACGCGGAGTGACGCGTAGCAACGTTGTCATCAAGGACGTGAGAAAGTACCTCGAGAAGCAGTTCAGCCTGCCCAGAAAGTCGCTCAATGAACACAAGAACGAGATCAAGACCCTCATCAAAGTGACTCTCTCCGCTGTGCGTTACGAGTAGGAGGAGGCGACAAAGATCATGGACACTCGCGCTGCCGCGAAGAACGTGACGGAGGAGAGGGAGGATAAGGCGGAAAAGGCTGAGAAGGAGAAGACCGAAAAGAAGGAGAAGCCTGCAAAGAAGGCGAAGGCGGAGAAGAAGGAGAGCGAGGAGAGCGACAGCGATCCTGAGCCCCGTCACCCTGGAACCTGCTATATGCTGTTCGCGAACAGCCAGCGTGAGGACATGAGGAAGAAGTACCCTGGTAGGAGTGGGGATGATGCATCACCATCAGACCTGAAGTTGGTGGAATTGACCGGGAAGATTGGCGAGATGTGGAAGGAGCTGAGCGACGAGGAGAAGGCCAAGTACAAGAAGGAGAGCGAGACTCTGCGGGAGCAGTACGAGAAGGACCTGGCGGCGTGGAAGGCTCGCAAGTAGATAACTGAACGTGCATTTCACTGTAGTCCGAACACGCCGACGCGTCGCGAGCTCAAGGCCCAGCGGAAGCAGGAGAGAGAGAACAAGGTGGCTGTGCCGAAGACGCGTTCTGCGTACCAGCTGTTCTGCGACGACAAGCGCGCGAGCGTGAGCGAGGAGGTGAAGGAGAAGAAGGAGATCACGAAGAAGCTGAGAGCGATGTGGAAGGAGCTGGACGAGGAGGAGAAGAAGGTGTACGTGGAGAAGGAGGAGAAGCTGATCGAGGAGGCGAACGAGAGCAAGCTGGAGATGGAGAAGAAGGCGGAGGCGAAGAAGAAGAGAGAGGAGAAGAAGAAGATCCCCCACGCGCGAAGTGCGTACATCTTCTTCTGCGAGGAGCGTCGTCCGGCGGCGAAGAAGGAGAACCCGGGTAGGCGTTGACGGGAGTGTTGAGCGGCAGATCTGAAGCCGACGGAGATGATGGCGAAGCTGGCGGCGGAGTGGAAGGAGCTGGGCGAGAAGGAGAAGAAGGTGTACGAGGAGAAGAGTAAGGAGGAGAAGAAGCGTGTGGATGAGAAGGTGAAGAAGATGATTGAGAACGGCGAGATCGCGTGGGGTGTGCGTCGTCGCGATGACCCGTAGCGAGAAGAAGCGCACGCCGCGTCGTGTCAATGCTTACGCTGTCTTCATCAGCGAGTACGCGCCCAAGTTCCAGGAGGAGCACCCCGGTATGCCAGCGAGAGGGGAGTGAGGAATAGGAGCGAGCTTCAAGGAGAGGAGCGCTGCGTGCTCGACGGCGTGGAGGGAGATGAGCGAGAAGAAGAAGGACAAGTACAGAAAGATGGCGGAGGAGCACAACAAGGATGTGCCCGAGGTTGTGAAGTGAGAGTTGGTGAGTGGCGTGAGGGGTAGGGAGGAGAAGCTGCGAATGACCTCTGCGCAGGCGCTGTTCGCGAAGGAGTTGCGCGAGAAGCTGCTGAGGGAGAAGTCGGACATGGGTCGCAATGAGATCAAGATGGCGCTGAAGAAGGGATGGAATGAGCTGAACGTGCAGAAGAAGATTGCGTACGAGGAGAAGAGCCACGCGATGAACATGGAACTTTTGAGAAGCCTTGAATAGTGTGTATTGGTGTTTGCTACAAAGAGCGTCGTAAAGTTAACATGATGAGTATTGTTTCGTTTAGTGCTGAGGACGGGGCACCCACTTGCGAGAATTGTATACACTCTTGCCCACTTCCCAACCGGGGATGTTCTTCATCACCTCCTTCTCCTTGGCCAGCTTGGCCTCCTCCTGGGCACAGTAGCTACGCCATTAGACACCAACACCACTCCGTACCGGATATCTTCCTCAGCCTGGAGGTAGGGAGCAATAGCAAGGCGCGTATCGAATCGCTCCTGATCCATCTCACTAGAACCGTCAGTCCCTCCGTCCAATACTCACTTCAGCTTGCGAATACCGTACATCATTCTCCAGATGCCGAGACCCACAGTGGCGGTGCCAATCAGCCACATCGTGGCTCCCGTCACACGGATGGGAAGATATCTCTTGGGACTAGTGATAATCTCACCGCTTCTCCGTCGGCTACTTTACAATGGGATATCCGCCTTTCGGTGGCAAATCCTGAACAAACACCTTGGGTAAAGGAGCAGACATCTCGTATCAATCGTTTTTATTCTCTATAGGAATAGGAGAAGGGATTGGTAATCATGGAGTGGTTTATCACTGAACACGCACGCGCTCTTCCGCAGTTATCTTGGAACAAACAGGCAATTCCACATGACTATTCTCGCAAAAGGTATGAAAACGCTGCATTTCGTTCTACACGTGAGCCCCGTCTCCAAACCCCACATCCATCGTTTCTTTGTACTTGGAGATCGAATCGAGCAGAGAGACGATCATTTCCTGCTTGTTCTTCTCCTCCTCCTCGCACGACTTTAGCAGCTCCGCCTTCTCCTTCTCAAGCGCGGCAACGCGGTCATTCAGAGCGTCGAGCTCCTGCCACTGAGCGTTGCATGCATCACTCACTTGCTTTCTCGCCTCCATCTTGGTTTTCAGCTCCAAACTGTCCAGCTTCGCCTTATCCACTTCGCCATTCTGCTCCGTTTGGATCGCCGTGCATTGCTACCCTTCAGCGTCTTCTGCAACTCCCTACGCACAACAGCGTGTCGCGCTGCTTCTGAATGGATTCGCACCGGTCCTTGAGCGACTTGATCATCAGCGTCTTCTGCTCCAGCTCCGACTCCTTCTTCTGCTTCTTGTCCTACACCTCACACCCACACCCACACCCCACATCGTATTTCAACAACTCGTCGTTGTAGCTCACAATCGCCTTCTCCACCGATTTGCGGTATTCCACCATCACAGTCTATCCATCACACACGTCTCCCACGCCCACCGCCAGTCTCGCCAGCACTCCGTTCTGGATGATCTGCCGCTCGTACTGCTGCACGTTCCGCACCGTCGCCGAACTCGCGTCCTCCACGTGCTCCAGCGTCAGGCGGTAATCCACTCCCTTCGCCAGCTCGCTCGTGGGGGGCAGCAGCCGAAGCGTCGTCAGATCACTGTGGTATCGCGCAATCAACTCGTCGATCTTCGACGCCTCCTTGTCCACCTCCGCCACGAGCGCGCTGATGCGGTCCGCCACCGCCTGTTTCTGCCCGGAAATGTCCTCGATCTTTCCCCGCCACATTTTGGCGGCATTCCGAATCTGGTCGATCTCCTCCGGACTGAACTCCTGCTGGTTGATCTTCTTGCGCAAGCCGTCGTTCTTCTCGCGCAGACCTCTCAGCGTCTCCTCTATCACTCACTCCCTCTCTCCTCCTCCCACCCATCTCCTCCTGCCGCGCACGCAGCGCCTCCTTCTTGTTGGTGTCGCTGGCGATCTGGCGTTTGTCGCCTTCGATGATGTGAATGAACTTCTCGCGATCGCGCAGAAGCACCTTCTCCTGGTCCTGCAGCTACAGGTGAGTGCGTCTGGGGAAGAGGACCTGTGGGATCTCCTTGCCGACGTTGATCAGAACCTTCAGCTCATCATCAAGATCCTGCTTGTGCAACTCCAAACGAGCCAGCTCGCCCTCCAGATTCTGGTTTTCCTGATCTGCATATGACACACGATACACAACTCTACTCATTTCGTCAGCGATTTCCTGAATGACGATGTCCTTCGACTCATCGTCGTTGTCCATGAAGAACTGGTACGCCTGCTTCATGCTCGAGTACAGCAAGTCTTCTCCCGTCTTCTCCTTCTTCTGCTGCGCTTCATTCATGGACTGAATGAACTACGTCACACCCCGCCGGAAATACGTACATCGACCACTTGCGTCAGCCACTTGATTGCAGCGATGAAGGTGGGGAGGTTGAAGGGAGAGTTGATGCTGTTCATCGCGCTCTTCTTGAATTGAGTGGGATATCCGAGCATGTGCATGATGCGAGGGAAGTCCTCCTTGATGTTGCTCTCGAAGTGGATGTTGGGGTCGATCAAACGGAACAGGAAGCGGACGATGGATTCGAAGTCGTAATCCTTCAGATTGCGGAGAATCACCGTGCTGATCTCCTGATTGTAGTTGTGGAGCGACAGGAACTCGATGATGCGCTTGATGTTGGCTCCGAGCGCCTCCTTGTTGAGGTTGCGCTCAAGACCGGTTGTGGAGGGATCGAAGACAGTTGTCCTCCTGCACATCAACAGCCGGGAAGCATCCGTACCTCTTTTGCGTAGAAGGCATCATGGACATGCGTGTCGTCGACTGGGATGTCTGGGAGGTGTTTGGAGCTATGGACACACGGACAGCCGTACTCAAGCGTCTCGGAGGATTCCGAATACTCATTCTGCGCGTATCTTCCATAATCGAACGGCTTTGCAGGGTACAAGCGACCAGGGAAATGACTCCGCTTTCAAAAACAAAAGACGCCAGAAAACGGGGCGATTTTCGATTACTGTTTCCGTTCTCTTTCTGTCCTTCTGGAAAGGGATTGTGTTCCTAAACACCTTTCTTTTGAGAGTCGTGCAGACGATGCGCTTGTCGTTGTCGCTTGACAATGAAGTGTTTGATGTTGCGCTTGTTCGGAAGAGTGATGATTAGGAAACGGTGAGTGGATATGTTGAAGCGTCGAAACTGGGCTGCCTGGGCGCGAGCACAGGATTGCATGGGAGTGTTCGCCTGTCTGGAGTGGTGATTCTCAACGCACAGTCCGTTCATCGAACCGTGGTGACGCATAGTATGGGCTTCTTCTCGAAGAAGAGGATCACTCTGTTTGAAGCGGAAAAGCAGATCCAGCTCACAGATGGGACGCGTTCCTCCTTTTCCTTCTCCCTTTCTTCTATCGCAGCAGAGAACAATGTATTCCCGCGCTCTTCTTCCGAGTGTAGATTGCTCTTCCCGATTCTTACACTGGGTTTGGAATCACCGTGTACTATCTTGTTTCGGCAAGTTGCAGGCCCCTTTTGCACACCACTCGTGTGACCCAAATCGCGACAGTGAAACGAAGAGTGTCTTCTATTTCTACTCCTGACAAGTAGACGGAACTACAGAGAGAGCCAATCGATACCTATCTCAGCAAGAGCAACATCAACGATTACGACGGTCTGCTGTGTACCGTAACGAGCGCTGTGTTGGCGTGAAGCGTAGAGCAGTACTGATTTCGTTCCAGAGGTGCACATTTCGTGCCACCTAGATTCGTCGAAGCTGCAAATGGCCGATTGCGTTTCGGGCAGTCTGAAAGTGGAGCAGTGCAACATGGCGATTCAGAGCATCTCCGTGGGTATCGTGCAGAACGAGTCTATGCGTATGGGATTGTTGGTTTTCCTGATGGGTAGTGATTCGGAACGAGAAGCGAGAGTTGCGTAGAGAGTGGATTCCGCTGCTGACACGTAGAGCTGGTGCGCGATACGATTGAAATCGCGAGTGGAGATTGTCCCCGCAATACGCTCCTTCCCTTCGTGTTCTATCCCAGTGTGTCGGGGATTGCAAACGACTACGCCTCCACTGATATGCAATTGTCCTTCTCGCTTAGGATCAAGGTTGTTTTTGAGAATCAGTTCTTCTGCATGAAGTACATTCCCCTTCACTTTACTTGGTAGCAATCGTCTGTTTACAAGAAACACGCGCATACCTTTTTTCCGAGACGCTTTTCGATCATTCCCTCATTCCACACGTTGGAGGATAGTACCGAGATGACATCTTCCTCCTTGTGATCTTTCAATAGTTTAGAGACCTATCCCATAAACCATCAGCGAAACCCCAACGAGCTGTTCATCCGGAGTCTCTTCCTTTGTCGCATACTTCTTTGTCCACTCCTTGGCCGTTTCCTCATACTGGTCGTGGTGCTCGGAGAACACAACGGCTACGGGGTAGTCCTTGCGCTTAGGAGAAGAAAGGCGCACGTACCTGCGGGTCTTCAGGAACTGCAGCGGTTAGCAGCGCCTGGACGGAAAGCAGCGTAGTGGTGAGATTCAAGGCAGCCGTCCACTTATCCTTGAGAATATCCAGGCAGATCGCTCCTGTCTAGCGGTGAGAGTCCCAGCGAAGGAGTACTTGACTGCTGATGTTTGGGTGGTACACTTTGGTCATGAACTTCATATATGGAGGGGAGAAGGGATAGTCGTCCTTCAGGTGCACAAAGAGCTTGAAATAGCCTCCTTCAAAGGGAGAGTCGGAGGGACCCTTTATGAACGCATAGAATGTCCTGTTGTCACTAAATACTTTGATTATTCCAATTTCTCCCTCCGTATCCTACTCATTACCCTTTCCGCCACAACAATACCTTTGTTAGCTTCTCGATCTCTTTCTTTATTCTCGTCTCGTACATTCTGCTCCGCTACGTAATAATCACTGCTTAGACAACAAATCGGGACCACAATAACCGGAATTGGGTCCTGGATAACGAATAGTTAGTCTCAACAAACACGAAACCCCTTAAGGCTTTGCCGAAACAGGCAATTCTTGGACACCATAGAACGACTTCTTATTCTTCAGGAACAGATACACAGCGAGGAGGGCGCTCAGCACTTCCGTAACGGGATAAGCGTAGACGGCGCCCCAGTAGTCGTTCATAATCATACTAATCACAACTTGCGCAACGAGAATGATGACGCAGGTCTTCATTCCCAACAGCATGCCCGCCTGTCCACCCTTTCCGATCGCCTGCAGCATGGGGAAGAGAGACATCACGAGCGGCTGGAGGAAGACGGGAGCCACCATAATGCGGAGCGCGGGAACGAAGAACTCGATGAAGCGCGGCTCGTTGGAGAAGATGGTCGCGATCTGGGGCGTGAAGATCAGAATCGCCAGCTCAAGGACAATCGTGATGCCCATCTCCCAAACGAACATGAGCTTTGAGCAATCCATAAAGCGCTTATGGAGCTTGGCTCCCGAGGAATAGGCCAGCAGCGGCAAGACACCCTGGGCCAGAGCAATGAGCGGGAGGAAGCTGATGAAGTACACCTTGCTCATCGCGCCCCACGCGCCGATCACCGCGTTGGTGCGCACATCGTCCTCCGGGTAGGGGGAGTAGCGCAGCACGAGACGGTTGCTGATGATGGTGACGAACGCGCCCGCAAAGCCAGACACCAGACCCGACATGCCCGTCATGAGGATGTGGCCGTCGAGTTTTGGATCCGGCTTCAGGTCAGACCAGCCAATGCGCACGACGGACTTCTTGCTGTTCAGCAGAGAGAGACCCACGATGCTGCTCACCAGATTGGCCACCACCGTTGACACGGCGGCTCCGCGGACACCCAAGCCAAGAACTTTAATGTAGAACGGGTCTCCAATCATGTTCAGGAGTCCAGCCGTGATGGAAATCAAGCAGGACAGGAGAGCCGCTCCCTGACCACGCATGAGATCTGAAGACGACATGTAAAAGCAGTAGGTAATGCTGCCGTAGAAGAGCGTGCTGATGTAGCTCGCGCCGATATCCAGCTTGCCCTGGGACTCCGTCGCTCCCACTAACTTCAAGAGGGGCTTCGTGAACCAGGAAAACACGCCCGCCAGGATGACAGCCACGACGATCTCCATGAAGAACGTATTTCCGACCACCCTCTTTCCCTTCTCTGGGTTCTTTTCACCAATGGACTGACCAAACACCGTGGATCCTCCGTTGCTCACCATCATGGCCAAGCTGTGGATAATACCCTGCTCGAGCGGCATGGCGAGAGATACGGCAGCGAGAGCGATCGTTCTGTCATCCTGCGTTTCTCCAGCGAGCTTTCCAATAAACATGGAGTCACATACGGCGTACAGGGCCGAAACCACTTTCGCAATGAGAGAGGGATATGTGAGCTTCCACATCACTTTCCCGACAGACTCGCGGCTCATGAAATCGGTCGCCGCGTACTCGCTGCTCTCTTCCTTCTTCGCAGACTCCTCCTTCACGTCGACGACGGTGGCTTCAAGATCATTTGGTTTTGAGGGAGTCTCCGGATTCGCGTTCTCCGGCGCCACCACCGCAGGAGCAACCTCTGTCGTCTCCGTCTCTCCGATTTGAGGTTCGTTAGACTGCTCTGGGTTCATTTGGGTTCAAGAATCTGAGGAATGGTTCGTCGAACTCATCGAATTCGATCGTGGAAGCAGCGATCATTCTGAGAACTGGTTTGGTCGGGAGAGCAGTATGGACAAGGCGTTGATGTGCTGTGTACTCTATTTGGTGAGGCTGAGGTTGGTTCTGTTACCCGTTTGCTATCGACTTGATCATCCTTTCTTTATGTTCGTTCCATCACACGCACTCTTCTCTGTTTCATATTTCATCCAAATTGATGATTAATTGTGATGTCCATTTCCACCGCACCAATTCTCTAATCTCTCCACTGCACACAGCACTCTATTCTCACCCCATCATTACCTTCCTAAGGCACTTCTGTCCCTTAACGATCAAACCCGTGCGCCCAATCAAACGCCTCCTTCTAGAACCTTCTCTCCTTCTCACTGAATCCCATTCTTTCTTTCAATTCAA
>ERZ1106923.639-NODE-639-length-11065-cov-17.481017_pt1 | contig 11065 bp, 30 predicted proteins | sample MGYA00403657_ERZ1106923 | MGnify/ENA primary metagenome ERZ1106923 (study PRJEB35170, sample SAMEA104062425) | human gut metagenome | biome: human gut; feature: human-associated habitat; material: faeces | place: Denmark | collected 2012-06-19 ...
TCGAACTTCTCCTCGGGAGTCAGGGTCTTCGTCAAATCAATCTTTCCTAGGGCGTGACGACTTCGTCGCATCCCTCACTCGCGACAGTCGATTTCTGTTCCATGAATAAAGTATTACTGAGAATGGAATAGGAATCACCAAAGATTTTTCCGGGAAAATTCTGGTGTTCAACGAATGACGCTGTGGCGTTTTCCTCCTAACAGCGTAAGAGGTGTGGTGTGCGCACTCCATTCGAGCGATAGGCGCACGATTCGGTGAGTCCGGAATGAACACTTCAGGGTGCTCAGCACTGTCTCTCTCGCCACAATTCCATTCCTCCTTCACTTTAGTAACGAGAACGGTGTCCTTTCTCCGCGATGTGGGGTCCCCCAAATTCGACTCGCCGTTTCCCAAGCAGGTGCCCCCTTACTCGCAACTGAGCTATCAGTTGCTTTGGGGAAGAGCGTAGTATTAATGTTTTGATGAGAAGACAATGATCAACCTCGATATCTATTTTGATTTCGCGTGTCCCTGGTGTTACGTGGGATTCCTTCGATTCCACTCCGTATTGTTCCCGCATTTTTGTGACGTTAAGGCGCTGGAAACGTGTGGAAAAGAAGTCCACGTTCATAACCACACAGTATGGGAGGCATTCGCGCGTAATCCGTAGTACATGATTGACACAGGAACGGACATGGACGGTGAGGACATGATGAGGTGCGGATGCGTTTGGACTGTTCACATTCAGCTATTGCAATCGACGCTGGGGATCCGCGGCGTGGATATCCAACCTGAAGAAGAGCGGCGAAAAGGACGGAGCAATGTTTGCAAACTGGAAGTATCCGCGTTTTCTAGTGTTCAGGGGTAGGTATTGGCCGAACACATTTCACGCGCATCGCCTCCTTCTCTATGCGGAGAGCCAGCACTTTCCGCGTACAACGGAACTCATCCACAAGCTCTTCCTGGCAACCTACGAGAATGGCGAGAATATCAGCTCCATTCCCACGCTCGTCCGTCTCTCGGAAGAGGTCGGCCTCACCGGCGTCCTTGATATGCTTCAGTCCACGCTGTACATGGAGGAAGTGATTAAGGAAGACAACTACGCCAAGTCTGATTTAGATATAGAGTTTGCACAGTGGTGCAGTGTTACGTGTAGCGGTGTTCCATACTTCATTGTGAACAACCGATTCTATCTTGAGGGTGCGAATCCTTCTTCTTCCTTTATCAACGTATTCGACGTTGTAGAACGTCTCCAGAATGACAAAGAGGACAATGAGTAAACGTCCTCCGCCGTATTTCGCTTATAACCAATATGAAACTGTTGGTTCTCTTGCTGCTGTTTGCTTACAAACCGGTTTGTCACGATTTGATCGGAATGGGAGGCTTCAACGGAATGCTCCCCTCTTCCATACCGAGAGTCCATGTGTGTGTGGTTGGAGTGGGTGGATTGGGCTGTGAAGTGGTAATTCCGCTTCCTCCTCAGAACTAGGTCCTTTTGATTCTGGCGAAGAGCGGATATACAACCATTTCCATTATTGACATGGATTGCGTTGAACTGGGCAACATCAGAAGACAGGCGTTATACACGCAAGATGATATTGGATCCCCAAAGGTAGCGAGTGCAAAAGTCAATATCGAGTCCCATTTTCCGTCGGTGCACATCCAAGCGATTGAGAAGAGTCTTCAGAGCATTCCCGCATCCTTCTTCGCTTCCGTCGATGTGATTCTCGGCTGTCTGGACAACATTGAAGGCAGGGAGTACCTCAACCAGATCGCTCTTGCCCAGTCCAAAGTATACATCGATGGCGGCTCCATGGGGTTTGGCGGACAAGTTCAGCTCATTGTGCCTCGTGTATCGGTTCCCCCTTCTCTCCACTCTAGCAAACGCCCTGCTTCCACTGTCTCTCGAGTCTCTTCGCTCCCCCGTCCGCCATGCAAACGCCTCTCTGCACTCTCATTTCCCATCCCACAAGGCCGGAGCACTGCATCACGTACGCTTCGGCCGTTCTGTGGGAGAAGAGCCACGCAAACCATTCACTGGACGTGGACGACGCGGAGCATGTTCGGTGGGTCCACGAGAAGGCGCTGGAGCGAGCACGGCGCTTCGGCATCGAGCCCTTCTCCCTTGAAATCACGCGCGTACCCACTCTGAAAGAGGATTGACACGTAGCTGGTGCTCCACAATGTCGTTGTCACCCTCCCCACGACCAACTGCGTCATCGCCTCCATCATGTGTGCCGTGTTACGGGGCCTGGTGGAAGGAAGCGACACGGATGCCAACTATATCATGTACCCACACTCGTTTCCGATGATTCAAAGCTATCGTGGAGACGAGGGAGAGTACATGGAGAGACTCGTCATGGAGAAGGACCCCAACTGCATCTGCTGTCGAGAGACGCGAGGCGTGCGTGTCTCCTACGACAGGAACAGGACGGTGGAGTCTCTCGTGAGGAGTCTGGTCGTCCAGGAAGGCTGGTGCAGGCGATATTCTCTCTGGCACGGACTGACGCCTCTGTATGCAACGGTGATCCATGCATTCCGTCCTTACGCCTAGAAACCGCGTGCCTTGCACCAGCTCACGGCTGCGAACTGGACCAAGACGCTGGAGATGCTGAACGTGACGCCCGAATCGGTTCTGGAACTGCGCTTTTCTGTTCTCGAAGAGGAACAGCTTGTGACTGTCACCTTCGAGTGGACGTGTTTCTTAACAAAGAGCCGAACCATTACAACTGCTTCTTCAACACCTCCGTGTCGTTCGTGCTTACGCTCTTCACGCGCTGACACAGGTCCTTCATCGCGTAGTACTTCAGAAGCGGATCCACGCGACTAGCGATCACAACACTCTCTCGCTCCTACTCGTTCTGCTCCATCTGAGCCAACTCAGGATCTTCTGTATACATGTCGGTGATCAGCTCGTCGCCCTCTTCTCCGACGCGCTTCGCCGTCCAGTTCGAGTGCTGCTTCTTGCTCGCCTTCCACACATGATCAGCGTACTCCTTCCTCTCGTTGATCACCATGCCTATATTCTCGATCAGCTGCTCCACGTTCTTCTCCTGCGCGTCACAATCACATAAAAACACTACCAGCGAGGTCGTCGGATTCATGGGAATGGGGACGATGCCCTTCGTGATGGAGGACACCTTCAGCTGCTGGAGCATCGCGGAGGCAATCTCGTTCACGCAGCAACGAATCGGCACCTCTTCGAGAATCATGTTGCTCGTGAGTGTGTTCGTTCGGAGACTAGGCCATGAAAGCGTCGCAGCACACCCACTCCTCGATGTTGATCTTTCCCTCCTTGAACAGCTTCATGAACTGCTGCGTGAGACGATACGCCTTCAGGTTCAGCTTTCCCTTGCTCAGATCGAACGCGTCGATCACCAAAGCGACCGTCTTGTTGCCGAGGTTCAGCTGGTACTCGTACTGCGTGAGAACCAGCTCCAGCGAGCAGAACGAGTTCATGAATGTGGAGGTGTACCAGCCAACGACAGTGTTATCTACGTTAATCTAGACGGGTGAAACGAGCCAGGAATGGCGACTTGAGAGAGAGACTTGATCATTTTGTCCTGGAAATCGCTCGCGTTCACCTGCTGAAGATCGCCCTCCTTAATCGGCATTCCGTAGGAGTAAGTGACTTCCACATGCGAACCGTCAATCAGACCGAGGAGCTGCCCAGAAACATTTGTTGGGGCAGACTCCTGGGCATGCTTCACTATCTGAATCAGCGCCTACAGCGTGATTGGGCCGCGAGCACGCAATACCAGCACCTCCAGATTAATAACGTTCTCCTCCGAGCTCGTCGGGCTGTTCTCACTTGGCTTAGGACTGGACATTGAGGACGCAGCACACACAGTGGTTTTTGGTCGAATTCACCACTGGAAGACGGCAGACGCGGACTCCAGTTTCCGCCCCGATTTCGGTCGACCGATTTCCCAAAACGGCAAAAGGAGCAACGATTCAAAGCAAACGATGACCGACCTGGTGTTCACTGTTCCCAGTTTGCCGATTGAGCGCGACTGTGACTGGAATAGGCCTCTTTGAAGAGACAGCGTACGAGACTTGCGGTCGCGCGTATTTCATGAAGGTCACTTGGGAAGAGGATCAGAATGCTGCGGCGTATTCTGTTGGTGGTGGTGATGATCCTAGTGAGGCTGCAAATGAGGAGGAAACGACGAAGAAGGAGCACGAGGACTACGAGAAGCACGCGAAGAAGATATCGATTGCGGACATGAAGAAGGACGATTACTACAAGGTACTGGGCTTGGATGGCTTGAAGTGGATGGCCACGGAGGACCAAATCCGATTGGCGTACCGAAAGCTGGTTCTGAAGTACCATCCCGACAAACTCACCAATCCCACGCCAGAAGACCGTCAAATCTTCTTGCGCGTTCAGGATGCGTACGACGTGCTCGGCAATCCCGAAAAGAGAAAAGCGTGGGTACTGATTCCGCGTCTAATGCCACAGATACGATTCGGCCGACGTCGATCTGACCGTGCCGTCCATCGTGTTCGGACAGGACTTCTTCGACTGCTTTGCGGGCGCGTTCGTCGATTGGAGCCGCTTCAGCCAGATCAAGCCTGTGTTGGTGCTGTCTGCCTTCTTGACGTTCAGACCTCTCCTTGGAACCATCGACACCCCCTGGGAGGAGGTCGATGCATTCTACCGATTCTGGCGCGAGTTCAAGTCGTGGCGTGTCTACAGCGCCTACGATGAATATAACCCCGAGGTGCCCGCTTCTCTCCTCCGTCACCCGTAGGAAGCGGAGTCCCGCGGGGAGAAGCGTTGGATGAACCAAATGAACGAGGCGCACCGTCGCAAGCTGCGTCTGCAGGAGTAAGTGCGTGGGCGTGGGATGACGACCAGTGTGAAGAAGGTGCAGTTGCTGGTGGAGCGCGCGTACAAGACGGACCCGCGCGTGGCGGCGTACAAGAGAGAGCAGGAGCGTCTGCGCGAGGAGAAGGAGGTGGTGGAGCATGTGTATGGTGTGAGGGGTAGCGAGAAGAAGAAGCGAAACGGAGAGAAGAGGAGAGACAGAGAGAGGCGAAGCGTCTCGAAGAGGAGCGCATTGCGCGGGAGAAGAAGGAGGGTGGTGTTGTGTGGTGTGAGTGAAGGGTAGAGGAGGAACGACAGAGAAAGGCGCAGGCGGAGGAGCGACAGCGTGTGCGTCGCGAGAAGAAGCGCATCGTTCAGCGCTTCGCCGAGAAGTTGGGCAGTGTTGTGGAGATGGACTTGTACAAGGAGTTCTGCGAGAAGACGGAGCTGTCGTCCCTGCAAGCCATGCAGAAAGAAGCGGAGGAGAAGGGCTACGAGAAGGTGAAGGCGGCGCTGCTGAAGCTGAAGGAGGAGGTGTGTGTGAGGCGTGGTTGTGAGGGGTAGAAGGAGGAGCAGGAACGCGAGATCGAGCGAAGGCGACGCGAGGAGGAGGAGAAGAAGAAGGAAGAGGACTTGCGAGCGATGGAGCGAAGCAAAATGAGCAAGACGGGCGCCGAGTGGAAGCTGGAGGAGGATCACTGTCTTTCTCAGGCGGTGAAGAAATACCCCGTATTTTTGGAATCGAGGGATGAGCGTGCAGGCAGGTTACCGCAACCGCTGGGTGAAGATCGCGGAGTTCGTGACGGAGTACAGTCACTGCAACACGGAGCGTACGGACGTGCAGTGCCGTGCGCGCATCGAGGAGATCATGAAGAAGAACATGGGGCAGAACACGAAGGTGGGTAGGGGTTTTGTGAGTGTGTGAGGCGAAGACGATGGAGACGCGTTCGCGCGATTCCGACGGGGGCAGACGGAGTTCAAGGAGAAGAACAAGGTGGAGATTAAGCTGGACACGCGTTATGATGTGACGGCGGAGAAGGCTGATGCCAAGCCTGATGCCAAGTCCGACACAACGACCGAGATAAAAGCTGAAGAGAAGGCTTCTGAAAAGCCCGACGAGAATGGATGGACGCAGACGCAGCAGAAGGCGCTCGAAGCGTGATTTGTGGAATGAGAAGGGATGATGAATAGAGCGATGAAACAGTACCCTGCTTCCATGGACAAGACGGAGCGATGGAAGAAGATCGCAGAGGCCGTTCCCGGAAAGACAAAGGTGGAATGCATAAAGCGAGTGAAGTGGATTCGCGAGGAAATGCTGAAGAAGAAATAGGGCTCTTTGTTTGAAACAAACACACCACTAGAGTATAGAAATACACCCGTTTAACACATTCAGCAACTCCGTGACTTCTTCGTTCGTCTTGCCACTCCAATAGTCCAGCATCGAATCGATCACGTCTTCCAGAATATTCGCCTCCACGAAGGAGGGAAATCTACAATTCACTCCTCCTCGCTTCCCCTACAACTCTCGAAACTTCTCGCAGTAATACAGCGACAGAAACGTCGCCACCCACGCCGTTATCCGTCGACAGTACGTGTCCCCGCGCAATTCCGATCTCTTCCACACGAGGAGCAGGTGACTCGAGAAATCGCTCATTCTCAACAGTCCAGGCTTGATCATGTACAGAAGCAGGATCGCCACGCTCTATGAGTCATGGCAAGCATGTTCTCCCACCCGTTGTCGAATCGGGTCGCGCAGCGAATAGAAGGAGTCCTCGTTCAACTCCTTGTACAGGGGAACGTCTTCAACTCCCAGAACGCCCAACTTCCGTAATCGCAGAATGATGCGGCAGAAGTCCTTCATCAGCACGCCGAAGGACTTCGACTCGGGCACATTCCGAATGATCTTCGTGAGCAGCGTCGGAAGCTGGGTCTTGAATGGGACGAGCACGGACAAATCGCCCCGATACCCCTATTCATTAGGACACTCACGGACAAATGACCCCTAATTCTTGCCACAATGAGTGCAGCGAATCGATGCATATCTTCACGTACTTCTCCATCCTACCCCTCACACCCCACCTTTTCCACCACCTCTCCGAATCGCGTTCCTCGTCCACCATCACGCAACACGCCTCTCGCAACTTGACAGAAATACTCCCTATTCTCGACAGCACTCTCCACACCTACGCAGTCGCTCCATCTCCGCCAACACGCCCAGGAAACACTCGATGAAACCCCCAGGCGTTTCTCTGTTCTCCCTCACTCGCGCGTTGGTCTGAAGCAGAAGTCTATTGACAGTGGCGTCTGAGTGCTTCTCCTGAATCAGCAGGACGTTGCGCTGCTTGCGACCCTCCTCGAACTACGGTTGACGCGGCGCTGAGAGGGTACCATGTGCGAGAGAAGGAGGTGGAGCTCCTGCTGCACCACGGAGTACAGACTCGGTTGGATCATGAGTTGAAGGACGGAGGCGTTCCACAAGGGAATGTCTAGCCATCACTCCATTCACTCACCACCACCCAGCTGCACGCGCATGCCCTTCACCTGACTCGCGTAGTCGCTCTGCACGGCGGTCATCACCTCCTTCAGAAGGATGCACTCCACACGGTTCTGTAGCTGGATCATTCCTTCTTCGGGGGTCGTTGCCACGCACTTCCCGTTGCTCCGATTCAACACCGTCTCCACCGAGTCCTTCTGCACTGCCGCGTACATCTGCCGCACACACTCCCGCACGGAGAACGAACACTCCTTCATCAGTGAGTTGACGTAGTCGTGCGTCACGCGCTGTTTCGCGCACGCGTCCAGCACAAGCAAGCAGAAGGAGTGGATGATCGGGTACTGTTCCGGGTTCTGTCTCTCCAGCGCCTTGAGAAGTGTGGCGCTGCGCTCCAGCTCCACGGAGAGCAGTGGTGTGATGGTCGAGCTGTCAGACAGCGGGAGTGTGGTGGAGACGGTGCCGGGACGGATCTTGCGCGCGGAGGAGGGGAGAGAGGGTGTGGTGGAGTCGCAGTTCTTGAGGAACTGGTCCGTTCGGACGACGGTGGAGAACAAGAGAGCGACCTGCGAGTCGAAGAACTGGAGGAGGAAGAGGAGCGTGGAGGCGTCGCAGGCAGACGGTGATGGCGCGATATCGAGAGAGCGAGGGAGAACATGCGAGAAGGAGGAGGCGGTGATTTGGAGCAGACGCTGCGCGAGCGTCAGGAGGAGAAGAGACGACGCATCAAACGGACGCTGTCCTCGCTCTCTATTCATGACTCCAGAAGAACTCCAGTACTGGTACTGGAAGGCGAGGAAGCCGAAGAACGCCTTCAGCTCCGCCGAGGAGCGAATCATGGCGTCGGTAACGAAGTGAAAGAGTTCCGAGACCCACAGAAGGAACAGTTCGAAGCACCCGCTCTCGCACGCGTCCCTTCCCAGACCCACACAGTCGATGGGGAGTCTGTGAGTGAGGAGGAGTCATTGCGCTCACGTGAAGAAGAGCGGGAGCGACTGCGTGTCCGCCACCGAGCACACGGAGAGTCGCCAGAAGGAGGAGAAGATGACGAAGCCGAGCAGCTTGGCGAACAGTCGGAGAATCGTCAGCTTGTGGAGAAGCGACTGGTACTGCCGCGCGAGGAGCGAGGCGTGGAGCACGCGGATCACACGTAGCAGTTCTACCCGTCACGCACTCTGCGCTGACTCACCGTTGGAGACGAACTGGGTGAAGCCCGCGCAGTCGCAGTAGTACAGGAAGTACGCGAAGAAGCCCTGCTTGCCCGGGAACACGCAGTCGATCATCTCCTCGATCTCCGCGTCATGCCGCCTCCACGTCCTTACATCACTCACCTCGCGCGTTGCCGCGGGGATCTCTTGGTTCATTCGGAAGAAGAGACTCTGCAGGTTGGCTTCGGCGGACAGTTGGTGGATGGATGCGTCGTTGGAGAGCGTGAACTGAGCGTGAGGCCAGCGCGCCGAACGTACCTGGAACAACTCCTCCACGAAGATGTGCGCGAGGTACTGCATGTTCTCGAAGCCCGCCACCTCGCACAGCGAGTACCGAACGGACTTCTTCATCGCGTCGAGCACAGTGCTGGTGCCGCGCACACTGACCTGATTGCAGCACACGTCGTACTCGTGCGAGAGCCCGAGCAGCCAGTCCAGCGCCTTCTGCCGGTTGTTGAACACGATCTGCTCCTGCGGCGAAATGAAACCCTGCTTCGTCTCCTTCAGCTTGCGTCGCAGCGCCAGCGTCTCCGCCGCCACCACCGTCATCATGTCTTCAGCGGGCTGCGCTGGCTTGTTCTCGTTCTCTGTGGCGAGGAGCGCTTTGGCGAGCGTGGAGGAGAAGGAGGGCGTGGCAGCGAGGGACTCCATCGCACGCAGCACTGCCGGCTATGACTCACACACACACACAGAGGCGACGGGGAAGGACAGAAGGAGGTCCTGGAACGACTCCAGAACCAGCGCGGCGAAGACGCAGCACTCCTTCGGACGGTGGAAGAGCGTGCGGTCGCGCGTGTCGAAGACTCGCCAGCCCTCCGCCTCGTCCTCGTAGTCGAAGGTCACGGCACATGACAGAATTCGGAACAAAAACTGGAGTTCGATGATGGTGGTGCGCGTGTACTTGCTGTGGAGGATCATGGCGAACAGAAAGGCGACGCGCTCCACCACGCGGTTCGGATGCAGCTCGTCGGCTCGGAGGAGGTGGAGGGAACGGATGGAGGGAGTCTTCGGAGGTGTTGTGTTTGGAGGAGGTGAGATGATTGACTTTACTGGAGTTGAGGTAATTGACTTTACTGGAGTAGAAGGACTCACTTTTACTGGAGTAGAAGGAGTCGCTTTCACTGGAGTTGAAGGATTCACTCGCACAGGAGTGGAAGGATTCACTCGCACAGGAGTGGAAGGATTCACTCGCACAGGAGTGGAAGGACTCACCTTCACAGCAGGAGGAAGAGAAAGAGAATTGGGAACGGAATAGGGAAGGGACTTCAAAGGAGAACGAGGAGGTGTCGATGGAGCAGTCTGCTGTGCTGCCGGGCTCAGAAAGCGTTTGGAAAGCTCGGGAAGCGGCATCTCCTTTATTTGCGAAGAGGGAGAAAACGAAAAGGCCTTCTTAGGGACAAAAGGCGTGCTACTACTCGAACTAATCAATGAAGGAGAAAGCAGAATCATACAGAGTCGAGGGACGGATCTTGCGCACTGGCGCTTCTTTCTTCTCCTTGCTCTGCTTCATACGCTGCTCTTCGGTGTAGCGATTCTAAGCCATAACACACGAACTGCAAAACCACCATTTCCTGCTGAAAAAGGGAAAAGACTTGATCTGCGTTATCGTGAATCACTCGAACGGCGTACTCACAAAACTAAGAGTAAGGAGATTAGAAAACAGCGACTTCCTCGAGTGTCGACAAATGATCACGCGGAGCACACACAAATCCTTCCAACGAGGTTACACCATGCACCTTTGCAAGATCTTGCAGGTCTTGTATCTATTGCTCACTCATGCACCCCAAACGACAACGGTTTCTTCTGGAAGATCGAGGACCGATCCAAATTCCAACAGATTCGACTCTGCACATACCAGGTCACGCAAAACAAGATCATAGTTGCTGATCCGACTTAGTTTGCGTGGACTCACGAAACTCATTCTCTGTTATGCAGCGACGGTCGCTCTTGCAGGATTCCGCTTTTGATAACCACACGAATTGCCTGATAAGAATCAATGAAGAATTGTGTCGCAGTACTCCGCATATGGAATTGAGAGATCATGGAGCGTGCACTCGTTGCCATTCCGATGACAGCGTTGACATCATTCTCGACTTCCCTTGATTCTGCACCCATAAGACCACAGAGTGATTCCAAATCCATTGGAAAGCAAGAATCGTACAACAATCGATGACCAGAAACAGGCTCCGCCTTGTCCACTCCTCGATTCCTCCACATTTCGGTTGTTCTTTCCTTTTCTCCATTCTTGTTGATTCGAATGATCGAAGTGATCCTGAACGATCGTCTTGGAAGGAAGATCCGCGTGAAGTGCAACCCGTCGGACACCGTGGGAGATTTGAAGAAGCTGGTCGCCGCGCAAACGGGTATCCTTGCCGTTGTGTCTCTCACCTCTAGGCACGCGTCCGGAGAAAATCCGAATTCAGAAGTGGTACATCACGTACAAGGACCACATCACCCTCGAGGATTACGAAATCCACGACGGAATGGGTCTGGAACTGTATTATAACTGTCGTCCTTGTTTGAACAAACACCGGGATATAGTTACATCGTTTCTTAACCCACACCGCTTAGTTCAGC
>ERZ1106923.640-NODE-640-length-11056-cov-19.640215_pt1 | contig 11056 bp, 19 predicted proteins | sample MGYA00403657_ERZ1106923 | MGnify/ENA primary metagenome ERZ1106923 (study PRJEB35170, sample SAMEA104062425) | human gut metagenome | biome: human gut; feature: human-associated habitat; material: faeces | place: Denmark | collected 2012-06-19 ...
TTGAACTCGAGTGCATTTATTCCCATTTGAATGGAAGTCAATTCAGGCAAGTCTAGTCAATCACTCACATCACAATCAATCACTCTCAAACACAACACGAGAACATAGAGCGAATGCACTCCCACCAAACTTGAGTGATTTGAGAGAAGGCATGTCTATTCAATCACTCACTGTGAATGAGAATACTCTTTAACTCCAATGAAGCAAAACCAAAGCAGAAATACAACTCAGTTCCATTGATCAATTCACCCATTTGAATGGCTTCCAATGCATCCACATTCTCAATCTCACACACCGAGTAATCAGAGAAGGAGAATCGACCCATCTTCACTGACTTCAACTTGGGACAGTTCTTCAAATAGAAATGACGATTTGGATCAGGAACTATATTCCAGAAACTATTGTAGTACTTTGTGAAGCACCTATCTCCAATGACTACACTCTCTAGTTCACTCAGCCCAATCATCTTCACTTCATTCACGTATTTGAAGCACTTACTGCCAATTGTCAATTCCTTCAGATACACAAATCCACTCAAATCGAATACACTACACTCTTTCTCGTTGCAGCATCTATCACCCACCACAATCACACCCACAGTTTTATCCAGTCGATCCCAATCATTCATAGATCCAATCACAGCCTTCCTCTTTGCTGCTTCCTCAATCTTTCTCCTTCTGTTCTCTTCTTCTGTTTCTTTCCTCTCTTCCTCTCTCTTCTTTTCCGTCACCTCCTTCAATGCCTCCACTTCACCCAGCTTGCTTACATTCTCCACTTTCACGCTTTCCACACACTTGAACGATGTCACCAACGAGCACTTCGCCAGTTTCGGTATATCCTTCAACTCCACCTCCTTCACATTCCGAAGAGCACGTGTTCGTCCCACTAATGTATTCAATGAAGGTAGGTCTTCTCATTACTGCATCCAATCAAACTGACTCTTCATTCTCAATACACTCTTGCCTCTCTCTTCCCCACAAAACACTTCCTTCCCCAGAGTCAGAGTCTTCAGCGCACTCAAGTCTAGTTCTCATTCCATTCAACAACACAAACTCTCAAACACAGTGCTCTCACAATTCACAAAACAACTATCGTCAATACTCACTTCAACCACCCCACAATTCTTCAATGTGAATGAACTCCAATCTTCACAACTCCCATCACCCACCTTCACACTCTTCAGCCTCTTGCATTCACTCACCTCAAACGCACCACCATCACTTTTGCACAAACACCTCATTCCAAACTCCACCTTCTCCAGATTCCCAAACCCAACCAGCTTCATCTTCTTCACGTACTGCAGACAATCATTCCCCAACACCAACTCCCTCAACCGCGAAGCACAGTCATTCAGATTCCATCCTTCGACATCGGGATCGTTGCACACGCCATTCATCACTCGAATCACTTCAATTGCAACATCCATTCCACCCAAATCCTCATCGTTCTTCACAATTAGTGTATGTGCGTTGCTCTTCAGTCCCACTTCATCAAACTCCTGTCCGATTCTTGTCATCGCCACCACATTCTCCGAAACCACACCACTTCCACTCTCTTCCTCCTTCACCACATTCCCAATTCGATCTGCCAGTTCATACAACAACGACGACTTGCCATTCCTCACGATTCTGTCAATTGAATCCTTCACGAACGGGTGCTAATCCTCACATCCCAATCAAGCCCTCACCTTCAGTAACTCCTCCACTGACGCCCTCTCATTCACATCCTTTACCAAACAACACGTAACGAAATCAACCATATCTGATGACCATCCCGACGAAGTAAGTGTTGGAGACGGCTTGTTCAACACCTTATTCAACACCACCGCCGACGTGCATCCAGCAAACGGATGCTTACCCTCAGCCATCTCGATCACGCTCATGCCAAGTGCCCACACATCGCTCTTCAGCACTGTGTTTCCTTCGTACACTTCGGGAGCCATGTACAACGAGGTGCCACACGCCGTGTTCCTTCTCGAGCAGGAATGCTCCAACTGCACCGCCAAACCGAAATCACCCACCTTCACCACACCACTCTCTGACAAGAACAAGTTGTCCGGCTTGATGTCCTAATCTTCACAACCCCCACCACCAATAACTCGATGAATGATGTTCCTACTATGCAGATACGACAACCCCAGCAAACAACAACTCACGATCTCCCTCAACTCTTCCTCATTCAACCGATTTCCCCTCTTCAAATACGCTCCCACAGACCCACAGTGACAGTACTCCATCACAATCTACAAGCATTACCTAGCCACCAAGCACCCCACCCACAACTCCTTCTCCTTCACCACCACGTCACAATACCTCACGATGAACTTCGATACGCAGTTCTTCAGCATACGCGATTCATTCTCAATTCCCTCAGACGACATGACCGTTCGCACCTTCTTGATCGCCACCAAATCCTTCGACAGCGTATCTCTCGCCACAAACACTTCGCCAAATCCGCTACTTCTCACCTCACTCATTCCATCCATACCCCTCACCCAATCGATTCTCAAACACATAACTGTCACCCGACATAACTCTCAAGCAACAATAAAACAAATGTGTGATGGATGTTGGATCCTTCACCCTTTACTTATTACCCCATTTCCACTCCCACCTCCTCCGATTCCATTCCCCCTCCCAACAATCACTCCATCATCACCCTCCTTTCCTCCCAACAAAGAAACGAAATTGAGACTAATCTACTATAACCATGACATACTAGGGCAGCTATCTGAGAAGAGTGTGTGTTCGGAGTTACAATCCAACGCTGAGATGGAACAACACTTATACAACTATCTGGGTTCAAATAATAACGAATAGGCGAAGGAGCGGGGGAATCACAAAGAGGAGAGGGTTTTCTGGATTTGGTCTTCGTTCCGGGGAAAATGCATTCCTTCTTGAGTAACTTCTTTTTCTCTTTCATCTCTACGATTATGAGCAGCGAAGAACGCATTACTCCAGAACTTGCTTCTTTCGCGGAAACGACACGTATCGCATGTCATTGTAAAACCGCATCGTTTCAGATTGACGAAGCAGTTCTGTTCCTTAAACTTGTCACAACTACGGCAATAGCGCAAATTCGAGGTCGGAGCGCGTGTCTCTACACTGGCAGATGACGTCGTCTGTTGGAGAGACATATCAGGCAAGCATTGTATGTGACGGTTGTCAGAGGTATCATTTTCATTGGGTACCCCTTTTGGTCGCGGGAATTCCTCCCCTTAGCACCACATTGACAGGCGTCCCACCTAATCAGCAAATCAGGCCTCTTCTCTCAACACTCCATTATTTCCGCGAATCTCCCGCTTTCAGACCCATTCATGGTGATACTCCGTCCCCCTGGCTCCAACTGCCATTCCTTCACACCCATACCCTCACAATGCAACGTATAACCAACAAACACGACCATTTCTTGAAAGGAACAACATGACTGTAGGGAAGAAGATAGTAGTAATCAACGTCGTCGAACTGAACGGCAATGAGCTCGGGCTGTATGTGACGCCAAACACGCACACTCACAGACACATCGCCACGAGGAACCACAGTAGCCGGATAGAAGGTGGTCGAGTTGGGCCAGAGACAGAGAACACGCTTGCCAGCAGGAAGGACGTAATCCTTCGTCGTTCGCTGGACCACTGGATTGAATCCCGCAAACCCGATAATCTGCTGAGGGGATAGCCTGTATTCCTGGGGGTTGCTCTTGCCGACATCGTCCACATCGATGACCACGAACGTACAGTGAAGGCAATTATGCACGTGTGAATAGGATATTGTGTGGGATCCACACGAATCACCTTCACGAGAATCCAGTCGGAGTCGATGTGACCAATCGCCTGCTCCATGATGCCATTCACAAAACCACACAATGGAATTCTCCACAATCGATTTCACGTCCGATATGGACTCGCTACACATCAACCACCCCATCAACAACGCACAACAGAGAAAGACCGCGTGGAGCTCCTTTGCGCTGCTTCGAGCCATCGCTCTTCTGTCTCTAGACAACAGAATGCGAGTCGCAATTCTCACTTGCTGAACAATCTCGCTCTGCAATTCTTGCATCAGTTGCTGCGCAATTCTGTAATCAACACCCGACAAATCCGCTCACTTCTCTTCTTCGATAACACAGGAGCTGAGTGCCGAATACACCTTGTACAACTCCACCTGCATGTCCTCTATATCCATAAACACGATTGAAAAGGGAAACTAGAGAGGCTGTCCTCCCTTTGAAATCGGCTCACCGGATACGCCATCCGAGCATAGATTTCTTCATACTGGGCGAGCCGCTTCACTTCGTCAAGAATAGCTGCCGCTCGACTATCCCTGCTCATTATTACTGATCTGTTGCAGATGATTTCTGACCCTTCCGACACCCTTCCTGCAAAGTGTTAGTGTGGATTTCACTTAACAAAGATCTTCCCATTTTCATTTGCAAAGGCCTCTCCCATCCCTCCCAAACTCTCCACTGCAACGAAAAGGACAGAGCATCTCCTCTTGCCACCATCTGAGCGGCAGTGATTCCCAGCCTGCTTGCTTATCATCGAATCACTGCACGCCTCCAGAATGAGTGCATTCTCAGATAGCATTCTTTCACCCTCCCTATATAGAACACAATGATTTCACGGTATGTAGAGTGTGCTGGAGCGTAGGCCTTACCGTTGTGTAGCATTGCTGTCAAACGTCTTCCTCAGCACTTCGCAAGGGCCTTCAGCTTGAAGACGTTCACGATCGAGCTTCCTGAATTCAAAACACATCGTATAGACGCGAGCTTTCAATCATGGTGTAGAGTGCGACCCCCTCCCCACCACGACCGAGGTAACCGAGGAGGAAGCGCTGCGCATTGCGAGGAACATGGTGATGCTGCGAAGAATGGAGATCGAGAGCGATCCCCTGTATGTGATGAGAAAGATTCGCGGATTCCTCCATCTGTACGACGGTGAAGTGGCCCATTCAACAATCCGCTCACTCTCTAGGAAGCCTGCGCCGTGGGTATTAACGAGGTGATCAAGCCCCACGACGACTGGATCACCAGCTACCGTTGCCACGGTGTGGAGTTCCTCCGCTGCGGCGCCGACGAGACGGGCGTGAAGGCGGTGATCAACGAGCTTCTGGGTCACAAGTCGGGCGCGGCTCACGGCAAGGGCGGTTCGATGCACATGTACGAGCCGGAGAAAAACTTCTTCGGCGGCTCGGGTATCGTGGGCGCGCAAACTCCCGTGGGAACGGGTCTTGCGTTTGCGGAGCAGTACCTGTACAACCTGAACAACCGCGACAAGGAGAAGCCCGAGGGCGAGATGAACATCTGCGTGACGATGTTCGGCGACGGCGCGAGCAACCAGGGTCAGGTGTGGGAGTCGGCGAATATGGCGAAGCTGTGGCGCCTGCCGCAGATCTTCGTGATCGAGAACAACCAGTACGGTATGGGCACGTCGACGGAACGCTCCTCCTCCTCCACGCAGTACTACATGATGGGCAAGCACCACATTCCGGGCATTCAGGCGGACGGCAACAACGTGTTTGCGGTGCGCGAGGCGACGCGTCGCTGCCGCGAGCTGTGTGCGTCGGGCAAGGGGCCCATCTTTTTGGAGCTGAAGACTTACCGCTACCATGGTCACTCGATGTCGGATCCCGGCATCACGTACCGTACTCGTGATGAAATTCAGAACGTGCGTCAGACGCGTGACAGCGTGAACTACATTGGTCACGTTTTGGTGAATAATGGCATCATGGACGAGAAGCAGTGGAAGGACTTCCAGGCGGAAATCAAGAAGGAGGTAAAGGGATGGGTGAACGACTGCCTGAAGGAATCGGCTCCCGAGGATAGTGCGTTGATGACGGACGTGTACTACGGCAAGGATCCCGATTTCATCAGAAATATCGAGTATGTCAATAGCAAGTCGACGACGCCTCTTCTCTAATGTGGATTTGGGGTGTTTGTTACACATTCTTTCAGTCTGTCGTCTTTCTTGGAATCGAGATGGAAGACTACGCGTCGACTCTCAAGATCTTACGACACAACGGCTACACGGAGGTAGGCGGCGACTGGGATTCAAATCGGGACGCTCACGTTTAGGATGTGGATATACGCTCAATGCCTCTCATCGCTCATATGCTGAGTGATATTCAGAAGCAACGCATCGAGTTGCTCACTCGGGGTAGGGGGACGAGAATCGCTGTTACGTAGGCGTAACGAAGGCAGACACGGAGGACAGGACTGAAATTCTAACAAAGGAGTTGAAAGAAGCAACGCAGAGGAGTAATCAGGTAACGCTCGTCGCAGTGTTTCATCTGCAGCTCGAATCCGAATTGGTTCGTGTCAAGGGAGAGTTGGACGTGCAAAAGAAGCAAATCGAGGATCTGAAGAAACAGCTCGCTGCTTCGAGTGTTTCTGTATGCTAGAGTGTCTTTCTTGATGGATAGATGCAGCCCGGCGAGTATACCGAAGTGATCCATTCGCTGACGATGGAAAAGGAGGGAATTGTGGTATGCTCTTCTTAGTCTCGTCACTCTCTAGAAGGAAAACGCCGGACTGAGAGACGAGAACAAATCGCTCCAAGCGCAATTGGTGGAGAAGACGGCAAAGCTCCAGTCCATGGGCCGAGACTTTGAGCAGTCTCGGCGGGACTACGATGCGCTCAAGTCCAGTCTCGAATCGCAGAAGGACGAGCGCGTTCAAATCATCAACATCCAGGCGATAAACCGTTCTCTCCAGAAGGAGTTGCAGGAGCTCCGTGTGTCGTCTGCGAAGTGCAAGCAGCACGAGGAGGAGTTGTCGTTCAAATTGGCGGAGTGTCGTCACAACATGAATCTCATCGACGACGCGCTTCGCGTTGAGAAAACGAAGAACTGTAGGGATGAAAACGGACCGTAATGGGTAGTGAATCAGCGAGATGAAGTGTCGCGCGTCAGCACGCTCCTCCAAGTGCAGAAGGAGGCCACGCGTGCGCTGGAGGAGTCGCTCAAGCGGGAACAGAACCTCTCCTACCAGCTCCAGCTGCGCGCGGACGCCTTCCAGCGCACGGCGGACGACGTGGAGCAGCGTCTTCGCGTGGGCGTAGCGAGTGTGAGTGAGGCGTAGACGGAGCGTGCGAAGGTGGAGGCGCTGCAGAAGCAGCTGAAGGAGACGCAGGAGCGCGAGAGCGAGACGTACAAGGCGCTGGAGGAGAAGAAGAAGCAGTACGACCAGTTGCTGGTGGAGCAGCTGACGGACCGCGGCGTGAAGGAGCGTTTGGAGAGCGAGAACAAGCAGCAGAAGGAGGAGCTGACGCGGCTGCGCATCACGCAGGAGGAGCTGGACAAGAAGGTGCGCGAGATGCAGGTGGAGGAGGCGGAGCGACTGCGCTGCAACGGTCAGATGCAGAGCGAGCTGGAGGAGAAGAAGAAGTGTTTGCGCGACATGGAGCAGATGCTGAACACCGAGCGCACGCGGTCCCTAGTGGAGGTGTCGCAGCTGAAGGAGCTGCTGCTGAAGCAGAAGAAGAAGAGTTCCGTCGTGAAGGAAATGACGGAAGTGGAAAACCAGAATGAGACGAAGGGAGACGAAACACCGCAGTCAAAGCACCAGCGAAACGGCTCCTTCCCATCGATCGATGCTACACCCATCAAGGTGGTTCCCTCCCCCATTTCCGACATGCGGGACCCTACTCCGAAATCGGATCCAGTGTCTGCAGAAAAGACGAACACGACGATGGGGACGAGCAGCACGGGCATTTCAGAGATGATCAGCAACCTGTCGAACGTGATGAGCGAGCTGGAGCAGCACCTGGGGGTGAACAAGCCCTAACTTTTCAATTTCACCCTCTGTTTGTTGGGAGAAGGGACCTCGTGAGAATGGAACAAACAGGGCAAATTAACAAATTATAAGTTGGGCTCGAAATCGGAGAGGAGCTGGTCAAGGTAGTCGGGCTTCTGGGCCATGAATTTGTCGCGTTCACGAAGCGGCTCGCTTTCGAAGTAGTAAGCAGCCTGGTACTCGTGGGGGAACTGATTCACCAACTCGTCGAGTTCCATCGCTCCCCTATACACAAGAATCTCGGCAACTCTGGGATCCTTCACGTCCGCGTTCGCGTAGAACTTATCCTTCACGATTTTCTTCGCCTGGTCCAGAGTCATGTTCATCTGGTACGTAGAAATGATCTTGGGCAACTGCTTCACAATCGCCTTGTACAGCAGCACAGCCTTCTCAGACGCGGCCTTGGAGGACAGGGCAGGTCCCATTCTCATCAAATACGAGTATGCCGACATGATTAGCGAGTTATTTGGGATTCCCTATTCGCCTTTGGGAGTTTCATTATCCAAAAATGGTGCGTTGTCACTCTTCTCCTGATTGTGCCATTCGATAGAGAAGGAGCATACCAAATGAGGATGCTCCCACTTTCAAACAACGGAAATGGATGGAAGGGTGATTGCCTCTCAGTCTTGCAATCCCTCATGCAACAACCATTACCTTGTTTTCTCGTCCTCCTCGAAGGTCGTTCTTCGCTTCAAGGACAAAACGAATGCATTCCGCCTTTGAGGAGCGAGTTTGGTTCGACGTTTCTCTGTTTTGTAACCTATCTTCATTAAATGTTATCTACTTCCGTTCTTTCCCCTATCGCTTTCCAGGCCGTGCGTGCCAGTCCCCGTCTTGTTGCCAGTGTTCAAGCCATGGCGCATCCCATGCCCCCCACCCTTCAGGTGCAGAGACGCAACTACGGCATTGTGGACATTGTTGTGCGAACTGCTGTGGGTAGGAATGGTTTTCGCTCTTCACTGTAGACGGCACATTCCTCGCTACTGGACTCGCTGGTCTTCGTCGCATGACCGGTATCGAGTATGCTATTCTCTGTATGGGTGATCCGTAGTTTCCGCGACAACCTCGACCGGATATCGGAGCCCACGCGTCGCTATTTGTACAGTGCGGGATTGTCGCCGGAGTGAAGAGTAGACTACCTCGATTACGGAGAGCTGTGTCTCGACTGGGCGCTTCGTTTGTGTTTCATTCATCCCGCACACTCCTACCAAACCTACAAAGAGCGCTACGGTGACTCGTACAAACACCAGCATCGCGACAAGCAACACGAAATCGAGAGCAAAGAGAACCAGGACGACCAACACCGTTCCTAATCTGCTCCCACTTCTTCTTCTCTCCCATCTTTGTTTCCATGAAATGAGGTCATCGGTTGCTTCGTTTCTTTTTCTTTTCTATGCATGATCCCTTCTTTTCGAGCCAAACCCTGCATTCGCTTGTAGGATCGCTCCACAAAGTCCATCCACTCGTCCGATACGACAATCTAGCCATGAATTGCGAAACCAAGGAATGCCTTGTAATGCGCCTCCTCTTTGTTATTCTCCTGCTTCTTTGGAGGGATCTCTTGCGTTTCGTGAGGTGCTATCCCCTTGCATGCCATCCACGGTGTAGCTCCAGAGCCTTCAGGAAGCGCCTTCCAGCACTCGGGAAATGGGTACGGAGGAGGGATATAGAAGGAGGGATTCATAATGAGTGTGGGAGTGAGGGGTCCCACGAATTTGATTTGTGGGGATGTGATGAGGATCTCGTACGATGTGTTTGTGATGCGTGTTGTAGGAGTTGAGTGATTCATGTGTTGAGTTGTTTGTTGGAGAGAGAGTGATTGCGCGTTGGGAGGGTGTTTTGCTTTAGATGCAATGGGGGTTATTCATGGCATTGTTTGGTGTGGATTTCACGCAATTTGGAGGAATGATCATTTGCTGTTGTTTCCACGATTCTGTTTGGATTTCCATCATTTCAGATGTGGGTCGTCATTATTTCCTTGCTAGCACAGTGATAACGCTCTCTCCAATGCCGCTGAATGAGCTCTGAGGTGGATGGGAAGTGGTTGTGTGTGGCACAAAGAGACGAGTCACGTGCCTCTATTGCAACCGTGGATGATTTGCAAGAGCTCCAATGTCTATTCGTGAGAGAGGGATGGAGTGAGTACTGCCTGTGATTGTGACCGTCTTGCCCTTGTAGTGGAATGCCTCTGGAAGATACACATCGGTGAGACTGGGCATGTCTAAACATCATTCATTGTGGATGAGAATCACTCTCAAGAGTGATGTGACGAGGACTACAGAATGTGTAACTACTGTCTGAACTACTACGGTCTCTTGTTCTGAGTGTGTTGAGTTTGGGCAAGTCTAGTCAATCAATTCACATTCATTTCAGCACTTCGCATTATCAGTGTGCTTGAAGCATCATTACCATTGAACACGAATGCATAAGAACCCATTTGAATGGAAGTCAATTCAGGCAAGTCTATTCAATCACTCACATCACAATCAATCACTCTCAAACACAACACGAGAACACTCAACGAATGCACTTCTACCAAATAAGAGTGATTTGAGAGAAGGCATGTCTAGTCATCACTCTCTGTGAATGAGAACACTCTTCAACTCCAATGAAGCACGAAAGAAGTTGTAGCTCTCTTCATCCAAATCACCCATTTCAATCACTTCCAACGCATCCACATTCTCAATCTCACACACAGTGTAATCAGAGAAGGAATAACGACCAATCTTCAATGACTTCAACTTGGGACAGTTCTTCAAATAGAAATGACGATTTGGATCGTAATCATAGCTATACATGAACTTCGTGAAACTGTTCATTCCAATCTCCACACTCTCCAACTCACTCAATCCAATTATCTTCACTTCATTCACATACATGAACGATTCATCACCAATCGTCACGCTCTTCAACAGAGGATACTTGCTCAAATCCAACGCCGTAACCGTATTCGCGTTACACGTGTTGCTTCCAATCACCAACTCCGTGATGTAGTTGGAGACCGGCTCGTCGCTCCAGCACTCATCATACGAAACTGGAGGAGGCAGAGTACCAGGCATGGATGTGGGAGGAAGAGTCGTGGGAGCCTCAGTAGGGGCAGATGTGGGCATGACAGGACCCTGAGTTGTCGGAGGGAGTGTCGTTGGCGCCAGCGTGCCCGGAGTCACCGTGGGAGCTTCAGTTGGCGCACCCGTCGTGCACTCTCTCGGGTTCTCCTTGTTGGGGAACGGACCCTGCTCACCGTACTGTCTCGAGCCGTCCTTCAGCT
>ERZ1106923.641-NODE-641-length-11031-cov-3.320882_pt1 | contig 11031 bp, 9 predicted proteins | sample MGYA00403657_ERZ1106923 | MGnify/ENA primary metagenome ERZ1106923 (study PRJEB35170, sample SAMEA104062425) | human gut metagenome | biome: human gut; feature: human-associated habitat; material: faeces | place: Denmark | collected 2012-06-19 ...
ATTCTGGTTATCGTATCGCTGTTTTCCGCGGTCGGTTGTAAGGACGGACAGGAATCTTCGGAAAACCAGAAATACGACGTGACGATCAAGGTAAAAAACACGTTGGGAGAGGAATGGATATTTACACCGGAAATAGAAGAAATGGAATACGAAATGGAATATACGGGAGAGGACGTGGATTTTTATGTAGAATCATACCAGCTGAGAGATCATCCGGAATGGGGAGATCTCTGGCTGACGCCCAGCCGTATAGATTATCCGAATACCTTTAAGGTCTACCCGTTTCTTTATACGGATCCGGAGGGAAATCAAAGTGAAACCAATTATGTAAATGAGAGGGGAAAATATGTTTTTTCCTGTGATGCAAATTCAAGCTCAACCTTATGGAATTACCGATATATCAATTTATATATCACGGTTGTTTAAGAGAAAATAAAAAAATAAAAGGAGATAAACAAAAATGGTAAAAACAGCAACCTTGAAGAAAGCGGCGGCCGCAATTCTTTGCGCCGCGGCCCTGTTGTTCGGTGCGATCGGCGTCGGGCTGATGAACCGTCCGTTGACGGCGCATGCGGAAAGCACTTATTTTTCCGAGTCGGAATATACGGACAGCGATAGACTTCTGAAAAGCGACGGAAGTTTATCGACAAAAAGAATTCAGGCTTTTTCCGATGAAGTAAAAGCCGCAGAAGAGGGAACTTCTTTCTCGGAGCTGACGGAAGTCATTCCCCGACAGCACCTGGAATCGACGGAAGAAAACGCTGTATTTTCCTACAACGGAGCGGAATACGGGTATTATATGGCCAAGGAAGGAGAGTTTTTCGACCTGCTGCTCATCGATTTTGATTATGAATTCAATGAGGAAAAAGTTTCCGAAAACGAGTATTCGATAACGATAAAACCTCTTTTACAGGAAAGTTTTAAGCGCGTGACGGACGGGGAGGGAAATTACGAATGGAAAAAATACGGAGAAGGGAGATATAAGTATTATGTGGCGAATCCCCGTTTTATCAGCCAGCTTCAAAACGAGAACGCATTGAACTACGGAGACGACGGATATTCGAAGTATGACGACGACGGGGTGATCATCCAGCAGATGCGAGCGAATTACGGAATCATCAGATATCAAACAGAAGAGGACGCCCTGGAAGTGATGGGAAAATGCGTTTTGGACAAAGTCGTCGGCATGGGGGTAGATTTCGTGGTAGACAGTCTGAATACAATAACCGGAGGCCTTTTCGGAACGATTGTCGACTTAGTAAATTTAGGGCAAGATTTGTACGAGCAAGGGAAAGAAGTTACAATATCGGCAAACAACGAAAACAATATTTTTACGGAATTGTCGAAGAACGAACAACTGAAAGATACCCAGGTGCGAGGTTTTTCGAGAATAGCGGGATTTCTTCCGCAACAGGAAATGATTCTTTCCGCTGCCGACGATTCCTATGCCCAGTGCGTCGTGCTTTTAAGCGATACGAATTACAAGAGCAGGCTGACGCAGGCCTGTGAATTCGACATCGTAAGGCGGGCAGGCTTATACGATTCGATGGAACACGTGGCGGGTAACTGGGAAGACGAAAACGCGGAATCGCTGTTTTTCTCGAAAAGGCGGATTTTGTTCGAAGACGAACAGCCGAAATTCGAACTGGACGGAAATGAAGTCAACGGCAAAGAAGTACTGGTCTATCTTCTTCCGGAAGGAAAACAGGTCATTACGTTTACGCCCGAATATTCGGGATTGTATACGGCGGAATTGGGAGCGACGGACGAAGATCTGACGGTCACTATCCTGGATTCGGCCGGAAATACCGTGAAGAACGACGGCGGATATGAACTAAAAGGAGGAGAGGCCTATTCCGTTATCGTCGGCGCAGGGGAAGAGGGAGCGACTACTTCCCTCGGCATAAATTTTGCGGAAGGGAATACCCAAGGAACTATTGAAAGCGGGGAAAAGAGAATTTTCAAAACCAAGATCGGGCAGTCGGACGTCTATACCCTGAATACGCAAAACGGGAACGTTTTGATAGAAAATATTTTCGCCGCGTCTTCCGACGGTTTGGAGGAATATTCCGGGTTCAACGGCTATACGGCAAGCTCGAAAGTGAGCGTGCCGCTCCCGAAAGGAGAATATTTTATCGTAATACATAATTCGGGAACGATAAAAAATGAATACGAGCTACTGGCGTCGGTGTGCGAATCCAAGCCGATCGGAGAAGAAATTTCCGTGAAACTCGACGACGACAACTTTACCTTTTTCAAATTTTCGGGCATGGAAGCAAAAAAATACGTCGCCACTCTGAACGACGGGGAAGACGGGAATTATCGCGTCCTCGATTCCGGATTGGAGCCTGTTTCTTTCGATTTAACGGACAGCGGCGTTTGCTATTTCCAAAATTATGACGAAGTCATTTACATAGGACTTAAAGCAGAGAAGGCGAACGGCAAATTTATTCTCAATCCGACGGAATATGCCTTTGCATGGTATATAGACGGGAAATTAGTGGAGAGTTCCCAAATTTCTTTGGAAAGAGGGGAAACTTATTCTTTGATATTCGTGATAAACGAAGTGATCCAGATAAACGGATATAGTTTGGAGTTACCGGACGGCAATGAATACATCAGCTTGGAAAACAACAATCTTATCATCAGCGACGCATGTCCGACGGGAGAACGCTTTCGGATACAATTCCGATATAACTCCGTCGCCGTTTACGACAGCGACATCGAGGTCACGGTCAAATATACCTTGAATTTTGCGGGAATCGACAGCGTAAACAACGGCGAGAGCCTGACGTTCAGTTGGACGTATACCGAAGAAGATATTACGGAAATCAATTACAGTCTGATGAGGGGAACGGAGACGAAAATTTATACCGTCTATACGAGCGGAAAAACCGTTGGAAGCACATACACGGAAGACATAACGTCTGAGACCAAGAGTTTTACCGAAAAATTCGGGGAAGTGGAAATCAAAATTTACCGCGTCGGCGTTGAGACTTCGAAGGGAGTGGAGTATATAGATTTCGATTCTTCCGAAAGTGTGGACGGGACTTACGGAGGGGGACAGGGAAGCGCCGAAAATCCCTACCTCATTTCCTGCAACAGGCATTTCTATAATCTCAAATATAATAAAAACAATAATATATATTTCAAATTGACCGAACTTCTGAAACTCAGCACCAGGCTGGATATGTTTTACGGCCATTTCGACGGCGGACCTACCCGAATCGAATTTGAGTGCAACGGTTCGGCCGACTTAGGCGTGTTTCAGAACAATTACGGGACGATCGAAGGGGTGCATGTGGAAGCCAATATTACGGGGAACGGAACGTATTGTTATGCGGGCGGAATCGCTTGTTATAACTACGATTCGGGAATCATAAAAGATTGTTCGATAAATTTTACAGGGACGTTTAACACGATCAAAGGAGTAGGAGGAGGCATTGCCGCCGTCAATTACGGAAAAATCGAGGATTGCTGGTCGTCAAACGTAAAGGTAAAAGTGAACGGCGATTTCGGAGGTATTGCCGGAAGGAACAGAGGAAGTATTATTTCCTGTTATTCGGTGGGAACAATTACACTGAATATAGAAAAATATAATGGCTCGTATCAGAATTCTCATGTGGGAACCATTGTCGGACTCAACGACGGGGGAACCGTTTCTTCTTGCTATATAAGTACTAGTGACCACGCTACTACTATTTATATTATCGTAGACGATGTGGACGATAAAAATTTAGCCCCTTACGTGGGGCCTATTTACGGACAAAACGACGGAGGAACCGTGACAAATTGCTGGAAGGACGGATATGTCAAAATTGAAACGGGGAATCTGCATTCTTTCAAAGAAGGGGTTACCAAGTACGACCAGACGAGAAATATTAACGACAATTACGACGTTTAAACAGACGCTTCACACGATCTCCCGACGGCGGTTTCTGCCGTTCATCTCCCAAAGCAGGGAAGAGAGTCCGTCCGATATGATTTCCGCCATAGAATATACGAGATTCAGACGCGTCGTATTCAAAAGCCCGTAATTCAGGACCGATTTCTCCGCTACGATTCCCATAACGGAAATATCTCCGATACTCCCCAGCTTCTTATTGGCTCCCGCGCCGGGAAACAGGGGAGTATCGCTCACTTTTATCAGCCCGATGTCTCCCTCGTTCCCTACCGCCGCGTCTACCGCGATAATCCTTCTGCCGCGGTGCGTCTCTCTCAGAAAAGAACGCATGTATTTGATTTCCTTCGCCGTCACGGGCGCCGACAGCGTACCGTACAAAAACGAACAGAGCCCCTGCGTCTTATACTTCAACATGGAACCTACGATCGGCCCCAGACTGTCCCCGATTGCTAAATCGCTTCCGATACATAATACTACCGGCAATTCGTCCTCCTTATGCGATTCCTTTTTCTTGCTCCGAGAGGGTTCGCGCAGAAATTTATCCACCGCCATCGCCGTTCCGTCGGCTGCCAGCTTGTTGAAAAGATTGAAACAGTATTCCATAAAAGGGCTCCTTAAAACTTTTACAATCGGAAAGATTATTGCCCTTTTTCCTCCCGTTATACCCCCTTCCGTTGAATTTTTTCGCCGCGGGGCTCAAAGACTTGAATTTCATGAAAATATATGTTACAATAAATAAAACTTCGCGCGGATAAAAACTTCCGCAAAAGGCAAAAAACATTTCGGAGGAAATCTGACCGTGTTCAATCTTTTGGCTTTTCAAGCCGCTTACGCACTCGATATCGCCTGTGCGCTCATATTGATTATCTGGGCATTTATCGGAGCAAAGAAAGGGTTCGTGAAATGCTTTTTCGGACTCGTCTCTACCTTGATAGCCCTCGTCCTCGCCATTACCCTGGCTTCCACCGTTTCGGGCTGGCTCGATTCCGCTTTCGGTATGACCGGATTTTTCAGCGGAAAATTTGAAAATACTTTCCTCAAAATCAACGGCTTTGACGCCGATATTTCTTCCGTCGGCATCGCTTCCGCTCTCGAAAACGTCAATCTCCCCGGATTTCTCAAAGACCTCATTTTGAAAAATCTCGGCGAGGTAAACAATCTTCCCGCCGGCACTACCCTCGCAAGTCAGGTCGCTCCCGTCGCTTCTCAGTTTGTCGGATTGCTCATTTCCGGTCTCGTTATTTTTATCGTCGCTCGGCTTCTGCTCCTCATCGTCGAGAAAATTCTTTCCTCGATCGTGCGCTCCTGGTCCGTGGCCGCCGCTTTGAACGGAATCCTCGGCTTCGTCGTCGGCGCGTTAAAGGCTCTCATCGTCATCTGCGCCGTCCTTGCACTCCTCTCCCTCATTCCGTCCGACGGGCTCGTTTCTTTCTTCGATAAGACCATCGTTTTGAAATATCTCTTTAACGAAAACCCCTTGACAAAACTTTTGGGATTATTCATCAAATTCTGACCGATTCGGAAAGAAAAGCGTCTCCTTTTCCGCAGAATATAGGTATAGATAGCTATACATTGCAAGCAATACGAGCGCGCTTACCTAGTTTTACTTTTTAATTTGTTTGTTTTATAATATCTGAAAAATAAATAACAATTTAGCGATATTGGTATAGACAATATGGAAATAAGAGAGTTAAAAAAGAAGGATCATAAAAAGGTTATACAATACGCTATAAAAGGTATGCACTTCGGTTTGTATCTTAAAAATAAATTTTTGCTGAACGCATACGGTAAATATTTTTGGTGTTTGGAATATACTAACGCAACGCAAATAATAGCAGTTTATGAAGGCGATAAACTGTTGGGCGTTCTTCTTGCCGATATGAAAGGGGAGAAAAAGCCGTACAAATCGTTCCGGAAGAAATTGTATATAAAATTTATAGACTTTATTCAAAAATTATTTTTCAAAGGCGGCGTTATGCCTTATGAAGAAGCAAATAAGGAAATGTTTCGTGAATATTCGGAACGGCACACCCCCGACGGGGAAATACGTTTTTTAGCGGCAGATCCCGACGCAAAGGTTAAAGGTATAGGAACAATGCTTTTGAACGAGCTTGCACGGAGAGAAAACGGAAAAGAGCTCTATTTGTTCACAGACGACCAATGTACATACCAATTTTACGAGCATCGTGGGTTTGAGAGAATAGGCGAAAAAGATATTGTCCTTGAATTAGACAATACAATAAATCTTAAATGCCTGCTGTATCGTAAAAAATTACAAGCATAAATTACAATTTATATAGAAAAAGGAGCAAAGATTGTTAGAAATCTCTGCTCCTTTTTAATCCCTATGGGAATTGTCGAAAATTTTATGCGGAAAATGCAAATATTCTGATGTGGAAAGCTGTGGATAACTTCTTTCAGTTTTCATCTATCCACAGAAAAAACAGCAAAAAATGGAGGATAGGGGATAAAAAACGCCCCTTTATCCCCCATTTTTTCGACTTATCCACAAATAAATCTAAGATATTTGTCTTTTATCTGTTCGGGAAATTGATGAGTTATCCACAATTTTGCGTAAAAAAGAGGAAAAAATCGCATTTAAGCTCAAGAAATTATTTAGTTTGCGCATTTTTTGAAAAAGTTATCCACAATAGTCTGAAAAATCGTGTGGACAACCTGTTTTTTATCCACATTCGACGTGGATAACTTCCGAAAACGAAAAGAAAATATGCTTTATAAATTTATCTTTGTATAGTTTCATTTCGATTATACGGTTTCATGTGAAACGATTCGGGGATAGAAAAGGGAAAAAAGGAACAAAATTTCATACAGGAAGGAAAAACGGCGGGAAAAACAGGGGAAGCAAAAAGCAGTGAGCAAAGAAACGAGGCGAAAAAAAGAAAGCCGTAAAACGGGGAAAGGGGGGCAAAAAGAAAGTTTTTGTTTTATCGTGTTAAATTTGTGAATGTTTGCTAAATGTTTAGAAATTTATACCACAAACGCTTGAAAAAAGAGCGGCCTTGTGGTAAAATGTAAAAGAGTCGTAAGACGGACGGAGCTTTATCTTCCGCTTGCCCGCTTCTTTTAAGAAAACGAGCTCGGAAACGGGGCTTTTAAGCAGTATCATTTTCAAGGAGTCAAGACATTGAACAAGAAAACCAAGACAATTATCTGGGTCATCGTCGCCGTCGTGCTGGTGGCGGTCCTCGGAATATTATTCGCGGAAATCATTTCCCCGAGATATACCGAGCTCACCTTTACGGAGTTCTATGAAAAGGTGGCTGCCGGAGAAATCAATCAAGTTTATGCGGACGGCTATAACCTGAAAGGCGTTTTGATCGATGCTTCGGGTAAAGGAATGGCGTATTATTCCACGGTCGGACCTAACCCTTATGACGCGGCGAATCCCATCATTCAAGAGTGGATTGCGAAAGGCGTCGATATTATCTACAAAGACCCCAATGCGGGCAGTATTTGGTCCAGCGTCATTACCATGCTCGGCATCGTGCTCGTCGCGGTCATCTTCTGGCTCATCATGCGCCAGGCGGCCGGCGGCGGAAAGGTCATGAATGTCGGCAAGACCAAGGCGCACGTTCAAAGCAACCTCAAAGTGCGTTTCGCGGACGTCGCGGGCGCGGAAGAGGAAAAGGAAGAATTGCAGGAAGTCGTCGAGTTCTTGAAAATGCCCAAAAAGTTTTCCGACCTCGGCGCGAGAATTCCGCGCGGCGTATTGCTCGTCGGCCCTCCGGGGACCGGTAAGACGCTGTTCGCAAAGGCCGTCGCAGGCGAAGCGGGCGTTCCCTTCTTCTCCGTATCCGGTTCCGACTTCGTGGAAATGTACGTCGGCGTCGGCGCGGCACGAGTCCGCGACCTCTTCGACCTCGCAAAGAAAAATCAGCCCTGTATCATCTTCGTCGACGAAATCGACGCCGTGGGCCGCAGGCGCGGCGCGGGGCTCGGCGGCGGACACGACGAGCGCGAACAGACCCTCAATCAAATCCTCGTTCAGATGGACGGCTTTGAAACGAACGAGGGCGTCATCGTCATGGCCGCGACCAACCGCGCGGATATTCTCGACCCGGCTCTGCTTCGTCCGGGCCGTTTCGACCGTCAGATTCACGTCAATCTGCCCGACGTCAAGGGACGCGAACAAATTCTCAAGGTCCATGCGCGCAACAAGCCCATGGCTCCCGACGTCAACTTCAAGACCGTGGCGCGCATCACCGCCGGCTTCTCCGGCGCGGATCTCGCCAATCTTTTGAACGAAGCCGCGATTCTCGCCGCCAGAAACGGCAAAAAGCTCATCGGAAACATCGAGCTTTACGACGGTATCAATAAAGTCCTTATGGGGCCTCAGAAAAAGAGCCGCGTCGTCACCGAAGCCGACAAGCGCTGCACCGCGTATCACGAGGCCGGTCACGCCATTCTCGCATGCCTCTGCAAGCACTGCGACCCCGTTCACGAGGTCTCTATCATTCCCCGCGGCAACGCGGCGGGCTATACCATGACCCGTCCCGAAACGGACGACAACGACGTTTCCTACAATAAGCTCGTGGACAATATCTGCATGGTTCTCGGCGGCCGCGTCGCGGAAGAGCTCGTCATCAAAGACGTCACCACCGGCGCAAGCAACGATTTACAGAAAGTTTCCGATCTCGCCCGCCGCATGGTCACGCAATGGGGTATGAGCGAAAAGCTCGGGCTCGTCGCTTACGATTCCGACCAGCCCGTGTTCATGGGCATGGAATACGAATACGGCGGCGGAAGCCGCAACGGCTACTCCCAAAAGACCGCCGCGGAAATCGACGACGAAATCCGCCGTTTGGTCGCTTCCGCTCACGAGCGCGCCGTTCAGCTTCTGACGGAAAACCGCGCGATTCTCGACAATATGTCCCGCGTACTCGTCGAAAAGGAAACCATTTACACCGAAGAAGTCTCTATGCTCATGAAGGGCGCTTCCTATTCCGAGGTTATCGATTTTATGGATAAAGAGGAAGGCAAGCGAAAGGATAATCCCTTTGAGAATTTCTCCACCCCTTCCCCCGAACATCTGACTCCGAAGGTTTTCGGAAATTGATTTTTTGACCTATGCCGCGATATATCTGCGGCCTTACGGAAGAGCCGAGGAAAACCTTCGGCTCTTGTCTTTATATATCAGGAGTGTTTCCATGAAACGAACAAGAAAAATTCCCGTTCCCGCCTCTTCTGCCGAAGAAAGGGAAATCGCCGTCGCAGACATCGATTGTGTGGACGACGGCGCGCAATACGGAGAACGGCCTGTTTCCGACGGCGGCGCGGCGGGCGCTCCGTCCGAGGCGCTCAAAAAACGCGCCGCTTATCTCCTCCTCAACGGCGTGCCTCCGCTCGTCGTCAATGAAGAGAAGGGGGGTAGGTATCGGCTTTTGGCCGGAAAAAACGATCTCGCCGCGGCAAAGTTCGCCGGTATTTCCTCCGTTCCCGCCCGAATTTACCGATTTTCCGAACGCGATGCGGAGATTTTCGCTCTCACGGAAACGCTCAAAAGGGATTCCGCAGGCGCCATGGAAGGAGCTTACCTCATGAAAAGACTCATTTCCGAGTTCGGCTGGACGCAGGACGAAATCGCCTCGGGAATCGGAAAATCCCGTCCCGCCGTCGCCAATTCCCTGCGGCTTCTGACGCTCGCGCCTGAGGTCGTGGGACTGGTCGAAAGCGGCAGACTCTCCGCCGGACATGCCCGCGCCCTCGTCTCCGTGCCCAAAGAAAAACAATTCGCTTTTGCGGAGGAGGCTCTCAAACGCGGCTATTCCGTTCGGGAGACGGAACGCGCCGTCAAGGCTTTCCTCACTCCGCCCGAAGTCCTTCAATCGGAAAAGGCCGCGGCCGCCGCAGCCAAGAGTGCGGAGCTCAAAGCGCTCGTCGAGCGTATGCGCTCGGTGTTCAGAACCAAGGTTTCCCTCATCGGCAACGACAAAAAGGGCAGAATTTATATCGATTATTACACGCCCGAAGATTTGTATCGCTTTGAGGAAATGCTCGCCGTACTCGAAAGCAGTCCTATTTTCGACTGACGCACGCGACAGTTATATAATATAGGCAAAACACGCGAAAGGAATGGAGCGCAAAGGGACGGGAGACGTAAAAGACAGGAAAGAGCAAGGGGACGGGAGACATAAAAAACGGGAAAGCGCAAAAGAGACGATAATGCGGGTGCGCCTCGGACGGGAAGGGAAAAGGCGGGAAATCGAAAAGTAAAAAAAGAGCCGTTCTCTCGAAAAGAGAGAACGGCTCCAATCATTTCCCCCTGCCGAATGTCCGACAGGGGGAATAAGATTACTTCGCAAAGAGCAGATGTCCCGTGATGATGAGATAGATGAGGTCGACGATGCAAAGTAACCACGTCCATCCCACGAGCAGGAAAAGCAGGAAGATTACGATATGCACGAGACTTTTTGTCCTCAGCATGACCGACAGTCTGATGAGACATTCCACAATCCAACCGACTACGGGCAGAATGAGGAGCAGTACTTTCAGCAGTCTCGATTGACTGTTAAACCATTTATCAAATGTCATGATACAGCCTCCAAATTTTGTTTCAGTACTTATATTATACCATAATATAAAAAATAATGCAATACCTTTTTGTGAAAAACTTTACTTGTCTTTTTTTTCGTCCTCTTTTCCGTTGTTTCCGAAATCTATTCCCGACAAATCGTCGTGTCTCGCCCGCTTTTCTTCCTCCTCTTGCTTTTGCTTGCAAAGCAGCATGAGTCCGAAAAAGAGAAAGGCACCCAGAACGCAGATCCCCGCCATTCCCCAAGAAACCAGCGCGCCGAGCGGAATGACCAGCGCGACGAATACCGCCGCAATCAGCGTAAACAAAATCCGCAGTGTTTTCAAGATAAACGCCTCCGATAGATTCTTCGGATTTATTGTAGCACAAAAAAGAAGAAAAAGTCAAGTGTGCGGGTGTAGTGCGGGAGGTCGAGAAAACGAAAAGGAAGGGAGAAATCGCAAATACGACGGTTTTTTGCTTTTAATTCCGATTTTCGCACTCCGATAAAAGGTGAGACGACAAAAAAATACGGTCCGGCGAAAAAACCTCGAAAAAAGTAAAAAAAAGTAGATAAAAAGAGTTGACAAAGGAG